>Ga0335081_10000020_pt1 | contig 299287 bp, 269 predicted proteins | sample Lox_Sample_35_FD_206713 | JGI IMG/M metagenome (GOLD analysis project Ga0335081, IMG submission 206713) | Soil microbial communities from Loxahatchee National Wildlife Refuge, Florida, United States - Lox_Sample_3.5 | ecosystem: Environmental > Terrestrial > Soil > Wetlands | place: USA... | reverse complement strand
TCTTGGGATTGTGCTTCTGCAACACCTTGGTGATGGCCGCAGTCAGCGTGGTTTTGCCATGGTCAATGTGACCGATCGTCCCCACGTTGCAGTGCGGCTTGGTGCGTTCAAATTTCTCTTTTGCCATTGCTTGCTCCGTCTTGTGTAGGGCGGACACTCTTGTCCGCCGAATCTCGCTATCGTCCTTCAGTAATACTGATAAAGCTTGTGATACTTCGTGCGCAGCTGTGGCGCGACTTCTTCAATTCGCGACAGATAAAATTCCCGCATCTGCGCCTGATCGGAAAGCGGCAACGACTGGTACAGGCTCACCGCGTCTTTCCGATCAAGAGCGCCGCATTTCAGCACCGGTTCCCAGTCGCGGATGCGGATGCCCTTCTTCAGCAGCCGCTTGAGCAGCCCTTCGACCCGATCCGGCTGAAAGGCGCGGGCGATCGCGTCTTTCAATTGCGCGAACTCGGATTGCTTTTCGACTGCAATACCGGCCTGCTCAAAAGCCATCCTGTTCCTTCGCTTCGCTCAGGATTTCGGCTGCGGGCTCACGTCCGCAAATCGCCTCAACTCTGGAGCGGGAGACGGGAATCGAACCCGCGACCAACAGCTTGGAAGGCTGTGACTCTACCACTGAGTTACTCCCGCCCTCGCTTCTAACCCTGCTTCCGGAGGTCCCTCGCTGCACTCGGGATTTCGGCGCGCGGCTCGCACGCCGCGCAACCGCCTCAACTTGGAAGGCTGTGACTCTACCACTGAGTTACTCCCGCCAAAACCACCACAACCGCGTCAAATTATGGAGCCGATGATCAGGATTGAACTGATGACCTCTCCCTTACCAAGGGAGTGCTCTACCAACTGAGCTACATCGGCTTCAGCGGCTAAAGCCGCCATGTAAACAGCTCCCCTACGGCACGGCTGAAGCCGCGCCCTTCCACGACCCCGAAAACTCCGACTGACACGCTAAAGCCGGGCCCTTCCAAACCGCCGCTCGGGGCTACTCCTTGTCGTCGTCGTGCTTGTCGGCGTGCATGGTGTTCTTGCGATTCACCCAGGTGCGCAGGGCGAACATGGCCAGAATCGCCAGCGTCACCAGGCGGATGCGTTGATCGCTTAACGTCGTCCAGGCCAGGATTCCCAGGGCAACATAAGCAGCCAGCGCCAGCAAAAGACGACTCACGCCGAATTCCTTCGCCTCGCTCACGCCTCTCAACGGCTCAATTCATGGTGCACAGGGGAGGATTCGAACCTCCGTACCTCGCTAGGAGGAACAGATTTACAGTCTGTCGGCTTTAACCACTCACCCACCTGTGCGGAAACCTAGCCAGGATCGTGAAATCCCGGTCAATCTCAGGGGCTAAAGCCCTCATACTTCCGCGTGCGGCAGGGCTAAAGCCGCGCCCTAACTAAATCTTACGCGTCTACAGGACACCAGAAAATCCACTGCGGATGAACCGAACAGGAAAACAGAAAACGCGGGAAACTCGCCCGCGCGCAAACACCTCACTTGGAAACGATTCCTTATGGAGTGCCGTTGGGAAAAACTGTTATGCCACCGCGCCGCGCACCGAGCTCAAAATCTGTTGCTGTCTTCCTGGCCAATGCTGGAGCTGGCGAAGGGATTTGAACCCCCGACCCTCTGATTACAAATCAGATGCTCTACCAACTGAGCTACGCCAGCAAAAGAGAAGCGCGCCTCCGCAGGCGCATTTATCCCTTTGTTCCCTCGCTTATGTCCGGGACAAGACTAAAAGATAGCATAAGGCCAGTGGGGGGTGCAACCTGGGGGATGGGATCGATTGAGTCCCGGGTTAGCCCGCCAGAAAACGGGCCGCGGAACCTGCTCCGTCGGAAACGGAATGGCGCATGATGGCGCATGTCCCACGGTCATTTCGGTGGTAGGGTTGGTGGCCAATTGCAAAAGTAGGAGGCTGCTATGGGACTAGACCCGGCGCCTACCATTCCATCCCGCCCATGGCGCGCGATCGCGCGAGAATTGACCATTGAAGAAAATCATGAACGCTTTGCTGAATTGGCCACGGAGCTGGATCGAGCCCTCGAAGAACAACTAGGAAACCAAGCATCGAGCCTGCTTAAGCCGAAGAAGGCGCCCCAGGCTCACTCCACCGGCAATTCATAATCGTAATAATAAGGTGGCTCGAGTCGCAAAGGTTTCGCAAGCGAGGCCCTACTTTGCCCGCATAACCTACCCTGCATTGACTTGGCTTTCTGACCCGCCTAGCATGGCCCCACATGATCGGGCAGACCATCTCGCATTACCGCGTCATCGAAAAGCTCGGTGGCGGAGGGATGGGAGTGGTCTATAAGGCCGAGGACACTGAACTCGGCCGTTTCGTCGCGCTGAAATTTCTTCCTGAAGACCTGGCCGGCGACCCCCAGGCGCTCGAGCGCTTCCGGCGCGAGGCGCGGGCGGCATCTGCCCTGAACAACCCGTACATCTGCACCATCTATGAAATCGGCAAGCACGCGGGCCAGTCGTTTATCGCGATGGAGTTTCTGGAAGGGCAGACGCTGCGACACCTGATCGCCGGACGAGCGCTTGCCCTGGATCAACTGGTGAAGATCGGGATCGAGGTTGCCGATGCGCTGAATGCGGCGCATGCGAGCGGAGTTATTCACCGCGACATCAAGCCGGAAAATATTTTCGTCAACAGCCGTGGGGACGCCAAGGTGCTTGACTTTGGCCTGGCGAAGATGCAGCAGTCCGAACGCGGAGCCGAAGACGCGACCATTACCGAGGCGGTCGAACTCACGGGGCAGGGTTCGACGGTGGGCACGATCGCATACATGTCGCCGGAGCAGGCGCGCGGAGAAAGGCTGGATGCCCGCTCTGATCTTTTTTCGTTCGGCGTTGTGCTCTATGAGATGGCGACGGGGAAACGGGCGTTTGCGGGAGCCACCTCGGCCATCATCTTCGCTTCCATTCTGAAGGAGTCGCCGGCGCCCGCGCGGGAAGTCAACAAGGAAGTTCCGGCAGAACTGGAGCGGATCATCCACAAGGCGCTGGAGAAAGACCGGACGCTGCGCTACCAATCTGCGGCAGAAATGCAGGGGGACTTACGGCGGCTGCTTCGGGCATCGGAGCAGGCGAAGCTTGCGCCGCAGCGAAGCACGGGGTTTGCACTGCCGCTGAAAAAGATGGGACTCGGCGCGGCGGCGCTGATCGTCATGGCGGCGATTGTGGCCGGGTTTTACCTGCTCGGCAAACCCGGCAAGAAAATCCAGGCCACAGGAAAACAACCGGTTTTGGTCTGCGAACTGGAGAACCGCACTGGCGACGCCTGGTTCGATAACGCGTTGAAGGATGCAGTCAAGGTGCAGCTGGAGCAATCGCCGATGCTGGAGATTATTCCCGAGGAGCGGGTGACCGAGGCGCTGAAGAATTCGGGGAAGCCCGCGGATGCGAACCTTATGGTGGATCTCGGTAAACAGATCTGCCGGGCGGCAGGGGCCGCTACCGTAGTCGGCAGCACATTGACGGGGAGCGGAGGCGATTTTCTGATTGGTCTGAACGCTTTTGATTGCCGCAGTGGAGAGTCCGCCGGTCAGGCGCAACTTCGCGCGACCGGGCGCGATCAGGTGCTCAGCACGGTCTGGGCAGCGGCGGCGGACCTGCGCCATGCCATGGGGGAGAGCACCCAATCCATTCAGGACAACGATGTGGGCGCGGATGCCACCACTTCTTCCATGGAAGCATACCGGGCTTTTGAGAAGGCGGACGAACTGCATGATAAGGGCGACCATCCCGGTTCTATCCTGTTCCTGAAACAGGCCATTGACATTGATCCGAATTTTGCCATGGCGTATGCGGAAATGGGCCACGACTATGGCTCGATGGGCGCGACCGACCTGGGGGATGAGGCGCTGGCCAAAGCCTTCAGTTTGCGGGAACGCGCGAGAGGGAGTGAGCGGTCGTGGATCGAGGTTTCCTACTATAGCGCGGTTACCGGAGGAACCTTCAAGGAAATTGACGCGCTCAAGCGCTGGGAGACGCTCAAACCGGACGAATTTGCGCCCCACAACTTGTTGGCGGGGGTTTACGAAGACATGGGTGACTACCAAACCGCGGAAAAAGAAGAGCGCGAGGCCTTACGAGTCGGCTCGGGGTCGGCGATTGCTTCCGGGAATTTGGGAAATATTCTGCTGGAAGAAGAGCGCTTTGATGAACTGCGATCGCTCCTTGCCCAGGCTGGCGGAAAAGACGGTGGAGGTGGTTCCCACATGCACAGGCTGCAATTTGATTTGGCATTGGTGACCGGCGATGCCGCCACAGTGGCGAAGGAAGAAGCGTGGAGCCGGAGCGGTGAAGATGAAATGGCCGGGTTGAGGCTGCGGATGGCGGAACAGCTGATGACGGGACGCAAGAACGATGCCCGGGCAAGCATGGATCAGGCCGTGCAGATTGGAGCACGCTCGGGAATAAAAGACACGGCCTCGCTCACATTGCTCGGCGAAGCCTGGGCAGAAACGCTGTGGGGCTACAGCAAAGAGCCGCGGGAAACGGCGCAACGGGCGCTGGGATCTTGCAAGTCGAGGCCGTGCAGCATCCGGGCGGCGCGGGTGCTGGCCATGACCGGGGATTCCGCCGGAGCGCGGCGCTTGATTGACGACCTGGCGAAAAACTATCAGGATGACACGTTGTTGAACTCCATCAGCATTCCGCTCGTGCGCAGCGTTCTGGCATATCAGGCGGGAAAATATGAAGAGGCCGTGCGCTTGCAGGAGCCGCTGGTGCCGTTTGACTTCGGGGACGTTGCGGGAGTTACCCCGGCATACATTCGCGGGCTGGCTTATTTGCGCATGGGCAAGGCGGAGCAGGCGGTAAAGGAATTTGAGGCGGTGACGGCGCACAAAGGGGTTGGGGCAACCGACCCCGAGCGCGTGCTCGCCGAGTTGCAATTGGGTCGCAGTTATGTGGCGGCGCATGACACCGAAAAAGCCAAGGCTGCGTATTCGCGGTTTTTGACCGCGTGGAAAGACGCGGATGCGGATGTTCCGATTTTGAAAGAAGCCAAGGCGGAATACGGAAAGGTGAGGTAAGACACTTGCAAAGCGGGTGGCCCGCAACGCGACTTTCGTTGTGCGCGGACTTTGAAATGGTGCACCAACTTAATGCTTGGAAGTCTGATCGGCTGAGGTTTGCGGCTCGGCGAGCGTGTAATCGAGCTGGTAAAAGTGCTTGCCGCCTTCGATGCGGATTGTCATGGCGCCGTCAATGCCGGTCAGTTCGCCCGACCCTGATCCCGGCACAAACGTGACCGCCAACTGCAGCTTGCCCGCCGACATGGAGCCGCTGTGTTGCAGAACAAAACTTCCCGCGCGGCCATCGAGTTTGCCGGTGACGCGCTCCAGCGCAACGTAACCTGCCGCACCTTTTGAGGCTTCACCCGAAGTCCACATTTCGCCTTTGCTCGTGGCCTCGAGGGCTCCCTGAAATTGCTTGTCAAATACCAGGTGACCGAAGCCGGCATCGGTGGCCGGCTGGGGAGTCAGCTTGATTTCAAATTCGCCGCTTGCGTGTTTGTTCATGGTAAGGTTCGATTGCGAGAAAACCAGATTACACAAAATGAACGGCAGCAATAGCAGTGCAAGTTTCATTGCGACATTATAGCCGCCGATATCGCTTTGTGATGGTGGGCTACGTGGTCATGCCCGAGCATGTTCATCTGCTCATCGGGGAGCCGGAGCGCGGCGATCCTTCCAAGGTGATGTGTGATCGATTGCACCGTTCTTTTTCTTCATTGTGACCTCTCATGCTTCTTCTCGTTTCGCCGCGCCAGTTCCAAATCTTCGTCGGGCGTTTTCTGAGTCTTCTTGATGTTTGAAATCACGTTGCCGCAAGAGTATCTCCGTTCCACACCAGTCGCAACTTCCGGACAGAAAGCGAAGACGGCCGTATAAGCGGCTACGAAGGTGATTTTCCTCATGCCCGATCAAAGATGTTAGCCGCGAGTCCTTTTTAACGATGAAAGAATGAATTGCCCGACCACCCCTGATCGGGGTTCCATTGACTTGCTTCCCCCGGCCGCCTAACATTCCCAGTTATGCTGGGGCAGACTTTTTCGCACTACCGCACCATCGAAAAGCTCGGCGGCGGCGGGATGGGCGTGGTGTACAAAGCGGAAGACACGCGCCTGAAGCGTTTTGTGGCGCTGAAATTTCTGCCCGATGAAGTGGCCCGTGATGCGCAGGCGCTCAGCCGCTTTCAGCGGGAGGCGCAGGCGGCTTCGGCGCTGAACCATCCCAATATCTGCACGATTTATGACATCGGCGAAGCGGAGGGCCACGCCTTCATCGCCATGGAATTTCTCGACGGCGTGACCCTGAAGCACCGCATCAGCCGCCGCCCGCTCGATAATGAAACTTTGCTGGCACTGGCAATCGAAATCGCGGATGCGCTCGACGCCGCGCACCACACGGGAATTGTGCATCGCGATATCAAGCCGGCCAATATTTTTGTGACCAGCCGCGGGCACGCGAAGATTCTCGATTTTGGGTTGGCCAAAGTCGGGCAGACCGGCGCGGCCAGCGGGACCGACCAGATGCAGACGCGCACCGTGGAGGAGCAGCATTTGACCAGTCCCGGCTCGACCCTGGGCACGGTGGCGTATATGTCGCCGGAGCAGGCGTGGGGCAAGAACCTTGACGGGCGCAGTGATTTGTTTTCGTTTGGCGCGGTGCTCTACGAGATGACGACGGGAGCGCTGCCGTTTGTGGGCGAGACTTCGGCGGTGATTTTCAAGGCGATCCTCGACCAGGCGCCGGTGGCGCCGGTGCGGCTGAATCCACAGGCGCCGCCGGAGCTGGAACGCATCATTCATAAGGCGCTGGAAAAAGACCGCGACCTGCGCTACCAGAGCGCGGCCGACATGCGCAGCGACCTGGCGCGGTTGAAGCGCGACCTTGACTCCGGCCGGGTGCCGCAGGTTTCGAGCGCGGCGGGCGCAAGCGCAGGCTCAGTTCCGGCGTTGGCAAGTTCGGCTTCCAGCGCGGCAGTGGCGGGTGCGCCGAAGCGGTCCTGGAAATTTGCCATGGCCGGCGTTGTTGCTCTCGTGCTGATTGCCGCAGCGGGAGCGGCCTACTTTCTGCGGGCAAAGCCAGACGCGCAGAAAATTTCTTCGCTCGCCGTTTTGCCGTTTGTGAATGCAACGAACGATGCAAACAACCTGTATTTGAGCGATGGCCTGACGGAAAGCCTGATCGGAACGCTCTCCCAACTGCCGGGCCTGAAGGTGATGGCGCGGACCACGGTGTTCCGCTTCAAGGGGCAACAGGACGATCCGCAGAAGATTGCGCAGTCGCTCCAAGTGGGCGCGGTGCTGACGGGACGGATTACGGCGCATGGCGACGTGCTGGGCATTCAGGCAGACCTGGTGAACGCGGCCGATGGAAGCGAGCTTTGGGGATCGCACTATGAGCGCAAGATGGCGGACATCACGCAAGTGCAGGGCGACATTACGCGCGACATTTCGAGCAGTTTACGAATCCGGCTGAATAGTTCGGCGCAGCAGGGATTGGGGAAGGCGGGAACGGCGAACCCTGAGGCCTACCGGCTGTATCTGGAAGGCCGGCAGCTCTGGTACGGGCGCACGCCCGAGGGATTGAAAAAGAGCATTGACTTATTTGAGCAGGCGATTGCGGCCGATCCGAACTACGCACTGGCTTATACCGGGCTGGCGGATACTTACGACGTGGCCCCGAGCTACCGCATTGGCATCAGCACGCGGCAGGGGCGCACGCAGTCCGACCAGGCCACGCTGAAGGCGCTTCAACTGGATGATTCTTCCTCTGAGGTGCATGCCTCACGGGCAGCCGCGCTGGCCGAAGGATGGAGATGGAGCGAAGCCGAGCCTGAGTTCAAACGGGCGATTGAAATCAATCCGAACAATGCCACGGCCCATTATTTTTATGGATTCATGTTTCTGGCTCCGGAGAAGCGGCTGGACGAGGCGCTGGAGGAGTTCCGGACGGCGCTTTCCCTCGACCCGCTTTCGCGCATTGGCAACGTGAATTACGCGATCCTGCTGATGGATGCGCACCGCTATCCCGAGGCGCTGGCGCAGTTTCACAAGGCGCAGGAGCTCGACCCGGATTTCGGGCCGACGCATTACAAGCTATCGGTGTTTTATGCACAGACAGGAAAATTTGCCGATGCGATAAGCGAGCTGCAGAAATTCGCTCCGCTGCCGGGCACGTGGAAGCCGGATGCCAATGGCTACGCTGCCCTGATGCAGGCGAGCCTGGGAAAGGACGAATGGTACTCCGGGGTTGCGGCGGCGTATGCGGGCGCCGGGGACCGTGAAAAGGCCTTCGAATATCTGAACAAAGCGTACGAAGAAGTGGACGGAGATGATTATCAGGGTGCGCTATCCAGCGTTTGATTCCATGCGGACGGATCCGCGGTTCGTGGAGTTGATGAGGAAGATGGGGCTGCCAGAGTGAGGGCAGGGGCGATTTGCCTGCGCGTCTTTGTCAAGCGATCCACCTTACTTGCCTGACATCAGCAATATTCCTGCTAAGCGGACACGCGGTTACTTCAAGTCCTTAGGGCGCAACCTTCGCTGACGGCCATGCCGGATGTGCAGCACATCAACTGTCTTTTCACGTTTGTTCACGCGATAAAGGATCCGATAAGCATTCGGCTTTCGCCCGAACGACAAATGTCTTAGCCGCTCATTCTCCGGTGTGAACGAGCAACGATTCGGATGCTCACCAAGATTGAGGATGGCCTGCTTAAGACTTTCCTCTGTTCCCGCAAATGAACCCGCTAACCTGTCATTTCGAGAACGAGGAATCTGCTGCGCTGGTGGGTTGAGACTCAAACGTCAGCGCGGGGACAGACCGAAGGTGAGCTCCATTGGGAATTGAGTACAGTGGGAAATATCTTCGTAATTGTTCCAAATCTTTGTCGATTGATTCCCGGTTCCTCTGCTTGATGTTCAGCTCGCAAGCCTGCGCGTCGTTTGCGAAGAAACACCATCGAACATCCACGCTCGGAACCGCAGCACGCAGCACTTCCTCTGCCTCATCGCGAGCATCGCCCTTACAAAAATCGATGTCAGCAACCGCACACTTACAATTTGAGCGTAGCCGCAAGAGAAGGTCTTCAATTCCCCGCGCGCTCTGGAATCTGTCATCGACGGCCTTGGCCTTGAAATCATCGAATGTTGACCAGCCATCTCGGCGGAGCTCTTCCAAGTATTTTGTCTTGCCGCAACCGGGAAGCCCTACGACGATGAGAACCACTGGATTCATATCCCCACCGATGCGCGCATCTCGAGTCGGGGCACAAAGCCTTTACACAAACAAGAACTCCTTCGTCCTTAACTCCTTGATCGTATCCCTCAGCTTTGCCGCCTTCTCAAACTCAAAGCGCTTGGCGGACTCGCGCATCTCGGTTTCGAGTTTGGCGATGTAGGCATCCAGCTCCTCCTGCGACTTGAACTCAGGAATGCCGCCGGCTTCTGCGGACGCAAGATCGGTGTAATCGGCCTCAACGATGCTGGCCAGCGACATCTCCAGCGGCCGCACAATAGATTCCGGCGTAATGCCGTTGGCCTGGTTGTACGCTTCCTGAATGGCGCGCCGGCGGCTGGTTTCATCCATGGCTTTTTTCATTGAATCGGTCATGCGGTCGGCATAAAGAATCGCCCGGCCATTGAGATTGCGCGCACATCGGCCGATGGTCTGAATCAGGGAGCCGCTCGAGCGCAGGAATCCTTCTTTATCCGCGTCGAGCACCGCGACGAGAGAAACTTCGGGGAGATCGAGGCCTTCGCGGAGAAGATTGATCCCGATGAGCACATCGAACTCACCCTTGCGCAGATCACGGAGAATCTTCACCCGCTCGAGCGTTTCAATCTCCGAGTGCATATACCGGCACTTGACGCCGACTTCGCTGTAATACTCGGCCAAGTCCTCGGCCATGCGCTTGGTCAGCGTTGTTACGAGCACCCGTTCGCCGCGCGCCACGCGGTCGCGTATCTCATGCAGCAGGTCGTCAATCTGCCCCTTGACCGGCCGCACATCCACCGGAGGATCCACCAGCCCAGTCGGCCGAATAATCTGCTCGACGACAACTCCAGCCGATTTGGTCAGTTCATACGGCCCCGGCGTGGCCGAAACATAAATCATCTGGTTCATGCGGTGCTCAAATTCCTCAAACGTCAGCGGACGATTATCCAGTGCCGAGGGCAAGCGGAATCCATATTCCACCAGCGTTTCTTTCCGCGAGCGGTCGCCGTGATACATGCCGTGCAGTTGCGGAACCGTCTGGTGTGATTCGTCAATGAACATCAGATAATCGCGCGCAAAATAATCCAGCAGCGTGGGCGGAGGCTCGCCGGGCAAACGCCCAGTAAAATGCCGCGAATAATTTTCAATGCCGTGGCAGTAGCCGACCGACTTGATCATTTCCAGGTCATACATGGTGCGCTGATGCACGCGCTGCGCCTCGACCAGCCGTCCCTGCTTTTGCAGTTCGCCTTCCCACCACGCCAGTTCTTCTTTGATCGTTCGCACGGCGTTGGCGCGAGTTTCTTCTTTCATCACATAATGGGTCTTGGGATAAATCGGCAGCCGCAGATATTTCTGCTTGACCGTGCCAAACAGCGGATCAATTTGCGAGAGCGCTTCGACGTCGTCTCCCCAAAGTTCGATACGGTACGCCATGTCGTCGTACGTAGGGAAGACTTCGATGACATCCCCGCGCACCCGAAAAGTTCCACGGCGAAACTCGCCGTCAGTGCGCTCGTAAAGAATCTCCACCAGCTTGCGGGTGATGTCTTCGCGCTTGATCTTCTGGCCTTTTTCCAGGAACAACAGCATGCCGTAATACGCTTCCGGCGAGCCCAGGCCGTAGATGCAGCTCACGGAAGCGACAATCAGGCAATCCCGCCTTTCGAACAAAGACCGGGTCGCGGACAAACGCAGCTTGTCAAGTTCGTCATTGATAGTGGCTTCTTTTTCTATGTACAGATCGGCCGATGGAACATACGCCTCGGGCTGGTAATAGTCGTAGTAGGAAACAAAATATTCGACGGCGTTGTGCGGGAAGAAACTCTTGAACTCATGGTAAAGCTGCGCGGCCAGAGTTTTATTGTGGGCCATGACCAGCGCCGGACGGTTGGCGCGCTCAATCACCTTCGCCATGGTGAAGGTTTTGCCGGAACCGGTCACCCCCAGCAGAACCTGATGCTGCTCGCGGTCGAACACACCGCGGGTGAGGGCTTCAATGGCCTGCGCCTGGTCGCCCCTGGGCTGGTAATTGCTGACGAGCTTGAAATCCATGAGAGCCGTTGCCACCCGCTACAGAAGGGATTGTGAACGAGGGAGAATCCCTTCATTATAGCGCGGAGAGAAACGAAGAAGAGACCGGCCAGGATGGGGGGTAGTGGTGCTTTTGAGTGGTCATAGGCGGTCAATGTCGGCGGCAGTCAAAAGTATGCTGCCGGATTCTCCATGATCCTGTGCATGTTATCTAACCGTGCAGTAAGTCTCCGATAAGCTTCCACCTGTGAACCATGAATCTGAAATTGCTCGGTTCCATGCTGGCGGACTGACATTGTTCCCCATCAAAAGCACCACTAGCAGGATGGGGGTTGAAGCTCTTGACCGCGAAGAACTCAAAGAACCGCGAAGATCACGAAGAAAGGCAAATCCGGATTAGGACAGTGGCGGGCACAAACAATCGAGTTGGGGAACCGCGGATTACGGCAGCTTGAAGTTTACCGTGATCTGGGTTTCGATGGCGATGGGCTGGCCGTCGAGAAGATAAGGTTTGTATTTCCACTGTTTCACCGCGTCGGTGGCGGCGCGAGAGAGGACAGAGTCGCCGTTTAGAACATGGACTGCGGTGACGGTGCCGTCAGCGCTGATGTTGGCCTGAAGCTGTACCGCGCCCTCGCGGTGCATCCGCATCGCTTGCGTGGGATAGACGGGTTGCACTTTGTGCACCAGCAGACCCTGGCTTACACCTTGAGAGACCTTGAGCGCTTTCGGCGCTGGTACGGGAATGTTGGTGGGCGAAGCGCTGATAATTCCGGAAATTGCCTTGTCCCCAGTCCCGGCGACGGCGGTCAGGCTAGGGGCGGCCACGGCTTCCTCGCGCGGTGCGAGCTTATGGGGCAGGGAGGAGTGATTCTTTACTACGATAGCTTCGGGAGCGTCGTTGGGGGCGGAAGCCTCGTCGGACTCGGCGGCGGCTTTGCCATGGGACGCACTGGACTTCGGTTGCGACGGGCCAGGTGTAGAGGCTTCCGCGGATTCGTGGGCTGCGGACGGGGAGGACTCCAGGTAGATGTCGGTCAAAGGTTGCGCCTGCGCGCTTTGAGGCTGCGTGTGGTTCGCGGCGGGCGATGACTGCACCGGCGCCGAAGCAGAGTGCGACAGCAATCCTTCAATTGAAGGCTGTATCTTGGGCCAGGTCAAGTAACCTGCAAGCGCAATCACGACAACGGCGGCAACTGCGAGAAGCGGCTTTTTGCCCGCACCGGCAGAGGGAGCGATTTCGGCCGACGAGTCAACCGATGAGAAGAGCGGCGGCTCGACAACAGTAGAACTGCTCGCATCGGAAAGCTCTGCGTCCTCTTCTGCGTGGTGGGCAGGATCAGGCGCGGATTTTGCCCGGGCGGGAGCGGCCGCGCTGCCGCTTCCACGGCCGGCGGGGACACTCGATATTGGTGGTTCGGACGGAACGGAAGCCGCGTGCCACGGTTGTTTGTCCTTCCCCCCGGTAAGACCGAATGCCGGAGTTTTGATGGCGGCGCTGGGATCAGGAATGGACTCGAACAGCGCGACCTCGGTGGGGTCAGGCGCAGGAGCCGGTTCCTGTTCTACTTCCAGCAGAGAAGGACTGATCGCGGACACGGCAGGGGGCGGCGCCGGCACGCGGGCAAAGGGCAACTTCTGCGAAGGAGCCGCGGCCGACAAGCCGGGAGTGGAAACATAGGGCATTGACGGCTGAGGCGCAGGAGCGTCCACCGGCTTGGCGGACTCGGCTTTGCGCAACAGACCGCGTGCCACGCGCAAAGTCCCCTTGGATTGTTCGACGTTAATGGGCTTGGTAAGGACGAGGTTGGCGCCGATGCGGAACGCTTTGGCAACGCCGCTTTGGCCTTCCACGACGGCGACTGAAAGAGATGAATGATTGATTTGAGAATTACGGGCGCTTTTGAAGAGCAGAGAAGCATTCTGCTCGTTTTCGCAATCTACGACGACGGCATCGAAGTGCTGGGAAGTCAACTTCTTGACCGCAGCAAACGGCTCATTGCAAAGCTCAACCAGAAATTCCAGCTCGGTCAAAACCTGGGTGACGACGCGGGCAGTCTTGTCATCAGGGCAGAATAAGAGGGCCTGGTAACTCATAGTCGAATCGTAGGTACTCAGGTTCCGGGCCATCAAGTTACGGTGGTAATGGGACTGTTGGGAGGGCGTCGGGCAGTGCGTTGGGTCTGGGGATAGGGTTTTTTCCAAACCCAGGTTAGCTCGCTGGCGCTGTGGGGAAGCTGGGCCACCACGTTCCCAGGGGCCTCAGTACAATTCGGTCATGCGCATCCCGCTGTGGCTGAAGATCGGCTGGACCCTCTGGGTGCTGCTGTGGGCGCCGGTGTACTGGAAGCAGTATGGAGCGCAGAATTTCCTTTTTTTTTGCGACCTGGGGAATCTGTTTCTTGCGGCCGCGCTGTGGCTGGAAAGTTCGTTGCTTTTTTCCTGGCAGGCGACGGGGCTACTGCTATTTCAGACTCTTTTCTGCGCGGACCTGATCGGGGCGGTGCTCACCGGCAGGCACCTTGTGGGCGGAACGGAGTACATGTTCGACCCGAATTTGCCGCTGCCGGTCCGATTGTTCGGGTTGTTTCACGTGGTGACTCCGCCGTTGCTGCTGTGGGCAATCTGGCGGCTGGGCTACGACGGTCGAGGCTGGAAGTGGCAGACCGTCACCGCATGGGTGGTGGTGCCCATCAATTATTTCTGGCGTCCGCAGTTCGATGTGAACTGGGCGCGTGGCCTCCACTTCCATGAACAGCACCTGGTGCCCGGCTGGCTGTACCTGCTGACTTACCTGATGGCCGTGCCGGCGCTGGTTTACTGGCCGACGCATCTCGTCTTGCAGTGGGCAAACCTTCGGGCCCAGGAGTTCAGAAGACGATCCGGTCGGTGGGCCTGCTGATGATTGCGCGACCGCCGGCGCCAAAGCCATCCAGCACAAAATTGTGATGGGCAATGATGTTGGCGGCGGTCAGCACGCCGTTGTCACGGGTGAAGTGGGCGTCGCTGACGAGGGTCACGTCGTAGCCCAGACTGGTGGCGCGCCGGCAGGTGGTATCCACACAGTACTCGGTCATGCCTCCAGCGACGATGAGGCGCGTAACGCGTTTTTGCTGGAGTTCCCGCTGCAGACCGGTTTCGAAGAAGGAGTCCGATTCCCGCTTGCGGATGACGGGATCGCCGGCGGCCGGCGCAACCGAGGGATGAATTTCCCAGCCCTTGGTTCCGGGTTCGAGTGGATGGCCCTTTACCCCGTCGTGCTGAATGTAGATGACGGGCCGTCGGGCGGCGCGGGCTTTTTCAACTAGTATGCCGATTCTCGACAGGACCGCTGCCTGCAGTTCAGCCGGCATCAGTTCGACCAGCCCCACTTGAACGTCGACCACAAGCAACGCTGCGCGGGACTGCCCGGATTTGCCGACGGAACCTTCCATAACGCTTTTCCCAGCGAGGCGACGACCCGGATCGACGCCGGCTACAAACCCATGATGCCGGGTCGCGGCCGCCGATCCGCATCGCGATGTTTCTACTTGGCGCCCGCCGCCAGCAGTGCCCGTTGCGTCGCTTCCAGCAAGGCATCCGGACCCACCGGCTTTCCCGTGGCGTGTTCCATCCAGAGATCGGGCGTGACACGGCCTTCTTTCGCCATGCGCTCGAATTCGGGCCCAATGCTACCGGCTTTCTTCATCTGCTCCTCAATCTGAAAGGCAATCAGATGCCCGATGGGATAGTCGGGAAGATAGAGGAAGGAATCAATCATGTGCGAGTAAACCCCCAGCAGCACAACATCATTCTTGTGAAAGACCGGGGCGTAGTATTTGTTCCAGATGTCTTTCGAGATCTGCTGGGTGGCGGCGTTGAGCTGCGCGGGCGTGGCATCAGCGTGGTCATACATCCAGTGCCAGACTGCCATGTCAACCAGCGCGACGCCGGAGATTTCATAAGTCGCCCAGAAATCGTTCAGGGTTTTTTCAGCCAGGCTTTTGGCGTCGGGCGCGGGAAGGCCGAGAAGCTCGAGATCGTGTCCCTGGAAAACGAAAGCCAGCGCTTCTGTGAATGCCGTATTGGGGACGCCTTGCAACAACGTGTAGTCAACGTCATTCAGAGAAAAAGTTTGCTCGACGTTGTGGCCCATTTCGTGGACCGCGATGTTGAAGCCTTTGTAGTTCATGCCCCCGGCCCCGACACGAGTACGCAAGTGCGCTTTGGCTGAGCGCATTCCCGCTCCCATGGCGTGACCGGAGCCGCGGGCCGGATCAACCACGATGTTGTTGGCGACATATTGCGCGCGATCAGGCGAGAAGCCGAGCTTCATGAGCAGGTTCGGGATGTCTTTCTGGTAGGCCTCCGGCGTGGGGTAGCGCTTGCGAACGATCTCATCCAGCTGCTCTTCGCTATATTTGCTTCCCGGACGAAAGCCGTTGTACCAGATGTCAAACGGTTCGAGCGGACGGCCGAGACGGGAAGAAATAAGCCTCGCGGTTTGCGGCACGAGCGGAGAAGTCACCACCTCCTCCAGCATGGCCTTGACGCGCGGTTCGGGAATTTCCCGATTTTCGTCGAAGCGGCGGTCAATGAGCGTGGGCGCAGTCGGAGAGTACGGATCAGCCTTTTTTGAAGCCAAAAAATCCTTGAGCAACATGGCGTAGCGGGTATCAGGTTCGCGCGCATTGCTGATGGTTACGCTCTTGCTCGCTGCATCTGAATCGTGCACCGCGGCAGGTTTGACTTCGTTGGTAAACGGATTCCAGTCCACGCCGGCGTTATCAACCACGTCAGCAGGAATGGTTTGTGTGACGATCCGCTCCATCACCTGCTGGATCATGCGCTGCTTGGCCAGGCCGTTTTGCGAGTCGGCGTAGTCGGACTTGATTTCATCGCGCAGGTTCCAGTGGCTGAGCAGGCGCATTTTGGGCGGGAACAAGCATTGCCCCGTGGCGTCTACCAGATGGTGCATCCAGATGTTGTATTGCGAAATGTAATTGCCGGATTCGGCTTCAGCTTTGGCGATGGCGAGGTTCACTTCTGCAGGAACGCGCCGATCGAAGCCATCCGCCAAGCGCGCTTCGGCCCATTGACGGCGGGTCCAGTTGGGGCCGTTCTTCAGGCGTTCGTCGAGGCTAGTCAGAGGAAAATTCAACAGCACCGTGAAAGCCAGCTTGTTCTGGAAGAAATCGTCGAGCAGGTGGGCAGAAGGATCGTATCCACCAAAGGTTTCATCCATCGGCAAAATCGGTCCCGCATCAAGGTCAAGTTGCTGCCGGAACACGCGGTTGATCTCGTGCATGTGCCCGTTGAGCTGTTCCAGCAGGTCTTCGAAGCGGTTGAACATGGTATCGAGCGTGGCCTGGTCGCCGGCGAAATTGGCGCGGACGAAATCTTCAAAGACGGCGGAGTCGCCATCCTCTGTGCGCCAGAATTCGGAGACCTGGTGAAGGCCGCGTTCGATGCGCGTCCGTTGGCCCTCGCCATATTTTGCGGTCAGTTCGGTGGCCAACTTTGCGGATGAGCCGGCAAGCCATGCAGGGGATTGGGACGAGGTGGGCGATTCTACGGCGAGTGATGAAGAAGGCATAGATTCGTTTCTCTCTGCCATGGAGTCTTCCATGGCTGGGGACTGGACAGCGATCGAGGCAAACACAAATGACAAAACGAATGCGAAGCGTTTCATGATCTGGACCTCAATTTCGAATGATCAACAGTCTGAATAATCAGCGCTTCGGCCGGTACACGTGCGTGCTCGTGCCAAAGAAGACTTCAGCCGATTCCATTATCGTCTCCGAAAGCGTGGGATGAGGATGAATGCTCAACTCAATATCAGTCGCGGTTGCTGCCATCTCAACCGCCAGCACTCCTTCTGCAATCAGCTCTCCCGCGCCGGCTCCGACGATTCCAACGCCCAGCACGCGCTCACTCTTCGGATCGATGATCAGCTTGGTCATGCCCTCAGTGCGGTCCAGAGTCATGGCTCTGCCGGACGCGCCCCAGGGAAATTTCGCCACTTTGATCTCACGATTGTCTTTCTGCGCCTGCGTCTCGGTCAAACCGCACCACGCGATTTCGGGATCCGTGAAAACGACAGCGGGAATCGCGTTCGGCTCAAAGGCGACTTTATGTCCGGCAATCGCTTCGACCGCCGTGCGCCCTTCATGAGAAGCCTTGTGCGCCAGCATTGGCTCACCCACAACATCGCCAATCGCATAGATGGCGGGGTCGTCAGTCTGAAGCTGCTTGTTCACCTGAATGAACCCGCGCTGGCTCACTTTGACTTGAGTTCTATCGAGTCCGGCGATCTCAGAATTTGGTTTGCGACCGACGGAAACCAGAACTTTATCGAAAAGCTTCTCGCGTTCTTTCACACCCTGGCCATCAAAAGTCACGCGAATTCCGTTAGGTTCTTCCTTCACGCCGGCAACCGTGGTGTTCAGCAGAATGGAATCAAAATTTTTCTCCAGCCGCTTGTGCAGAGGCAGCACAAGATCGCGGTCGGCACCGGGCAGCAATCCGGGAAGCATTTCGACTACCGACACTTTCGCGCCCAGCGCGGCGTAAACCGTGCCGAGCTCCAGGCCAATGTAGCCGCCGCCAATCACGAGCAGCGTCGAAGGCACATCGCTCAGATCGAGCGCGGAGGTAGAGTCCATCATGCGGGGCGTGTCGAGCTTGAGGCTGGGCATGATCGCGGAACGCGATCCGGTCGCGATGACAATGCGGTCGAAGCTCAGCGACTCTTCAGCGCCGCCAGCCTTCACCACACGCAGGGTGTTGGAGTTTTCAAACGACGCCCGGCCCTGAATGTATTCGACTTTTCGTTGTTTCGAAAGCTGGCCCAGTCCGCTGGTAAGTTTCTTGACCACGCCTTCCTTCCACAAGCGCAGTCGCGGCGGGTCAATGTGCGGCTCGGCAAACTCGATGCCCCAGTTCCTGGCCTGGCGGGACTCGTCAATCAACTTCGCGACGTGAAGCAGAGCTTTGGATGGAATGCAGCCGCGATATAAACAAACGCCGCCGGGGTTCGCCTCGGGATCAATCAGCGTCACTTTCATGCCCAGATCGGCGGCCAGAAAAGCCGCCGCATAGCCGCCCGGGCCGGCACCAATTATGGCAACTCGCAGATTTGCGGTGTCAGACATCTTCAGAAAGAAAATCCAGAAAAACCAGACGCCCTAACCTTGGACAGAAAGCAAAAATGGTTGTTCAAACGCCTCCGCAATCCAGCGCAGAAAACGAGCGGCGTCGGCGCCGTCAATCAAGCGGTGGTCGTAAGAAAGTGACAACGGCAGCACCAGCCGCGCTTCGAATTTTCCGTTGAGCCACATCGGCTCCATGCTGGAGCGCGACAGACCCAGAATCGCGACCTCGGGATGGTTGACGATCGGCGAAAATCCTGTGCCGCCGATGCCGCCCAGGTTCGTGATGGTGAATGTTCCGCCCTGCATCTCTTCCGGAGTAAGTTTCTTTTCCCGCGCCTTCTTCGAAGCCTGCGTCAGCTCGGCAGCAAGTTCGACAATATTTTTCTTGTCGACATCACGGATCACCGGGACCAGCAGGCCGCGGTCGGTATCCACCGCCACTCCAATGTGGATGTACTGCTTGTAAATAATTTCTTCTTTGGTCAGGTCAATGCTGGCGTTGAATTGGGGAAAAACTTTCAGCGCGGAGGCGCAGACCTTGAGCGCGATCGCGGTGACCGACATCTTTCCGCCGGCTTCTTCCGCTTTGGGCGCGAAGCGGGCGCGGAGTTGCTCGAGTTCGGTTATATCGGCCTTGTCCTGCTGCGTGACGTGGGGGATGGTGGTCCAGGCTTCCCACAAGTGCTCAGCAGTTTTGCGCCGCACCCCGCGCATGGAAACGCGCTCGATTTTTCCCCACTTGGCGAAGTCGGGCAACTGCGGCTGAACAAAGCCAGCCCGCGGGGCCTGTGCTGCCGCGGAGGCTGCAGTCAGCATCGCTTTTGCGGCGGCTTTTACGTCGTCTTCGCTGATGCGCCCGGAGGGACCGCTGCCTTTCACATCATGAATATCAATTCCCAGCTCCCGAGCCAGACGACGCACATGGGGCGCGGCTGGGATCGGCTCGCCGTGGTGAGAGCCGGCAACCTTCTCGAGCTGCACCGGCATGGAAAATGTGGGGGCGAGAGTTTGGGGAAGATCGGGGGGAAGAGCTTGTTCTTCGGTTTTGCCCTCCGCCCGGATCGCGGCTTGAAAGGCCAGGCGAGCGGCGTGCTGACCGTCAAGGTGCTCGACGGGTTGCGGCTTCGCGCGTTCCGGTGGGCGGGCAGCAGCGCCCTCGAGGGTAAAAATCAGCTGCCCGACCTTTACCTTGTCACCTTGCTTGACCCGAATTTCTTTGACAATTCCGCTGACCGACGAGGGAACTTCAACCACGGCTTTTTCGGTTTCCAGCTCCATTACCGGCTGGCCTTCGGAGACCTTCATGCCAGCAGAGATCATCAGGCGCACGAGGTCTCCCTCAGAGATGTTTTCTCCCAGTTCAGGCAGGGTGAATTCGCCGGGACCGGTTGCGGCGGGTTGCGCGGATGGCGCGAAGCCCACTGGCCCTGGTTTTTGATTCTGTGAACCCGGGCCATGGGCTGCCGCCGCGGCCCGGGCTTGCTCGGGCTGAGCTCGGGAAAACGACTCCGATTGCTTTTCCGCCGCTTGCGCTTTCACGGCCGCGGCGGCGCCGTCATCCACGGTGAAGATCACCTGACCAACTTTTACCTTCTCGCCTTGCTTGACACGGATATCCCGGACCTTGCCGGTGACCGATGATGGCACCTCGACGACGGCTTTGTCGGTCTCGAGTTCCATGACTGGCTGGCCTTCGGCAATGTCTGCGCCGGGAGAAATCATGAGGCGGACGAGGTCGCCCTGATCAATGTTTTCGCCGAGTTCTGGCAGCTTGAATTCAGTCAATGATGCAGTTTTCCTTAGCTGATCGCGGGATTCGGTTTTTCGGGATTGATGTCCAGGTCGCGAATTGCTTTTTGCACTTCCTCCACGCTGATCTGTTTTTCCCGCGCAAGCGCATTGAGTGTTGCCAGCACAATATGCTTGGCGTCCACTTCGAAGAAGTCGCGCAGCGCGGGACGGCCTTCGCTGCGGCCAAAGCCGTCTGTGCCCAGGGCCGTTAGAGGCCGAGGCATCCACTGCGAAATAGATTCCGGCAACACCTTCATATAATCGGATGCGGCAACCAGCACGCCGGACGCGTCTTTCAGGCATTGGGCGACGTACGGGACGCGCGGCGCCTGGCCGGGATGCAGCATATTCCAGCGCTCGCAATCGTTGCCGTCGCGGTAAAGCTGCTTGTAGCTGGTGACGCTCCAGACGTCGGCAGCAACGCCATATTTCTCTTCGAGAATCTGCTGCGCTTTCAGCACCTCATACATGATGGTGCCGCTGCCAAAAAGCTGGGCGCGAAGCCGGGCATCTTTCTTCGGTGAGGGCTTGAAACGGTACAGGCCCTTGAGGATGCCCTCGCGAACGCCGGGTTCCTGGGGCATCTCGGGCATGGGCAGAGGTTCGTTGGTAACGGTGAGATAGTAAAAGATGGATTCCTGATTCACATACATGCGGTTGATGCCGTCGTGGATGATAACGGCAAGCTCATAAGCAAAGGCGGGATCGTAAGCCAAGCAATTGGGTACGGGCAAGGCCAGCACATGGCTGTGGCCATCCTGGTGCTGCAAGCCTTCGCCGGCGAGAGTCGTGCGTCCCGCAGTTCCACCCACTAGAAAACCGCGTGTGCGCATGTCAGCCGCAGCCCAAATTAGGTCGCCGATGCGCTGAAAGCCAAACATCGAGTAATAAATAAAGAAGGGGATGGTATTGATGCCATGATTGGCGTAGGCCGTGCCCGCGGCCATAAACGAGCAGACTGAACCGGCCTCGGTGATACCTTCCTCGAGAATCTGGCCGTTCTTGGCTTCCTTGTAATAAAGAAGCGTGTCCATATCTACCGGCTCGTAAAGCTGGCCTACGCTCGAATAAATTCCAACTTGACGGAACAGAGCCTCCATACCGAAAGTGCGGGCTTCGTCGGGAATGATGGGCACGATCAGTTTGCCGATTTCGGGATCGCGCAGAAGTTTGGCGAGGAGGCGCACAAAGACCATGGTGGTGGCGACTTCGCGGCCTTCGGTGGCTTTGAAAAACTCCTCGAAGTGAGTTTCGGAAACTGCAGGAATCGGCTTGGCCTGAACCTTCCGTTCCGGCAGATAGCCGCCGAGTTGCTTGCGGCGCTCCTGAAGGTACTTCACTTCCGGGCTGTCGTCGGCGGGACGATAGAAGGGCGCATCGTGCAATTCGTCGTCTGGAATCGGAATCCCAAAGCGCGAGCGGAACATTTCCAGCTCTTCGTCGTTCAGCTTTTTCTGCTGGTGGGTGATGTTCTTGCCTTCGCCCGCTTCGCCCAAGCCGTAGCCTTTGATGGTTTTGGCGAGAATAATGGTGGGCGAGCCTTCATGCTCGGTTGCAGCTTTGTAAGCGGCATGGACTTTGATGGGATCATGGCCGCCGAGCCGCATGCGGGCGAGTTGCTCGTCGGAAAGGTGCTCGACCATTTTCAACAAACGCGGGTCGGTGCCAAAGAAGTTCTGGCGGAAATACGCTCCGCTTTCGACGAAATATTTCTGATATTGCCCGTCGCTGATCTCGCCCATGCGGCGGACGAGCAAACCGTCGCGGTCATTGCGGATGAGACTGTCCCAATCGCCACCCCAGATGACTTTGATGACGTTCCATCCCGCGCCGCGGAAGATGGCTTCGAGTTCCTGAATGATCTTGCCATTGCCACGAACGGGGCCATCGAGACGCTGCAAGTTGCAGTTGACGACGAAAATCAGATTGTCGAGTCTTTCGCGCGAGGCTAAAGTGATCGAGCCGAGCGCCTCGGGTTCATCCATTTCTCCGTCGCCGAGAAACGCCCAGACTCGCCCGCCGGTGGTTTGCTTCAGCCCACGGTTTTCCAGGTAGCGGATGAAGCGCGCATGGTAGATGGCCTGAATTGGGCCGAGTCCCATGGAGACGGTGGGAAATTCCCAGAAATTCGGCATCAGCCAGGGATGTGGATAAGAAGTCAAACCTCCGCCCGGTTTTAGCTCGCGGCGAAAGTTCTCCAGTTTCTCGCGGGGGATGCGCCCTTCGAGAAATGCGCGCGCGTAGATGCCGGGCGCGGCATGGCCTTGAAAGTAGACGATATCGCGGTCGCCGCCATCGGTGCGGGCCTGGAGAAAATGATTGAACGCCACCTCATAGAGCGTAGCGGCTGAAGCGTAGGTCGAAATGTGCCCGCCGATACCCTCCTGGAGTTTGTTGGCGCGGACTACCATGGCCAGGGCGTTCCAGCGGACAAGACTCTTGATGCGGCGCTCCATTTCCTGGCTGCCGGGGAAAGGAGGCTGCTGCACGGAAGGAATCGTGTTTTGATAGGGGGTGGTCGCAGTAAACGGAAGGTTCACGCCGGCGGAACGGCGGGCGTGCAAAGACAACTGTTGCAGCAGCCTTCCGGCGCGCTCCGGGCCGCCTTTGGCCAATACATAGTCGAGGGAATCCAGCCATTCCCGAGTTTCGAGGACTTCCAAACCGTTGGTTTGCGTCTCAGCCACGACAGCTTTCTCCATTTAGGGTCGGAATATTCCATCATAGACAATCGGCGGGAATTTTGCTGCTGTCAGGAGAGTTGCTGCATCTATAGAACGGGAATTCCAGGTAGTCGTGTCAGCTTCCAAGATGAACTTTCGATGAAAAAGGAGAACTCGCATGCCGAAGAAAACTACATCCGGAAACCATTCGAAACTTAACGCCCAGCCGCACATTCACCAGAGAGCCGGCGAGATCCAGGAATTCGGGACGGTGACTCATGCTCTGCCTTTGGATTTGGAGGAACCGGTCCGGCTGGAGATGACGGAGAAGCTCAATCAGTTGCTGGCCGACACCATGAGCCTGCGCGACCTGTACAAGAAGTCGCATTGGCAGGTGGCGGGACCGACCTTCTATCAATTGCATCTGCTCTACGACAAGCACTTCAACGAGCAATCGGAGTTGGTGGATACCATCGCGGAACGCATTCAACTGCTGGGCGGGCTGAGCATCGCTATGGCACACGATGTGGCGGAGATGACGAAGATCGAACGGCCGCCACGGGGAAGGGAAGAAGTGGCGGTACAAATCTCCCGCCTTCTGGATGCGCACGAGATCGTTATCGGCCAATGCCGCGAGCTGGCCGAACGAGCGGACAAGTTAGGTGACGATGGCACCAACGACCTGGCAGTAAGCGACGTATTGAGGACCAATGAATTGCAGGTATGGTTTTTGAGCGAGCACCTGGTGAACGTGCCGCTGGCGGAGGCGGTGGGGAGTTCGAGCGCGGCGGATTGAAAGATAGCCGCGCAATGCAAATGTGACTGCAGGTCATTGCTGGACTTGCCCAGGGGGATTCCGGAGAATTTACGCAAACGGAACATTCGGCGCCTGTTTTTTCGCGCGCCGTCCGAAAGGAGGGCGTGAGTTTCGGAAGGCGAGAGACAGCGCCTTTTTTTTTCGCTAGGCCCTTTCTAAGCGGGGAAATTCTGTTTATCATGGCACATACGGTAACTGTGGTGGGGTGACCCTTTCTGCTTCGTTACGAATTCGGAACGAAAGCAGGTTCAAAAAGATCATTGGGTTCCCTCCGTAGCATTTGACCTTTGTCCGGGTGTGCTTCTTAGACTTCTGGCAGGTCAGGGGGCAGAATGTTCTCGGGTGGCCATAACCTCCGCGCGCTTCGCGAGCAGCTAGGGCTCACCATGCGAGACGTGGAAAATGCCAGCGCTCGCGTCGCCGAAAAGCACCGAAACGACGAATTCGCAATTCCTCCCAGCCGACTTTCTGACATTGAGACAAAAGGCGTAGTGCCAAGTGTCTACCGCTTGTACGCGCTGGCGGTGATTTACCGGCGCGACTTTCTTGAACTACTAAGCTGGTATGGCATTGATCTCAATGTGGTGGCGAATGACATTGACATGGCTTTGCCTACGAGATCTCATTTCTCAGGGGCGTTGGCAAATGTGAAAGCGGTTGAAGTGCCGATCCGCATTGATCCCAGTTTTGATCCGAGGCGCACCGCGAACTTCGGACGCATGGTGGAGCAATGGGGGACGGTGCCGCTGGCCTACCTGGAGCAGTTCAAGAACTGCAATTATACTTACGGGTATATCGGCAGCGAAGATCTCACCATGTACCCGATCCTGCCTCCGGGAAGCTTCGTGCAGGTGGACGAATCCAAAGACACGATCGTGGAGGGGGGCTGGAGATCGGAATACGAAAGGCCGATCTATTTTGTAGAGACACGCGGTGGCCACACGTGCTGCTGGTGCACGCTCACGCGGGACGACATCATTCTGCAGCCCCATCCGCTGTCGCCGGTGGCAGCGCGAGCCTTGAGGTTCCCCACCGAAGCCGAGGTGATTGGGCAGGTGGTTGGGGTGGCTATGAGGCTGGGGGAGTGGCGCCCTGTCTACGATTCCGTACCAAGCTTGAAAGAGCGCGAAGCACTGAACTAAGGTGGCGCGCCGAGCCCGCCCCGGGCTGCGACGGCAACAGATGGGGAATGTTCTGGGAAAGCTGCTGCAGATAAGTTCCCGGCGCGACCCCTGCCACCCGGCTGGATTGATCGAGATCCTCTACCAGTTTCCGAATTGGGGTTGACAGTACCTGCGACACCAGTTCCCGGTGGCTTTCCGCGATCGCGCGAGTAGCAGGCAGGTCCCCATAGACCCGGCACAACCCCCAATGAGCATAGCTATCCTGTTGATCCCGCAGGCCAGCTACGTACTCCAGCCTGCGCATAGAGCCAGCCACGGCCCGCAGGGTGGTCTGATGGAGGTCTTCCAGGGCCGAATGCAACGCCATAGTTACGAATTCCGAACAGGGATATTACTTCGGTGACGTGGTCACACCGGCTTCCGCGAGTACATTATCACGGCACACCCTTAATGGGAAGGAGAATGTACCGTGAAAAAATTCATGTTGTGGTTTACGCTGTTGCTGACTCTTGCCATGCCAGCCGCGCTGATGGCTGACGGAAATCCGAACATGCCGCCACCGACCGGGGGCAAACTGCACTTCCAGATCGCAAAGTAAGTTAAGTTGTCCATCTGGGTAGTTGTAGAGCGGCGAAAAAGGCGATATATTTCGGGTTCAGTCGCCTATGACTGCGCTGCGCATGCTCTGGTATTTACTGTGGATCGCTCCCCACGTTCTGCAGGTGATGATCGTGAATTTGATGTACCGCCGAGGCCTCTACAAGAGGTTCCCGGCTTTTTTTGTGTATACGATTTTTGAGATTCTGCAGGTGGGCGTGTTGCTGGCAGCATCGCAAGTCAAGCGCGGGTTGTATCCGACGTTGTACGCAGATGGACTGGCGATCAGCACAGCGATAAGGTTTTGGGTGATTTATGAGCTGTACATTTATTTTTTCCGCCATTACCCAAGCCTGAGCATTTCAGCCCGTACGCTATTTCGGGCCACGACCGTGGCTTTGCTGCTGCTGGCGGTTGGACTCGCGATTTTTGCGCCCAGCGTGGGGCCGGACGGCCCGCTGAGAGTGGCTTACACACTGGACCGAACTGTGAGCATTTTGCAGGGCGGACTGTTGATCGTGCTGTTTCTGTTCTCGAAGTATTTTGCGCTTTCGTGGCGCACGCATGGATTCGGGATCGCTCTGGGGTTGGGTATTTTTGCCTGCGTGGAATTGGCGACCTCGGCGGTCTGGCTCCAGCTGGGAACGATGGAGTCCCATCGCATCCTGATCAACGTGATGGGACAGGCGGTTTACCTGGGCTGCGTCTTCATCTGGCTGTTTTATCTTGCGAGGCCGGAAACGGTTCCCGCGGCTGATGCGAAAGCCTTGCCGCCGCAGGACCTGGAAATCTGGAATCGAGAGTTGGAGCGTCTGTTGCACCCATGACTATCACGATTATTCTTATCGTCGTATCCTTCGCCGCGCTCGGGTTTTTGTTCCGTCTGGCAAAGGGCCATGGGTCGGCGTCGGAATTACTGGACAATCCTTCGCAACACCTGCGGCCAGTAGATATTGAGGCTTTTCGTAATCTTATTGACCCGGAGGAACGGGAGTTTCTTCGGAAGAACCTGAGCCCGGTTGAGTTTCGCGTAGTGCAGCGGCAGCGGCTGCTGGCGGCAGCGGAGTACATTGGGGGCGCGGCGCATAATGCCGCTCTGCTATTGAGGATGGGCGAAGCGGCGCGGCACAGTTCCGATCCGGCAACGGCAGAGGCAGCGGAGAAATTGATCCGCAATGCATTCCGGCTGCGGTTGTATGCATTCCAGGCAAGGGCCGGAATTTATGTGTGCACGCTGATGCCGGGAGTGCAGATTTCCCCGGTCCGTGTGGCGGAACGATACGAGCAGATGACGCGGCAGGTGGTGATGCTGGGATGCCTGCAATATCCCACACGCGGTGTTCCGGCCGCGATGTGAAAGACTCGAAAGCAGGAACACAACAGATTCCTCGTCGCTGAGGCTTCTCGGAATAGGTCTTCAGCTCATCAGCCCATTAAAGGTCGGTTTGTTAAACCGGGGTCAGCGCTTCCAGGCGACCATAATTCCCAACACAACCGGCAGGTAGAAGACTGAGGCGTGGAGCAGACGGCTGGCACTGATTCTGGCGGCGGAACCGGCCAGCTTCAGCGAGTAGTAGAGCAGAAAGCCCCCCGACAGCAACATTCCAAGGTCATACATGATGCTGGCCCGACCCAGCGAAGGCAGCAGGGTGACGATGACCAAAGCCACGGTAAAGACAACGATTTCAGCGCGAGTGAAACGCGTATCGGCATCGAAAGCAGGCAACATGCGGTAGCCGGCGCGGTCGTAGTCTTCGCGATACATCAATGCGATGGCGAGGAAATGCGGGAACTGCCAGAGGAAGAGAATGGCAAAGAGATACCACGCCTGGGCGTTGATATGAGCGGAAGCGCCGGCCCATCCGATGAGGGTTGGCATGGCCCCCGGGAAAGCTCCGAGCAGGGTGCAGAGCGGAGTGCGCCGTTTGAGAGGCGTGTAAATCAAAAGGTATGAAAGCAGAGTTGAAACCGCCAGCAGCGCCGACAGAACGTTGACAGCGAAGGCGAGGTAGAGTCCGCCAAGGATGCTGAGCGCGACGCCGAACGCGAAGGCTTCGGTGGAACTCACGCGACCGGCGGGCAAAGGACGATTGGCAGTGCGGCGCATCTGACCATCCCAGACGCGCTCGAGCCATTGATTAAGGGTCGCGGTTCCGCTGGCGACGAGCAGCGTGCCGAGAAGCGTGTTCAAAAGGCCGGGCATATGGAAAGGACCGGCCGAGGCAAGATAATATCCCGCCGATGTCGTCATCAGGATGAGCAGATTGACTTCCGGCTTGGTGAGCGTGGAATAGTCCCTAAGTTTAGCGAGCCAGGTCTGGGGAGCGTTCTGATTTGCCATCACAGTGGTGGTAGCCATTTTACCAGCCTTCTCCGGATTGGCCACTGTCCTCCCGCTTAAATTGATTGTGCTTGCGACGCACTACGAAAATCATGCCTACCGATCCCAGGGTGGGAGGAACGATAAGCACCAGAATTCCACTGCGCAAGGCCTGGATCACTTTCGCTCCCGAGGATGCGGCCTGGGTATAGCAGAGAGCACAGTTCTGGGCGAAAGCACTGACGGGCGCCAGCAGCAGGAGCAGCGCTGCCAGAACGATTGCCGGAAGCCACAGGTTTCTGCAGATTTTCATGATCTCATTCTCACGATCGGGCCCGACCCCTTAATTTGCCCAGGGCACTCCCACGGATAACCGAAAACTATCGGTCCAGCCGTATTGCATAGCGAGCAGAACAAAGACGCTAAATATTACAACAAACCACAACAGGCCGTGGTTGTCTGCCAAGTGCATGAAGAACAAAAGCGCCAGCGCAGCCTCGACCACCGCCAGAAACAACATGCGGGCAAACATCTGTTCCGGAGTGGCAGAGGAATAGGCGATCACGAACTGCAAGGCAGCGATGGCAAGAATGCAAAAGTAAACCACCACGTACTTTCCGACGCTACTCTTGTGAGATTCAGCAACAGCCATGGTGTTGGCTCCTCGTCCCATCAACGTGCAAGATTGAGCAGATAAACCATCGGCACTACAAACATCCAAACCAGGTCCACGAAATGCCAGTACAAGCCGGTGATTTCGAGATCGTCAGCGTTGTAGCGGCCACTCCGATAACGCAGTCCTACAGCCACGAGGGCAATCACGCCGCCGGTCACGTGCAGCAGGTGAAGTCCGGTGATGCTGAAGAACAAAGCGCCAAATAGGGGGCTGCCCCAGGGATTCTTAAACAGCGTCATGCCCTCATCGATTAGGGCGAGCCATTCGCGGATGTGCAGCAGGGCGAAAAGCGCGCCCGCGGCAGCCGTAAGCAAGGTCCAGCGGAGGGCTTTGGCTTTCTCCCCGGCGCGCGCAGCGTCAATGGCGAAGAGCATCAAGAGGCTGCTGGTGATCAGGATGAAAGTCATGATGGCCACGTTGGTGATGCTGTGAAATGGCCTGGGCCAGCTGGGAGTGCCATTGCGGATGAACCCGTAGGCTACCAGGCAGCCGGCAAAGGTCGCGGTATCAGCGATGATGAACAGCCACATCGCCATCTTTTTGGCCGGGACCGAGAATGCCGGTTTTTCCATCAGGCCGGAGTGTCCAGTCATCGTGATATCGGCTTGGCTCACAGCGCCTCCTAGTCGGGAGCTGACTACACCTTGAACCACAACAGCAAAAGCAGGTACACCCACAGCCCATCCATAAAATGCCAATAGCGCGAGGTAGCGTCCAAAGTACTTTTCCTGAGCACAGACCGGCGGAAACGCGAGATCACGCGAATGAGGCCACCGAGACCGCCTGAGACGTGCAGCGCATGAAGCGCGGTCAGCACGTAGAAAAAGGAACTGTTGGGATTGGTGGCGAGGAACACGCCTTGCGCCTGCAACTGCAACCACGCGATGTATTGACCGGCGACGAAAAGCAATCCCAGAAACAGGGTGATGTAGAGCCAACGGGAAGGGTTGGAAATCCTGTCCCGGCGTCCGGTCATGAATGCGGCAACCTGGCGGCGCGCGATCTCAAGCGCGACGCTGCTGGCGATGAGGATAAGGGTGTTGAGATAGAGAATTTTCGGAAGGACAAGATGATGCCAATCGGGCGCGCCTCCCTGGCGAACGATCAGAGCGCTGGTCAGCGCCGCGAACGTCATAGTGATGGAGGCGAGAACAACCCAGATTCCGGTGGAAGCGGGCGGCGGGGAATAGTCCTTGACCGCGCGCAGGCTCCCTTCGACCGGAGCGAAATTCCGGCCGCCGCCGTTTTCGGAGCCGTTTAAACGCGGTTCGCGACGGCTTTCGATTTTTGGCGGTTCGTGGGTCGTGGTAGCCATGAGATCTCTTTATGCTTCTTCGTGGGCAGTCTTAACTTTCTCAGGCGAGGCCTGCATCACATAATCGCCGACGCTGCTCTCTACTCCATACTGGTATGGGTCGTGATAAACCACGGGCAGCTTGTCGCCGAAATTATTGTGGGGCGGAGGGGTGGTCGGCGTGCTCCACTCAAGCGACGTTGCCTGCCAGGGGTTGTCCGGCGCGGGCGCTCCCTTGAACCGGCTGTAAATCAGGTTGTAAACGAAGATGAGCTGCGAAAGGCCAGTGAGCAAGGCGGCGATGGTGATGAAACGATGCAACGGGATCAAGGGTTGGAGGTAATCAGCGACGAAGGCTTGATAGCGTCTCACGTTGCCGGCCAGTCCCAAGTAATGGAACGGCATGAAGATGCAATACGCCCCGACGAATGTGAGCCAGAAGTGAAGCTTGCCCAGAGTTTCATTCATCATGCGGCCAAACATCTTGGGGAACCAGAAATACGTGCCCGCGAAAATCCCGAACATCGCGGCCACGCCCATCACCATGTGGAAGTGACCGACGACGAAGTAAGTGGCGTGCAACATGATATCCACCGAAGGCTGCGCCAGGAAGAAGCCGCTCACGCCGCCGCTGATGAACATCGAGATAAAGCCGAGAGCAAAGAGGGACGCGCTGTTGATGCGGAGTTTCGCGCCATAGAGGCTGCCCAGCCAGATGAGGACGATGATGGTTGATGGGATGGTGATGATCAGAGTCGGGAAAGAGAACGCCAGGGAAGAAACCGGGTTCATCCCGCTCACGAACATGTGGTGGCCATACACCATGTAGCTCAGCACGGCGAGGGAGGCCATGGAATAGACCATCACGCGATGGCTGAGCAGCGGCTTGCGGATATTGGCGTTCAGAACATGAGAGACAATTCCCATGCCCGGCACAATGGCGATGTAAACCTCGGGATGGCCGAAGAACCAGAACAGGTGCTGCCAAAGGAGAGTTGAACCGCCGGAGTGGGGCTGCAACTGATCGTTGATCACGAGGTTCGAAGGTACGAAGAAGCTGGTTCCAGCGACGTGATCGAGGATGAGCAGGATGCAGGCCGGCATCAGCACGGCAAATGCCGTGAGGCCCATGACGGAGGTGATGAACCAGGCCCAGGCGCTCAAAGGAAGCCGCCACATGCTCATGCCTTTGGTGCGCATATCGAGCGTGGTGGTGATGAAGTTCAGCGAGCCCAGTAATTGCCCCACGCAGAAGATGGCGATGGACGCGGCCCAGAGGATCACGCCCCATCCTTCGCCGGGACCCCCAACCGCACCGACTGCGCTCAAGGGGGCGTATTGGGTCCAGCCGCCGAGGGTGGGACCGTCGCTGACGAAGAACGATGAAACCAGAACCAGGAAACCCACGAAGGTGACCCAGAACGACATCATGTTGAAGTGGGGAAAGGGCATATCTTCCGCGCCCACCTGGATGGGCAGGAAGTAGTTGCCGAAGGCGGCGAAGGGCGCAGTAGTAAGCACGAAGAAGACCATGATGGTGGCGTGCATGGTCATCAATTGCAGGTAGTACTCCGGAGTCATTACGTTGCCGGGGGCGCCATTGGGCGAAAGCAAGTGCAGGCCAGGTATGGCGTAGTTGGTCCAGCCCAGGTGAATGCGCATCAACCAGGAGAGCACCATTCCCACCAGCACCGCGACCAAGGCCAGGCCATAGTATTGCTTGCCGATTACCTTGTGGTCGAGGCTGAAAACATGCTTGCGAATGAAGCTGGTCGGCGGGGCGTGATGTTGTACGGTATGCGCAGACATGTCGTGCATGGTCTCTCCTCACGTATCCAGATTCCGCTCGAGGGGGCTGGCGGAATTTACTGCAGGGCAGCTTGCTTCTTCAGCCAGCTGTCGTAATCTTCCTGCGAATAAACGTCCAGGTACGCCTTCATGTTGTAGTGGCCCAGGCCGCATAGCTGGGTGCACACAATCTCATACTTGCCGATTTTGGTGGCGGTGAAATGCACGGACAGATCCAGTCCGGGGACGAAGTCCTGCTGGATGCGCAGCTCGGGCACAAAGAACGAGTGACCGACGTCCTTGGAGTGCATCAGGAGATGGATCTCACGATTCACCGGGATGGCCATTTCGGCGGTCACGATGTCGTCTTTCGAATCCTGATCGTGAGTAGTGTCGATGCCAAAGAAGTTCTGGTTGGCTTCGCTGAGCTGATCGGGATGGATGGGGCCGAATTTCCCATCAGGGCCGGGATAGCGAAAGTAAAACGCGAATTGGCCGGCCTGCACCTGGACCGGCAAGGCATCGGCTGCAGGCGGGGACAAATACACCGCCGACCAGGCCTTCACGCCAAAGACTCCGAGCGCCAGGACCTCGGTACCAACCAGCAGGAAAGCCGCCCAAACCATGGCTTTCGCGCCGCCGGGAAAATCCTTGAGTTTGGCATTGGGCGCCGGATTCGAAAACTTCCAGATGAAGAGGGCCAGAATGAGCTGGGAGGCCAGGAACGAGATGCCGGCTTCCGCCATGGTTTCGGACGTCTGCTCGTCGATCGGACCGCCATGGGTGGAAATATCCGGCGCCAGCCACCAGGTGTGCTGAATGATGGGAATCGCGGAAACTATTGCGATCACGACGATGGTTACGGCAAATAATTTCCCCATTTTCCCTCGCCTTCCAGCCCGCTTTGCGTGAGGTCTTTTTGCCAGAGAGCCGCCGCGGGTTTCTCGCGGCGGCTGAAGAATTCGTTTGTTATCGGGCAAACAACCTTAAGGCAAGCTTAAGACCATCACTTTGACTTGAAGGTGAAATCGGCTTTCGCGGATGCGCCTGCGCCAACCGTCACTTTCTGAGTCTGAGTGCCAAGCTCCTCCTGCCACGCGGTCACGGTATAGCTGCCGGCAGGGACGTTATCTACGGTGAAATTCCCGTTGTCGTCGCTGGTTCCATAGGGCCCTTTGACGACGACGAAGTAGCCGTGCATCCAGGGATGAATGTTGCACTTGACATTGATGGCTACTTCCGCCGCTTTCCAACTGGTTTCGATCGGGGGCGCCCCAGGCGGCTGAGACTTGTTCCAGCCGATATTGCCGCCGCCCGGCGCAGGCAACGGGTGGATGTTGTGGGTGGTCTGGTCGCTGGTGATGACCTTGAATTTCTGGTCCACGTCCATGGCCAGCACATGCGGCTGGTACATGCATCCCTTCTGGTCGAAAACCGGCTCCGGGGAAGACGCACCCTCATTGCCGCTCAGGCCTTCAGAGATGTAAACCACCACATTGGCCAGGCCGTCGCCCGATCCCACTACGACGTTTTCCATCTTGGCGGGATTGCTCTCATGTGCCTTGGAGCAGTAGGGGTCTTTCGACATGTCAATGCCCCGCATGTGAGGGGCGGCGCCGCTGAGTTTGACCGAGCCGGTGATCTTGCCGGTAGCCGCCGCATTGACGCTTGGCCCGTGAGCCAGGATGGCAATCGCAACGATTACTAGCACCGATAGTACTCCGACGAAATGAAATCTACTCTTCATAGAAGTGTCTCCTCATGGCAGAACGAGATGGCTCACCACCCGGCCCAATCAAGAGCCGGTTGGCTAGGGATTCGGATTAACCGGCTTCAGGCCGAGTTGCTTAGCAATCGCTCTTTCTTTATCCGTCATGGGATTCGGCGGTTGCAGGCTGCGCAGGTAAAACACGAGATCCCAGGCCTCGTCGGGCTTGATGTTGTCCGACCATGACGGCATGGGAGTGCCGTCCAGGCCGGTCATGAAAATCTTGTACAGATCCGCATCGCTGGTGCCGCACTTGAAGCGGGTTTCATCGTGGAAGTTATAAGGCAGAATGGGGCGGTTGAGATCGTCGGTAAGGGTGGAAGCGGACGGACCATTGGCCCGACCCTCGACGCCGTGGCACTTCCAGCACTGCACCCGGTTGAAGACTTCCTGGCCAGCCTTGATCCGGTCGGGCGTAATTTCCGGCTCGGGCGGAATCTGGATGGCGGCGCCGGGTTTTTCCTTCTGGAAACGGGGCGAGAAATGCTTGACGTAGGCCACCAGATCGACGCGCATCTGCTTGGTAAAGGTGTTCCACTGTGGCATGTTCGAGGTAATCAAGCCGCGGGCGATGGTGTCATAAAGATCCTCGTCGGTAGGCAGCGTGCCGGTGGGAGTGGAACGACACTTGAAAACGCCGAGAGTAAAGTCGCGAGGCTTGGGATCAAGCCAGGGCGCATTTTCGCCGTTGCCATCCCCGATCTCGCCATGGCATCCGACGCAATACCGGCGATAGTCCATGGCGGCATTTTTGGCATGGCCGGTGAGGTTTCCTACGTGGGCTTCCGTGTTCATCCTCTGCTCTTCCCGTAGGGCAGTCTCCTGCGCCAAGGACAGCGAAAACAAAGTGAGCACGACCGCCGCAGTCATGAATAGGGACAAGAATCGTCTAGTGCGCATTGCTGGTCCTCTCTAGAAGTCGAAGTCAATTCCGAGCAACAGACTGCTGCCGATCAAATCGCTGCCGGAAACGGGGGATGCCCCGCGCTCGCGGTTCCACGAATACTCGTTGAAGAAGGCGAAGCCGGCGCGGCTGGTCATGATCGGCATGTAGCGGTAGCCGAAAACGTACGTGTCCAGGTTTCCGAGATCGGACGGCATCAAGGCGCTTGCCTGCTGCGACATTCGCACCCATTCTGACCGTTGAATGAAAATCAACTGCGGACTATATACGAAGTGGGTTTCGACAAAGGCCCCGTTCCAGGTTGGCGCGCGAGCTCCGGGCGGAAGGATCGTGCCCGGAGTGTTGTTCCCTGCAGGCGCTGCGCCGTCCGGCAGATCGCCGTATCCTGCTCCGAACCAGGCGCTATCCCATCCGTGCTGAGTAACGACCTGGAAGTCGAGTCTGCCAAGATAAAACTGCCCGACAAAGCCTTCGCGGTTGAATGACTTGTTGCCCAGACCCGAGCCAGGGATCGGGACTCCACCTGAGGTGAAGTAGTAAGTCGGGGCTTCTCCGATCATGGCGTACGCTCCGACGCGTTGTACCCCCAGCTTCCCGGTATCGAAGGCCTGGCTGAAGGTAAAGAAGCCGGAGTAGCCATTGCCGTAAAGCAGGCCTGGATTTCCGTCGCTGGAGCTGAGCAGGGAAGCGGAATAACGCGTCCGGTCATTGACGGAGTGGCCCATCAGCTCAATGCCGAGCTGATTATCGCCAATTTGACCAAAGAGATTTCCGTCATTCACCGGAATGAAGTGGTAGATGTCATAGGCTCCGCCAAAGGTCGAAAGAGTGAGGATTCGCTTCTCGGAGACCAGATTGTCCAGTTCGAACTTGCCCAGCTTCACGTTGAGCCAGGAGCTGTTGAGGAGGTTATCCACACGGGCGAATACCTGTTCGAAGTGGAAGGCCCCGGTGTTGTCGGACGACGGCAGGACATAGAAGGAGAGATTCTTATCCAGCGTGCCGCCAGTGTGGAAGTCGAGGCCGGTGAGATCAAAACCGTGCGAGGTGATTTGCCGCTCGGCGGTGTTGGTTCCAGCCACAGTATCAATGGCCACCCGGTTGGTGCTTTCGCGATGCCAGATGGGAGTGATGCGGAAAGTCACCGGCCAATACGACGGGTTCTGCCAGATCGGAGCATCCCGGTCGTTCATCAACTGGTAGCCGTTGTCTTTAAATTTCTGTCCGAAATAATTTAACATCGGCCAGGCTTCGTGGCATGCGGAGCAGCGCAGGCCGTATTTGCGGGCAAAGGCGGGAAGCGCATGAGCGCTGGGGAAACTTCCAAACATGAGCAACGCCAGCAGCAGCCCACCGACAAGACTCCTCCGGGACGAGGTCATTCATGTCCTCCTGATGCGAAGTCAAAAAACAACTACCGCCGGAGTTTGCTGGATTGTTTGAGGGGCCACTGGACCCGTCAGCTCCTGCAAGCACACATCCCGGCGTACAGATGTGAAACCATAGCCGAACCGACGCCCCACAATTTCACGCGAATGTAAAACTCTCGTCAAAGCGCTGCAAATTGAGCCGCGTCTCCCACGTCCGGAGACTGACCCGGAGAAATGGCGACAGCATAAAGCTCGAAAGTGCGCGTGGACGCACTTAGTATCATGTTCGCAAGAACAGTGTCAAGAAAAATATAGCAACGGGAGCGTCACTAACTCGAAACCCCAATCGCGAAGAGCGCAAAGGATGGAGAAGATCCGAAGAAAAGGAGCCAGATCACCTTAAAGAAATTCGGACTGGCGCGTTTTGGCGCACGCCAGCGGTTCATCCGTGATGTAGCCTTCACCACTTGAGGGGATATCTTGTCCGAAGCGGAAAAGCCCGCGCGCTCCTGGAGACAGATCACAGATGAGGTCCTGCTTGAGAGCGACCCGGCGCGGGTGACGGAATTGCTTGCAGAACTCAAACTGGCGGTGGATGAGCAAGTTCTCAGGAAGCCACCCAAGCCTACCCCGTTTTAGGTCTCGCTTTTTTTCTACCCATTTTTCTACCCAGGCGTCTAGGCGCCAAGTTGGCCTAACTGTGGGTCAACCGCATCATCTGTTTTGGCGTTCGTCCTGCTCTTTTGCTTCGTCGGCTGTCATGCCTGCGTAGGCGTGGCGCGTCTTGGCGCTTGGCCACCGACCCGCGCGGCACTAGACTCTGCATACCTCTGCGGGAAGGTACAACAAGGGATCAAAGGTCTTCCGGGGGAAGGCCCTAAAAGGCGAAGACAGCAAGCCTGCCCGTAGATTTTTTTCGCGGCCAGAAGACGAAAATCCAGATTACGGACTGGAAGAGAGCGCTGCCCTGGCGAGAATGCGGGCGAGGCTGTTGGCTACCTTACGGGAGCGGTCGCGGTCGCGCTGCAGCACCATCGGTTGCATAAAACCGTAGACCAGGCCGATGACTTTGATGAACTCGGCAAGCGCTTCGAGATCGGCCTCTGGCAGCGCCTTGCCTTGGGGGAATTGCCGCAATCTCTCCATGATCGCGGGACGATGGCGTGAGGCTCCGACTTTGTTCAAGAGCCTGCCCTGGTCGGGATCAATCAGCGCGCGAGGAATGATCACGCGCAGGAAATCGCGGTCATCCCATTGCCGGTCGAGTTCCCAATTCACCAACTGAACAATTTCCGTTTCAAATGTTGGCGACAACTCCAGCCGATCGCTGAGATCCTCAACCTCACTCGAGACGCGAGACTGGATGAGAGCGAAAAGCAGGCCGGCTTTACCCCGGAAATAACGGTGAATCAAACCTTCGGCGCAACCGGCAGAAGCCGCAATCTGGCGCGTAGTTGTGCTCTCGTACCCGCGCTGAGCAAAAAGCTTTGTAGCCGCCCGCATGAGGGCTTGTTGCTTGGCGGCGCGGTTACGGGTACGTCTTGGTTTTAAGCCCATCCCGACAAGCGCGGAGGGGGGAGGATTGACGCGCGCGTCGTGCCCATTATTGGCAGATTTCATAGCCCCACCGAAGATCAGTCAAATAGTGCCATGCGAGGGTATGACTCCATTTGGGGTCGGATGTCAAGAGATTGTTTGCAAAATTTGTAAAAACTTGCGCGCCCCGGCGGGCGCGCGGAGGGCGACACCCGGCAGGTTGGAGCTGATAACAATGTCGAATCAACAAAATAAGGAAATTCAATCAGATTTTGGCAGAAAGAGACCCTCCCGCGGCATGGTGGCCGGGCGCCTGACAGTTGCGAGTGCTGACGCAACTTCGGGCCCGGGAGTCTTTAAACGCATAGAAAGGCACACCTGGATTCGGGCATTCCCCGGAACCAAGCCCATTTGACAGTGATGGCAGGCGGGTAGTATGAGCAAGGAAGCGGAATCAAACCAAGCCAGTTGGCCGCGCTTTAATTAGCCGAATGTCCTTGCGAACACCGGTTGGGGGAAACGTGGGTAAACCGGAGGCAGTAACTCCTTCAGGCAGAACAACTTTCGCTTGTTTCAGGGGGCGTAAGAAATGGATGCCCGCACTCGCCGTGATATTGGTGTGCACGGTTCTTCAAGCTCGTGAACATAAGCACCAGGAGACCTATGGGGTGGAGTTCTCGGTCGAAGTGCCAGCTCCGGAGAGCGAAGTCCTGCAGGCGGTGTATGAGGTGGTGAACAACGGGGTGATCGAAGGGAGCAAGGAATATAACAAGGACAAGTTTATTGATAAGGCGAGTCCGGCGGATTCTTCGCCGCTATTTCCGGAATGGAAGGACGCGGGCAAGGCTTTCTACAAAGTGCGCCTAAAAGTGCTGGCACCGGTCAATTTCAAGGAGAGCAACGACGAAGGGACGCTGGCGATTCGATACGTGGTGCAGGGCGAGGATGCGACCAAGACTCTGCTGAAGATTCAGGCGCTGTTTGCAGAGGACTTCCGGCATGCCGTTCATGCTTCCAACGGCAGCGTGGAAAGCGGCGAGTACCAGGCGATTCAGGACCACATTGACGCCATTGAACTCCAGAAGAAGAAGGACGCGGAGGGCGCGCGGACGCGGCAGGAAGAGCTGGCGCATCAAGCGCTGGAACGCAGGCGTGAGCAGGAAGAAGCCATGAGCCTGGCGGAAGCGGAAGCATCGGCGCAAGGTTTGGAGCAGAAGGTCCATGATCTGCGCCAACAGGCAGAACGGGTGATCAAAGCGCCGGGAGCGGCGCTGAAGTCGGCGCCGTTTCACACTGCCACGACATTGAAATCGCTGGACACGGGGAGCGAAGTGGTGATTCTGATTTCCACCCCTTACTGGTTTGGAGTTGAGACCCAGGATGGACAACATGGATGGGTGAACCGGGAGCAATTGGAGCCGCTGCCATGAGGGCGGGAGCGCCGAAGGCGTTGGTCTCGACGGGGAGTGAAATTCTGCTGGCGTTGCTTGCTGCTTTGATCATGCTCGCTCCCTTCAGCCAGGGTCAGACTGCTCCCGTTGAACGAAAGTTCTCCGAATCCAAGACGGCAGTGGAAAAGGCGCTCAAGGATTTGCAGCCGTCGCTGGCGGGACGGCTGCCGGTGCTGGATGGATTTGTGCAAGCGGGCGAACGTGCGCTCGAGCGCTTTCAGCGCGGGTACTTTCAATGTGAAACACGAGTGAGCGCGACCGCGGGTGGAGGCGCAGCGGTGCAGGTAAGCGCGAAGATAACGGCGTGGTACGACGATCCGGTGGCGGCGAAGTCGGGATACCAGACGCTGACTTCGAACGGCCGAATTGAGAATGATCTGCTGGACCGGCTGACGGATGCGCTGGCGGCGAAGGAACCGGCGCGCGCTCCGAGCGCCAAGGCGAATTCGGCGGGAAGCCAGCCCGAACCACCAGCAGCGAAGATTTCTGCGCCGTTGCCGAATGCCTCCGTGCTTACCGATGCGATCGCGGCTTCCAAGACTCCGCTTACGGCCACGGGGACAGCCACGGCGGCGGCCCCCAAGGCCGCGGGAGATGTGGCTTCTCTCGAAACCCGCCATGCCGTGACCGACAAACATATGGACGAACTCAGGGCAGAGGCGAAGAATCTGGAAGAAATTCTTCACAACCAGGCGCACCCGGAGAATCTGGCCGCAGTAAAAAAATCGGGGACGCCGGTGCTGGCCAGCCCCAACGAGGGCGCGAAAGTGCTGTTTGCGGCGACCGCGCAAGACGAGTTTGAAATTCTGGACATGAACGCGAGCTGGGTGCATGTGCGGATTTCCGGGCTCTCGCGGGGATGGGTTTTGCGCTCGAGCATGGAGCTGCCGCAATCTCTGGCAAACGCTACGGTCCCAATGAAGCAGGAAACCGCTTCCGCGGGGCCCGGCACGCCGTTCCAGGTTTCCGGCGAACAAGTGGCGTCATTTCCCGGATCATGGGCTCCGTTGCAGGGCAAAACGGTGGAGATCATTTCCGTGCAGGAGACGAACGACAAGAGCGCCAACACCGGCTCGCACGCGAAACTCGAGTTCGCGAAATCGGTGCTGCGAAAAGAGTATTCCGATCTGGCCCAGAATTCCGCGGCAGCGGGAATCGTGCTGATCTTCGACGCGGAAGACGGCGGAATGATGGCGGCGACGCTCCCGGTGCTGGAGCAATGGAAAGCGGGCACGCTGTCAGACGAAGCGCTGTGGCGGCGGTGCTACTTTGATCCTCCCGAGATGGCTGGGCAGGTAGCTAATCCTTAAGACAAAAAGCTCAGGCCCGAGCGTCGATGACCCCGGCTGTAAAGTGGACAATTCAGGCCCAGGTCAGCTCGCTGTCGCTACGCGGAACCCTGGGCACCCGACTTTGGCTTACTGCACGTCCGAGACTTTTCCATTCATGAATGTGACTTTTAGATCTTTGTAGACGTAGATCTGCTTTTTGCCGAGATCCACGATTTTTTCCGGTTGGCCCAATGCCGCAGTCACGTCGTCGGGGGTCTGGCCCAGCTGAATCTGCGCTGGGGCTGGCTGCTGCTGTTGATCTTGTGCCTGAGCCTGTCCCTGATCCTGTCCTTGGGCTTGTCCCTGCTGTTGACCCTGGTCCTGACCCTGCTGTTGCTGCTGGTCCTGGCTTTGAGCTTGCTTGTCGTCACCCTTATCTACGGTAAAGACCTGGGCGATCGTGTCTTCGACCTGCTTGGCCTGCATTGTTGCCAACGATCCCTTGGCAAATACGAACGCGACCTGCGCCTTGAAGAAGGTCGGGGGATCGACGTTGTTGCAGGAATCGCAGGCGATGATGCTCAAGGTCACGGTGTCCTTGGCGGGATTGATGTCTATTTTCGAGGGATAAACTTTCTCGCCTACCTGCATCAGGCGGGTGGTGGAGTCCCGGCCAAATTTTGCCTTGGCAAAGCCGAAGCCTTTCGACACCAGCGCATTGGGAGAATGAATGGTTCCGTCCTGATACTTGGTCACCTGACCGTTCATTTCGGCGTAAGGCACGCTGAGAATTCCACCCTTCTGGATGGCGAGGATGGTGCCGGCTTCTACGAGCGCGGGTCCGCTGGAGTCGGAACCCATTTTTACCAATTTGTATTGGGAGGCGAGCTGCTGGTCGAGGCTCTGCGCCGCCGCTTGCGGGTAAACAAAAGTGAGAGCGAGAAGAGCAAACAGCTGAAGCAGGACGATGGTCTTAAAGCGCATGACGAGACTCCTAGTGAGCGGCGTGTTTCCGCTGTGTAATTTACAGGCGGGCGGGCTTGGTGCTTGGTTCGAACAGAGAGCGTGGACTGCGGTCCACGCTCTCCGGTTGTTAAGACATCGTTTCGGTTACTGGCCGCCTCCAGACGTCGCTTCCTGCGCGACCTGCTGCTCGGTCTGGTTGGCCTGCTGGTCTTGCTGTTGCAGTTGGGACTGGGCGTCCGCGTCGGGCTGGGCCTGTCCATCTGCGACATTGGTTACAGGAGTGTTGGCTCCGGCAGCGCTGGGCATACCATGAGTTCCCTGATTCTTCTTCAGGTCGCCCATGCCATCGGCGAGCTGCTCCTGAGCGTGGTTGTACATATCCTGCAAGTCCTGCACGGCCACGTTGATCTGTGCTCCGGAAGCGCAATCACCCTGCTTTGCGCTCAATACGCTGGCGGTGACATTCTGATTGGCATCCGGTGTATCCGAGAGACGGGTGATAATATCGCCGCCGCTCAGGCTGCATTCATCGCCGCTGGTGGTGTTTTCGGAGAGCGCCGAGGAAACCACAAACACGCGCTGGGTTGGGTCCAGAGCGCCTGGGGCGCCGGTGGGCGCAGCCGAGGCGTTCTGCGGACTACCGGCAGACGCCTGCTGGGCCTTGAGTTGACGGGCGACTTCGTCGGCGATGGCCTGCTTTACCTCAGGGCTGAGAGTTACCTGGCCGCCTGCGGTTTGCGGAGCAGGCGCATCATCCTCGGGAGCGGTTGCAGCAGCGGCGTCTGCGTTCGCGGCCGCAGCATCCGCTTCCGCTCTGGCCGCTTCGGCAGCATCGAGACGGGCCTGATACGCAGCCTGTAGCTCAGAACCCAGCCACCAGTCGGTCAACCACCAGGCTGGATTCGGATAAGCGGGCCAGGGGTTGAAGTAGCCGCCGTAATAACCCCACCACGGGGCTCCGCCCCATCCCCAGAATCCGATGCCCCAAGTCACTGGCGCTGCCCAGGGCGTCCAGGCCCAGCCGTAGAATGCCGGGGCGTAGTAGAAGCCTGGGACCCAATAATGATAGAAGCCGCCATGCCAACCCCATCCGCCGTAAACGCGGGCGTATCCGCCGTGGGGACCCCAATAGGAGCGCCGATAGAAGGACCGGCCGCCGCGGTTGAATGGGCGTTCCACGAAGCCATGGCCGTGGCCGTAGCCGACTACGCGGCCCCCGCCGGATATGTGAGTGACCACGGTCCGGCCGCCGTGCGGGCTGTGATTAATATCCATGCCATGAGCGTGGACCGAGGAAACGTGGCCGTTGTGGAAGCTGGCTTTGGTGCCGGCATGACTGTAGCTGGTGAGATGGCCGCCCTTGTCGGTGCTGAACTTTGCGCCGTTCTTGGCGGTGTAGGTGCTTCCGCCATTCTTACCAGCGGTCTTGGTCGCACCCGCTGGGGCATTAAATGTCTTTCCGCCAGCCTTGTCGGCCGTTTTGGCTCCGCCAGCCGCAGGCTTCGCCCCACCCGCAGCAGGCCTGGCGCCGCCGGCATTCGTTTTGGCGCCACCAGCCGTTGCGGCGTGGGTTCCACCCGCAGTATTGGTTCGGGCACCGCCGGCAGTCGTCGAATGGGTTCCGCCAGCTGTAGTGGAGCGATTTCCACCGGTGGTTGAAGTGCGGGCGCCACCGGCTGTCGTGTTGTGGCTGCCGCCGGCGGTGGTAGAACGATTGCCGCCTGCAGTCGTGGACCGACTGCCACCAGTGGTGCCCGCATGACTTCCGCCGGTAGTGCCGCGGTTCGCACGGGTCGTAGTGTGCGACCCTCCTGTGCTCGGATGATTGGAGGACTGGGTATGGCTTTGCGGCGCGGAATGGCCTGCCGGCGCCGAAGAGTGGCTGGGAGCTGAAGCATGGCTTGGAGCCGAGGCATGGCTGGGCGCGGGATTGTTATGTTTCTGCGCCCAAGCGGATAAACAGAGAATCAACGGAACGACGAGCAACCAACGCTTTCCCCCGACGCTGTTCTTCACCGAAAACATTTCGCCTCCTGATGATCGCAATTGTTGTGCGTACCAAAAATGACACTTTGCTGGAGCAGTCCCACTCCAACCCTTTACAAAGCTGAGATTTTTTGTTTTGACCCTGAGCAGCCGAATTGTACACCGAGTTGCGGTTTTTACGGATATGCTTTCTGCGAAATTTTTCTCAGAGCCGCGAAATTTGCATAACGGTACGGGCTGGTATCGAAAGCGGACTGGTTTAGGACGGGATTCTCAGGTATGACTGTTCGTTACAGTACCATGCAAGGTCTGGCAGGGTAACCATGCCCCTTACTGCGACCGACTGGATTGTGATTGCCGCGTACCTGCTCATCAACCTGTTGATCAGCGTTTACTATCGCCGCCGTGCCGGAGGCAGCACCGAGGAGTTTTTTGTTTCGGGGCGCGATGTCTCGTGGTGGCTGGCCGGGACATCGATGGTGGCGACGACCTTTGCCGCCGATACTCCATTGCTGGTGTGCGGGCTGGTGGCGAAATCGGGGATCGCGGGCAACTGGATCTGGTGGGGGCTGTGCGTGGGCGGGATGCTGACAGTGTTCTTCTTCGCGCGGTACTGGCGGAGGGCGGAAATCCTGACCGACGTGCAGTTCGTGGAAATCCGGTACGGGGGCAGGCCAGCGGCATTCTTGCGCGGGTTTAAAGCCGTGTATCTCGGGTTATTCATGAACTGCTTCATCCTGGGATGGGTCACACAGGCGATGATCAACATTATTACAGTGCTGCTGGGGCCGGCGATCGCGGAGGGGCGCGTTGTGAGTTTCGGGAACGGAACTCAGGCTCTGCGATACACGTTGGGGAATCCGCACACGACGTCGCTGCTGATTTGCGTGCTCCTTATTATTCCGTTTACCGGGATATACACGTTTATTGGCGGACTTTGGGGGGTGCTGGTTACGGATTTGTTCCAGTTCATTCTGAAGATGGCGATGATCATTGTGCTGGCATGGGTTGCGGTGGCGAAGATCGGGGGAATGACGGCACTGCTGACGCAGTTGCAGATCATCGAAGGCAATGTGCGGCAGACCGGAGGGGAGGCGGCGGACCCGACAGCATTTCTGCCGAGCTTTCACCTGGGATGGACAAGCGAGGCGCTGTGGACGCTGCCGCTGCTGACTTTTTTTGTGTATCTGTGCATGCAATGGTGGCTGGCGTGGTATCCGGGAGCGGAGCCGGGCGGCGGAGGGTATGTGGCGCAGCGCATGTTCAGCGCCAAAGATGAGAAGAACTCGCTGGGCGCGACCTTGTGGTTCAACATTGCGCACTATGCCTTGCGGCCGTGGCCGTGGATTGTGACCGCGCTGGTGGCGATGGCGGTGTATTCGCCGAATGGGGGAATTCATCCCAGCGCGGCGTTTGCCGAAAATCCGGAGCAAGGCTATGTGATGGTGCTGCGGGACTATCTGCCTCCGGCGCTGCGCGGGCTGATGGTGGCGGCGTTCCTGGCGGCATTCATGTCAACGGTGGGAACGCAGCTGAACTGGGGATGCTCGTACCTGGTGAACGACCTTTACAAGCGTTTTATGGTGCGCGAGGCGAGCGAACGGCACTACGTTTTCGTGAGCAGGATTTTTACGGTGTTGCTGGTGCTGGCGAGCGGCTACACGGCGATGCAACTGACTTCCATCAAGCAGGGATGGGACCTGGTGCTGAATGTCGGATTTGGCACGGGAGCGGTTTACATTCTGCGGTGGTACTGGTGGCGGATCAATGCGTGGAGCGAAATTTCCGCGATGATTGCCGCGGCGGCGATGACGTTTGCGCTGCACCGGGTTGCGTTCGCCGGCAATGGGGCGGTGGTATATGCGAAAAGCGCGCTGATCACGGGAGCGGTGACAACGGTGGTGTGGGTGATCACAACTTTTGTTACGAAGCCGGAGACGGAGGCGACGCTGGCGGGGTTTTACCGGCGGGTGCATCCGACGGTTTATGGATGGCGGCCGGTGGCAAGGCTTGTGCCTGAGATGCCGGAAGTGCGCGACGTTGGCGGCAATGCATTCGACTGGATCATGGGCGTGGTGCTGGTGTATGGATGTTTGTTCGGGATTGGGGAGTTGGTGTTTCAGAAGTGGTGGCAAGGGATTACGCTGCTCGCGGTTGCGAGTGCAGCGGGATATTTGATCTTCTGGGATTTGACGAGGAGGGGTTGGGCGACGTTGTCCGGGACGGCAACTATGCCAGCTCAGCCGGAACGGTAAGGATCGCCAGAGTCTGGTGCCGCTGCCGTTGACTTCCGTCTGCACCGGGGTCATACTTCCGGATGTTTTGGCCCAGCCGCAGGCCAGCAGGCTGAGTTGTTCACGTTTCCGGCGAGGCCCGTTTATGAAAAGGCTTGTCACATTGCGATGGGCAAATGTGGGAGTGGCCGCAGCTGCGGGTGTGCTTTTGTCTGCGCTTTATGCTCAAGCACAAAGCTATACGGTGCTTTACAAGTTTCCCAACCGCCTGACGGGCGACTCCCCTTCGGCGTTGCTTGACGTCAACGGAACTTTCTACGGCACCACGGCGAGCGGCGGAGATTCGAACCAGGGGATCATCTTCGAGCTGACCAGCCAGGGCAAAGAGACCACACTTTATAGTTTCAGCAAGCAGGCTCCGGACGGCAGAAGACCCAGCATTGGGCCGCTGATTCGGGACCGGGCGGGCAATTTGTATGGCACCACGGCGGGTGGTGGAAACTTTACATGCACTGCGGTTGAGAATCTGGCTGGCTGCGGGACAGTGTTCAGGCTGGGTCCAACCGGGCAGGAAACGATCCTGCACAGTTTCGCCGGCGTGCCAAGCGAAGGGGCCGACCCGAGCGCAGGCTTAGTGGTGGACTCAGCAGGTAATCTCTACGGCGTGACGTACGAGGGCGGCACTCCCTCGACCTGCCGGTATTCGACCGGTTGCGGAACGGTGTACAAGATCACCACGAGCGGCACATTGACGCTGCTGTACAGCTTTACGGGAGGCAAGGATGGCTCGCTCCCGGTGGGCACGCCGGTCATAGATGCGGCAGGAAATCTTTATGGCACCACCTATCAAGGCGGCGATCCCAGCTGCGCCAACAACGGCGCCTTTGGCTGCGGCGTGGTGTTCGAGGTGGATCCCATGGGCAAGGAAACGGTACTCCATACCTTTACCGGGAGCCCGGACGGAGCATTTCCTTTTGATGCAAGTCTGGTTCGTGATTCGGAGGGAAACCTTTACGGAACTACTGCCGGAGGAGGAGATTTCAATCTTGGGACGGTCTTCAAAATAGATGCGTCCGGGAACGAAAGCATCCTCTACAGCTTCCAGGCCGGCGATAGCGTTGGCGGGCCGGTTTCGAATTTGATTCTCGATCCGGCTGGAAACCTTTACGGCACGTCAGAAAGTGGAGGAAGATCATCGGCGGGCAGCATCTTCGAGGTCAGCAGCAGCACGGGCGCGTATACGCTGCTTCACACGTTCAGTTACTATCCCAGCGGGAATTTTCCGGTGGCCGGGTTGGTCCTGGACAAAGCAGGGAATCTCTACGGCACGACTTCTTCTGGCGGCGAAGGGAACTGCGCTGAAGACGCTGGATGCGGGTTGGTTTTTAAGCTTGTGCCTTGACGAGGCAGATGGTGCAGCGCTGCGGAAGCGTCGACCGATCGAAGCCTAGCGGGGTCTCTTCTTTGCGACCGGAGCGGGAGGCGTCCAGGTGAAGCCGTGCTGGACCTCATCGGAGTCGATGAAAGCGCCAGCCACCTGTCCTGAGTCATTGACGCCGGTGGCAGCCGTGGCGGTCGATGCTGGAAACTCCAAAGTTTGTACCTCGCCCCTGCTGATCAGAAAACCCACCATAGTCTGTTTCAGCGTGTACGTCCCCGAGACGAAGGAGCCGGAACCGCTCATGCCATACACCACCGGATCGCCGGACGGCGGCTGTGTGATTTTTCTGTACTTTCCCTGGCTATAAAGGAAATTGAAATAGGCGTTCGTATCCTTAGTAATAGGCAAACCCGATAGCTTCTCCCGAATCTGCGCCCCCCCAAACGTCGATGCTTGAGCTGTCGGGGGGCATGATAGAGGTGTACACCGAACCAACCAATTCAAAGCCTAAAGTAGTTTCCACTTGCACCGGCGCTATACCCGACAATCGTGCCTTCGTCATTGATGCCAGTTAGCACTGAGTAAGACGCGCCAGGACGATTTACCGGCGTAAACAGCTGAGTTTGTGTGTCGTAAAGGAATCCTTGCACTTGGGCGAATCCGACGATCTGCCCAACGTCATTAATTCCATAAAGCCCAGTATCCCGGAGGTGCGGATAATCGATGGTGCTGTAGGCTCCCCCGCTCAAAAGAAATCCATGTGAGATGCCCAGACCGTCCACGTATTCCCCGACTACGTCTCCGGCATTATCAATGCCCCAGCACTCAGTCTGAACTGCACCAGGATAATCAATCTGCGTGTACGTGCCTTGCGCCAGCGCCAGCGGCGCGGTTGCGAGCAGAAGAACAGCCAGTGTGAGAACAGCTTTGCGAAACGTCATAATGTGACTCCTTATTTCTTCGCCGCATCAGCGGGAGGCGTCCACGTGAAGCCGTGAATATTGCCGCTGGAGTCTTCGAAGGAGCCCACAACCTCTCCGACGTTGTTAACACCGTTGGCGATTGTTTGAATCGAATCCGGAAATTGAAGGGTAGTGATTGTCTCGCTTTGGTATAAAAATCCAGCGGGGAAATGCAACGTATAGTAGCCTACGAGTGCGGTTCCCGCTGGATTAATTCCGAGCACAATGGCACCTTGAACGTTTGGCAGAGCGGTCTTGTACTTCCCTTTTTCAAAGGAAAAATTGACGTAAGGGCCGCCACGATCATAGGCCGATCCAACGACCTCGCCTGCGGTGGTGATTCCATAAGTCTCTGTGTCTAGCGCACCAGGCAAGAAGATGCTCGTGCCGCGTCCGGAGGAATTCAACTGAAAACCAAGCTTAACGTTGTTTTCCCCCTCGATGTAACCGACCACGGTGCCTGAATCATTGACCGCGAAGGGAAACGTAATGTAGGCATTGGGAAAGCTAATCGTGGTGAACTTTTGGGTGGCAACGTTGTACGAGAAACCTACACTGGAGTAGCCGACAACTTCGCCGACATCGTTCATGCCGAAAAGTTCTGTGTTCGTAGAATCGGGGTGAGCAATGCTGGTATACGTCCCGTTGCTCAGGAGAAATCCGTACCCGCCGGTTGCATCGATATAGTAGCCGGAGATGTCTCCCGCCGTGTCGATGCCGTTGCAGTAGGTATCGAGCGCCCCCGGGTAATCAATCTGCGTGTAGGTTCCTTGCGCCAGCGCCAGCGTTGCGGTTGCGAGCAGAAGAGCAGCGAAAGCGAGAATCAATTTTCGAGAGTGGGCCACATTGCACCTCCAATTCATTTCGTTCCGCTGCAAAGAACCCACTTACGGGGTAATCTCGAACACCACTCCGCAGCCCGCGAAGTAGGACGGGCATCCCGACAGATTTCCTCCACTAAATGTCGCCCCATATAAATTACCTGCACTGTCGAGGACCAGTCCTCCTCCGCCACTGCCTCCGTCGCTGCCACCAGTGAAGCTGTGCAACAAGCTATAGCTCCACCCGCCTCCCGTGATGGGGGCCAGCTTGAATACGGTACCGCACCCGAGGTCGTTTTCGCAGCCGCTGCCCCCACCGTACATAGTCGTGCCATATAAGTTGCCACTCGCGTCAACGACGAGGCCAGATGGATCAGCTCCATAGCGGGACCCGGCTGCGAAGCTGTAGAGGATGCTTTCAGTCCACGTCCCTGATCCGCCCGGTGTCAGCTCAAAAATAGCTCCCAGCCCATAAGCACCGCCGTACTCCGTCGTACCGTAGAGGTTGCCCTGCGTATCAAAGATCACTGGCGTAGATGGGTGTGCGCCGTCCGTGCCACCGGAAAAACTGTAGAGGATGCTTTCGGTCCATTGGCCGCCCGATGTCGGGACCAGCTCAAAAACTGTGCCGGTACCGAGAGCTCCACCGGTGAACGCGGTTCCGTAGAGGTTGTGTTTGCTATCGAGTATCAGTCCCGAAATCGGGTCGCTGCCGTCGCTCGCACCACTTGTAAAGCTGTGCAAGATAGTTTCTGTCCAGCCCTCAGCGGTCTTTGTCAGCTGGAAGACTGTGCCCCAACCATACGCGCCGCCGCTGTATGTAGTCCCGTAGATGCTGCCCCGACTATCCAGAACCAGGGACTCCGCGGATGGATTCAATCCATCGCCGCTCGCGCCAAAGCTATGGAGGACCTGTTCCTTCCATTCGCCCGATTTTGTGGGTGTAATCTCGAAAACGGTACCATTGTTATAAGTGCCTCCGCTGTATGTGGTACCGTAGATATTCCCCGCTTTGTCCATGGTTAAGTAGCCATACGGACCCTCCCCGTCACTCGATCCCTGAAACCGATACAGAAGCCTTTCCAACCAGCCAGAAGTGCTTTGCCGTAACTCAAAAACTCCACCATAGCCCGGAAACCGCAAGGCTCCGTAAAGGTTCCCCCGTTCGTCGAAGATCATGCCCCCATTGGGAGTTCCTCCGTCGGCGCGGTTGCCAGGGAAGCTATAGAGCACTGTCTCAGTCTGGGCCACCGCGAGGGTGCGTCCAATCATCACCTGCACGAACATGCAGATCATCACAAGTACAGCGCGAAGCCGGGAAACCTTCTTCATCGGGCACCTCGTCGGAAGGGATAGCCAACTAGCTCACTCTGGCCGGGGATAGCCGGAGCATTGGAAGTATGTGTCGGTTCGGACCGGATGTCAATTGGAGTAAAGCAGGACGGAAGCGAGGCCAGGGCGCCCAGGGCCAGAGCACAATTTGGTCGCCCTATGCATCGGTGACAGGCACGCGCTGTCCGAAATTCGGGGGTAGAAGCTCTTAAACGCAAGGAGCGCGAAGGAATCGCGAAGAAAGGGCAAAATGGAGGCGCGGGTCGGAATCGAACCGACGCATAAAGGTTTTGCAGACCTCTCCCTTACCACTTGGGTACCGCGCCCTATGAGTAAGTTATTCGCTTGCCGGGAAAAAGTCCACGGGTGAGCCAGCGCCCCGGTGGCTAACTCCGGCCTACAAGATAATGGACCAACATTATAAGCGCCGCAATTCCTGCCACAATCGCCAGGACCGCTACCTCAAAACTCATGTAGTAAGACACGGGTATTCAACCTTGCGCGGCAGGGGAACAAAATCGGGGGACCAACAGAAAAATCTGGAGCGGGAGACGGGATTTGAACCCGCGACTTCGACCTTGGCAAGGTCGCACTCTACCACTGAGTTACTCCCGCTCAGCTGCTACCCTAAACTACGAGATCCCTCGACTACGCTCGGGATTTCGGCTGCGGGCTCGGACGCCCGCAAGGCGCCTCAAGTTACTCCCGCTCAGCTACTGAGTTAAGCGCTCAACGAAACTGATTATAAAACAGGTGGGGCTAGTGAGGGAACCAGATGTAGGGTGCTTCGGGTCGGAAGTCCAGGATCGCGAAGAGCGCAAAGAATTCGCGAAGGTCGCGAAGGAGTTCGATGCCGAGCCGCGCAGGATTTCCCGCCCCGTCAGTGAAAGCGCGGGGCCTCGGAATGAGGCCAATCTGGGAGTTGCGGAGACCGGCAACTAGTATTTGACGGCTGCACCGGTTTTCTGCTGCAAGGTTTCGTTGGCTTTGGCGGTGATCTGGTTGCGAACGTCCCACAATTCCTTATAGAAGAAGTGCTCCATGCGCTGATGCAGCACCTCGACCGGAGTGCCCATGGTGCCGACAACGCCTCCGCCGATGATTCTTTGCGCCAGCTTGAGGTGGTGAAGACGGAAGAGGTGGACGCGCTCGTCGAAATCCATGAGGCGCTCGGCCACGTCGTGCAGGCCGAAGAATTCTTCGTGGCGGCGGTAGAGGTCGTCCACGCTGAGTTGGGCGTGGTGAAGCTGGGCGTAGAACGCTTCGCCCAGGCGGGGGCCGATGTGGAGCAGGCTCAGGAAGCCGGGCGAGTCGAGGCCGCTGCCGTGGCCGAGGCCGGCGCGAATGAGATGGTAATCGTAAGGCGTGATGGTCTCGAGCACGTGGAGCAGGGAAATAGGATACTCGAGCATGTGGTTGGCGCGGCGCATGAGGCGGGTGGCGTTGGAGAAATCGCCTTCCTCGATATGATTGTGGGCGCGAGCGAGTTCCCAGGCGACGCCTTTGAGCAGAAGCTCTGACGACTGGTGGATGACCTGGAAGGTGAGCTCATCTTTGTGGAGAACTTCTTCCGGGCCTTTCTGCAAGGCGAGGAGTTCATCGGTGCGGAGGTAGCGTTCGTAGTCGGATGCGCCTTTGCCGGGAAGAATGGGTTTGGTTTTGTCGTCGTTATTCATGGGTGATTGCCTCATCCCACTGGAAATCTGTTCTAAGCTACATCAAGCTACATCGGCGGAGCGGTCCATTGCGGATCTTTTTCGGGCGAAACGATGGAGCCGTCGCGCATGTGAATGATGCGGTCGCCGTGGCGCGCGGCTTCCGGATTGTGGGTGATCATCAAGACCGTCTGGCCGAATTCGATATTTGATTGGCGCAGCATGCCCAGGACGACTTCCGAGTTGGCGGAGTCGAGATTGCCAGTCGGTTCGTCGGCCAGCACGATGGCAGGCTTGTTGATGAGAGCACGAGCCAAAGCAACGCGTTGCTGCTCGCCGCCGGAAAGCTCGGCGGGGCGGTGAGGCAGGCGCTTTTCGAGCCCGAGCAGGCGCACGATGCGATCGAAGTGCGCGTGGTCGCGGCCGCCGTTGACTCCGGCAATGTCGAGGGCGATGTTGATATTGGAGCGGGCGTCGAGAGTCGGCAGAAGATTGAACTTCTGGAAGACGAAGCCAATCTTGCGTTTGCGCAGGCGGGTGCGTTCGGCATCGGAGAGCGCGGCGAAATCCACACCGTCAATGACGACATGGCCGGAATCGGCGCGGGTTAAGCCGCCCAGCAGATAGAACAATGTTGATTTGCCGCTGCCGGAGGGCCCGACGATGCTGACGAACTCGCCCTTCTGCACGCGGAAGGAAATGCCGCACAGGGCAGGCACCTCGATCTTGCCGACATGATAGGTCTTGCACAGGTCAACCGCTTCGATGAATGCAGCCATCCGAAATTGATTATTACACGAAGGCCGCAGGCAGGTGGCGGGTTGGCCTTAGGCTGCGCCGATATGGCCCGGAGGACCGGGAGCGGTCGGCAGGGGAGCCGGAACTGAGGGCCGCGGCCCGCGTTTGCGAATCAGCAGCAAGCGGATACGCTCGAGCAATTCCGAGGGAACGTGCATGCCCTTCGGGAGAAAGACGTCAGCCGGGCCGTCGTGACTGTAGGTCTTGACCTTGCCGGAGAGAAGAATGGCAGGAGTGTGAGGCGAAAGGGCCTTGATTTCTCCGACCAGCTTGTTGCCATCCACACCTGGCATAGTGAGATCGGTGACCACCAGGTCCACGCCGCCCTGGCGGAAACGAGCCAGGGCGTCCTCGGCGTTGCGACAGGCGGCAACGCGGTAACCACGGGTTTCGAGGAGAACTTTGCGGATGGAAAGTGATTGTTCGTTGTCGTCAACGCAGAGAATCGTTCTTTTTGGCTTCATTCGTATGTCCGAAGTGGCGAAACTTAACGGCTCACAAACCCGGCGACGCAATTTTTCGAAGTGATGAAGGATCAGGGCGAGTTGAATCGTAATGCGGGAGCGCGGCTCTGTAAAGTGGCGTTGAGGTTAATGAGAAAATTGCCGCCGCGGAAAATTCCGGCATCGCGGCGCGCAGCATTTTTACTATGAGTTGCGCTGAGCGCCGCTCAGAAAAAAATCTCGCCGCGCAAGACTTCGACAACATTTCCACCGACACGCACATTAACCACTCGGTCATCGTGGCGGGAGGCGCGGACAAAAATGCGACTGGGACGGTGCATTTCGACGCCCTGCTCGATGAGGACGCGCTCGTCAGCGCGAGCAACGCCGCAGGCGACCATCCAGGCGGCGGCGCATCCGGCGGCGGAGCCGGTGGCAGGGTCTTCGCCGTTGTAGAAGAACATGCGAGCGTGAAGGCGCGCGGCAGGATCGGCAGTTTCCCGGGTGACAAAGTAGAAGAACTTTCCTCCCGACTGTTCCAGATACTCAGCCGAGCCGGATGCATCCACGTTGAGATCGCGCATAGCGGATAGACCGCGCAGCGGGACGATGGTGAAGGGGACGCCGGTGGAGACAGTCTGGATGGGAATGGACGGGTCAATATCGCCGTCACGCAAGCGGGCGGCGCGCACCACAGCTTCGCGATCATGGCGGACACCGAATTCAGGGTCGCGCTGGGTCATCTCGCCAAACACGGGCTGGCCGGCGACCTCTTCGAAACGAACCGGCACTCTGCCTATATTCAGGTCAAGCGGCACCTCAGCTGCGCCACGCTTACCGCGCAAATAAAAGGCGGTGCCCAGTGTGGGATGTCCGGCGAAGGGCAGCTCCTCCTGCACGGTGAAGATGCGCACTCGCACACCGCGCTCGCGCTCGACGGCTGGGTCGCGAGGAAGGATGAAAGTTGTTTCCGACAAATTCATTTCGCGAGCAATCATCTGCATGTCTTGATCGGTCAAGCCGCGGCCATCAGGGAAGACCGCCAGGGAGTTGCCCTCAAATGGCTTGGAGGAGAAAACGTCGAGCTGAACGAATGGAAGAACCCGGGGTTCGGTCGCCATGTTCCATTATTTTAGCCAAATGAGGGCATTGGGCTTAGCGCCAGAACACGCCGCCGGCCCCGATGTTGACGGTGGTAATGAATCCTTATTATTCTGCTCGACATCCGATATCGAATACTGGCACTCCAGGAGCGAAAGCATGGCTACAGCAACGGCAAGCGAGCCTTCACGCATTCCGCGCATCAACGACACTGCGCCCGACTTCACAGCTGAGACGACGCAAGGACCGATTCGTTTTCATGAATGGATCGGAGATGGGTGGGCAATTCTGTTCTCGCATCCCAAAGACTTTACTCCGGTGTGCACGACCGAGCTGGGCTACATGGCGAAGCTGCAACCGGAATTCGCCAAGCGCAATACGAAGATCATCGGATTGAGCGTGGACCCGGTGAGCAGCCATGGCAAGTGGGCGGTGGACATTGAGGAGACCCAGGGCGCGAAGGTGAACTATCCGATGATCGGCGACCCGGAACTGAAGGTGGCGAAGCTCTATGGCATGTTGCCGGCCGAGAGTGGAAGCACGTCGGAGGGCCGCACCGCGGCCGACAATGCCACGGTGCGCACGGTGTTCGTAATTGGGCCGGACAAAAAGATCAAGTTGCAACTGAGTTATCCCATGTCAACCGGACGCAACTTCGACGAGATTCTTCGCGTCATCGATTCGATCCAGCTGACGGCTAAACACAAAGTGGCCACGCCAGTGAACTGGAAAGATGGCGACGACGTGATTATCCTGCCTTCGGTCTCGAATGAAGAAGCGCAGCAGAAATATCCCGGGGGATGGAAGTCGCCGCGGCCGTATCTGCGGATTGTGAAGCAGCCAAAGTAGAAATGCTTGTGTGGAAAGGTTCCTTCTCTGCTGCCAGGGTTTCGAGGCCCACGTTAGCTCGCATAAGCGCTCGCGGAACGTGGGGCACCGGGTCTTCGTTTGTGTAGGGCGGACATTCTTGTCCGCCTCATTCTCCGCGTAGAATAATCGGTCGGAAGCGCATGCGGTCCGGTGATCGTCCCGGTCTTCAAAACCGGCGGGTGGCATCTTTCGGTGTCACCGGTGGGTTCGACCCCCACTCGCTTCCGCCATTTGTTTTCAGCGATATGAGAATCGGTGACGGATTTACTCAGGCTGAGATCTTGTCAGCAAAACCGCTCTGCTGTGATAAAAACGTGATAAAGAATCGATGGTGAATTGAGCCCAAGGTACATCAGTAGTATTAGTTCAGTCCGGAGATGGCAGCTATCGCCCCGTGCGGAACACGCAAGAGAATGAATTTATGTAACTGGAACCACGAAAACCGTTGTATGATTCCACGGCCTGATTCAAGGCCAGCACCACGGGCCCCTCGTACTAGACGTTTCTAGCCTCGGAGGCGGACTTCTATGCAGCGCGCAGCTTTCCTTACCCCGACCCGATTCTTAGCTCTCTACCTGGCCATTGTCCTCCTGCTCGCGGGCGTAGCGTCAGCCGCCACGTCGTACAAGGTCCTGCATCAATTCAACGACTTCCCTCACGGGAGAGCGCCTTATTGGTTGCTGGCCGACGCCGCTGGCAACCTTTATGGCACGGCGCAGATCACTACGGACGGGCAGGACATTGTGTACAAACTCTCGCCGAACGGGCACGGAGGCTGGACGGAGACGATTTTGTATACCTTTACCACCCCAACCACCATTATCGCCCTTGCATTCGATAGCGCTGGCAATCTGTACGGGACTGCTAACGAGGCCAGCAGTCTCGTTTTCGAACTCTCGCCTTCCTCGACCGGGCCTTGGACGGAAAAAGTCATATACACCTTCACCACGTATGTAGGCGGGTTTTGTGGAGGGATAGTATTCGACGCCGCCGGAAATCTTTACAGCTGCACCTCTGCGTCGTTTGCGCCCTATTATGGCACGGTATTCGAACTCAGGCCGTCCAGCGGAAGTTGGACGGAGAAGACCTTGTACACCTTCACCGGCGGGGCAGATGGGGGCGAGCCGGAAGGGACGATCTCATTTGATAGCGTGGGAAATCTGTACGGAACAGCTGCTATCGGCGGCTACGCCAAAAACGGCGTCGCTTATGAGCTTTCGCCTTCATCCGGCGTCTGGACAGAGACTGTCCTTTATAACTTCACCGGCGGCGTTGACGGAGGCGAACCTTACGGCGGTCTGATCTTCGACGCAGCCGGGAATTTCTACGGCACGACAGCAATCGGTGGAGCTGCTAAATGTAGCACTTCGGGCGGATGCGGCACCGTCTTCAAGTTGAGCCAGGGTGCCAGCGGGCAGTGGACAGAAAACGTTCTTTACACCTTCGGCAACTCCACCCCGTTTTATGGAGTCGGTCCGTCGAGTTTGACAATGGACTCGAACGGGAACCTCTACGGAACGACCTATAGCGGCGGGGATCAAAAATGCAGTGATGGATGTGGTGAAGTCTTTGAATTATCCCCAAGTGCGGGCGGGAGCTGGACGGAGACCACGCTGCACACTTTTACCGCCACGAACGGTGACGGCTACGCCCCGGGTTCTGGCGCTGTGCTGGGGGCGGCGGGCCAGTTATTCGGTACCACCTTTGGCGGCGGCGCTACCAACGACCTTTACGGTACCGTGTATGAACTCACACCCAATGGCGGAGGCCAGTGGACCGAGAACATAATCCAAAAATTCGCCAGCGTTGATGTTGTTGCCCCTTGGACGAACCTGATCACCGATGCGAGCGCCAACCTCTACGGGGTCGCAGCAGCCGGCGGGACTTTTACCTCCGGCGGCATTTACAAGTTCGTGCCTTCCTCCGGCAATAGCTGGAAAGACCAAGTCATCTACAGTATTCAGTCTCCCGTGGAGCTGGCGAGCGCAGAACTGGTGATGGACTCTGCCGGTAATCTGTACGGTACTACAGAAGTCGGAGGCCTATACGGTGGAGGAACGGTATTCGAGCTTTCTTTGTCCGGCGGGGGCTGGTCCAGCAAAACCATCTTCAACTTCAATACGGGGTCGGGTGGTAACCAGCCGGGCAGCGGCCTGGCCATTGATAAAGCCGGCAATCTCTACGGGACGACACTGCTGGGTGGCGCTTATGCGTTGGGCACCGCATTTGAATTGAATCCCACCGGCAGCACTTGGAATTACACCGTAATACACGACTTCAGCGGATCGCCGAACGACGGCGTAAAGCCAGCCGCAAGTATGATCGTTGACCAAAGCGGGAACCTGTACGGCACGACCGAATACGGCGGCAGCGAAAGCTGCTCGAAGGGGTGCGGGACGGTCTTTGAACTCTCCCCTGGCTCGGGTGGCACATGGACGGAGACCTTCTTGTACTTATTTACAGCGACAGGTGGTAGGCACCCGTTGGATGCGCTGATCACTGACGAGGCAGGCAATCTGTACGGCACAACGAACAGTGGAGGCATAATCAACAAGACATGTGGAAGCGCGGGCTGCGGCACAGTTTTCGAGCTCTCGCCCAATTCCGACGGTACCTGGACCGAAACCCAGCTATACGCCTTTCAAGGCGGAAGTAAAGACGGGGCGACTCCGTTCGCCAGCTTGACTATAGATCAGAGCGGAAATCTTTACGGCACCACCTATGCAGGAGGCATCAGCGGCGCAGGTGTGTGTCTTACTGGCTGCGGAACGATCTTTGAGCTCTCTCCTGACTCGAACGGCGGGTGGACCGAGAAAGTGCTCCATTTCTTTTCCAATTCCGGGGGCGATGGGACCTCGCCATATGGCGGCCTGACTTTCGGTTCGGGCGGGGCGCTGTACGGTACCACGATAGGAGGCGGCGCGGTAGGAGAGGGCGTGTTCTTCGGCATCATCCCATAAGCCATCACTACTCAACAAATCGCCACAAAGGGATTGGTTCCGCCATGACTGGCTTCGTCCCTCTCTGAATCATTTCATTCGACCTGGTACAAAATTTGCCCTTTCACATCATGGAGACCTACTGAATTGAGTCCCGACTCCGCCCCAGTCCGGTGCGTGCAGCATCGAGGGCCTCGATTACAGCCTTTGTATTCTCATCGAGTGGTTTGACATAGGTGGGCAAGATCTGAGTCGAGGCATGTCCAAGCAGATGTGCAACCGTTAAACCTGATGCTCGGCAACTGTTGGCTCGGGACGCGAATGTCGCGCGAAGATCATACAATCTCTGGTCTACGAGACCGGCGCTCTTAGCGGCTTTTCGCCACGCTGTTTTGTAATCGACAATGTGGACGGAGGGATTTCTCGGACTCGGAAAGACAAATGGGGAGAATTGAGGACCGAGCAGTTCACGCCAGCGGATCAGTGCATCACGACAATAATTGGTCATCCACACGGAGCGGACCCCGGCGGCACTCTTAGAATCACGGACATAAATGCATGCTGGCTCTGAATCGAGCAACACGTCTGTCCACTTGAGCGGCAGTGCCTCCTTCCTCACCCGCAGGCCCGTTTCTACGAGCAGTGTAATTAGAATGCTTAGCCATAGCGGTGAAAATCGCTTCACTTTTGCCTCTTCCTCGTAGCTGAGCGGCCTCGCTTGACGGCGGTCCCGGCGTTCGTTGAGTTTTCCCACATCCGAGCATGGATTGCGCGAAACCAGCCGCAGTTTCTTGGCACGCGAGAGGAGAGATGAAAGAGTTGCAATGTCTCGGTTCGTGGTAGCTTTACCGGCCCCTTCCTCCTGCCTTTTCTGTTGGAATTCAAAGATTACTTGCGGAGTGATATCCGAGAGCCGAATCCGCTGCCCAAGGTGGCGGAGAATGTTGTTTACGCTGGAACGATAACGTGAACGAGTTTTCTCGTGCTGAGTCGCATTCAGGAATTGTTCCGAAAACTTCTCGAGCCTGAGAATGTGATCGGGGCAGGTTAAGCCGATCCTCAAGCACCTGCGCCTTCCGGAGCGACAACAGCTTTTCGGCCTCTCGTTTGTTCGTCGATCCTGAGCTCTCACGATGCTGGCGACCGCCAGACATATAGCTAATCCACCAGACCTTGCCCTCGCTCCTGTTGTCGCGCCTCCGATAAAGGCCCACGGTCAAAACTCCCGCAAGCATCGCGCAAGAATGCGCGAATGACTTGCCGTGACACTGGTTAAGTGAGGCTGGCGACGGTGTCGTGGCACGATTTGGCTGAGGTCTAACGCATGCGTAAAGGGTCTGTGTGGGTTTGGCAGGGTACCCTGTAGGCGGTAGGTTGTCGCGTGAAAAGCGCAATTTCGAGGATTCTTTACAGCGTTAGAAAACCCTTTCCATTCTCGACCTTGCACGCCCCCCGTAAACATTGGTTTTTTGAAGCTCATCGCAGGCCCATTCTCGAGCGTTAGAAAAGTGTAGTTAACTAACCCGTGATTCACGACGCCCTCCTGCACAGGCGATGTGCCGTCCACACAGACACGCCGTACCGCTTCGCGAGTTCCCTAAAAGGCACATGATTCCGTTTCCTTTCATTCCTGAGGTGAGCAATCTCCCGCTGTTTCAATTCCCGCAGCGATGGTCGGCCCAACTTCTTTCCCTGAGTCCGCGCATGTTGTAATCCTGCTCTGACCCGCTCAGCGATCAAGGAGCGTTCCCATTGGGCAATCGCACCAATTATCTGGAACAACATCTCCCCGTGAGGTAGGGAAGTATCAATCGCTTCCGTACATGAAACAAACCCGATACCGAGCGTCCTGAAAAGTTCCAAGGCGTTTATCAGCTGCTTCAGGGACCGGGCGAATCTGTCAAACTTCCAAACCGCTACCACCGAGATCTTCCGGCAGCGGCAATCATGCAAAAGGGCATCCAGTGCGGGACGCCGCTCTGTGGCTCCTGAGATTCCCTTGTCGCAATAGATCTTGTGCACCTCCCAATTGCGGCGCTTCACGTACTCCAGTAACTCCTGCTCCTGCATTTCGGGGTGCTGGTCCGTGGTACTGACTCGTGTGTAAATCCCTACTCGTTTGGCCTTCATTCCCGACCTCCTTCCGTTGGTCGATATAAAGGCTATTTCAGGAAATTGCAACCAGAGCCATGAGTCCTGCTGGAAACTGACATCTGATACTGCAGCTTGTTCAAATTCCCTTTTTACGTCTTACCGAAACCCTCCAAGGGGATTGCTTCTCTGCGAGCTTAAAAACATTGCAACCTTCCATTGACACTTGCCTCCGGGACCAGTGCGAGTCGCATCCCCCTCATCGAACTAGGATCGTTATCACCGAGATTGGTCGCGCGCTTTGCTAACCTTCAACTGCAGGCCACGCCAGCGTTTCCAATTGAGTTTCTCGATTGCCCGTTCTGCGTCAGATTCATCCGGCATTTCGACAAATCCGAAGCCCTTCGATTTGCCTGAATCCCAATCAATCCAGATTTTGACGTTCTGAACTGACCCGAACTTGGGAAAAAGGTCTTCCAGTTCGTCTTCTGTGGTGTCTTCGTCAAAGTTCGCTACAAAGATATTCATTTTTCCTCCACTCGGACCTGGGGCTGGCAACCTCGGTCCGCTCTCGTTCCTATTCTTCGGACACGTTTTTCTTCGGATAAAAAAATGCGCTCGCGACCACCGAAATGTTCTGTCCTTCGTATCGCACTGGGGTCGTGATCACTCCGTACGTGCTCGCAACCAGCATTGTTTTTCCACTTTTCGAACGTCTGGGTTTTTCTAGTGGGAGGCGAATCTTTAGGTAATCTCCGTCCTGCTTTACGCTGATCGGCGTTTCATTTCTTCTTTTCATCGATACCCTCCTGGGTTACATGCTTCTTGAGTGAGTTTGCCTATCCAATTCATCAAGTCCGACTGCCGGAATCTAATGCAACGTCGCGACAAGTGCACCACTGGAATTCTTTTCTGGCTCACGAAGTGGTAGAGCGTTCCAATTGCAAGACCGGTCAGCTGCGAAACTTCTTGGATGTTCAACAATCGGTCCATTTCCGGGACTTGGGAGCCGGACTCACTAGAGACATCTTTATAGTATTTTTCTTACAGCATCGACAGCTACCGGCGTATCCTCGGCAATCACAGTTTCACCTTGGATGACGTCCACACTGACAGCGGAAATAGCACCTATTACCGTGCGAAGAGAAGCTGAACCGCGGAGCTGATCGTCGCCGATGGGTTCGACCCTGCTCGCGCATCCAAATTCCGCCAAAAAGAACGGTTGAAGTCGCCTCGTAGCTTGCATCTAACCATTTGCATCACACCTGTTGGACCGTACCGTCTAGAGGGGAGATTGACGCATGCCAAAAGCAAGGGGAACGATTGCATTCAGAGCTCTCGGGTTGATGGTTATTCTAACGGCGGCTTGGCAGTTGCGGGCCGAGGACGCCAAAACGCCGTATCCGAGCATGGCTCCGGTTGACCAGTATTTGATGGAGGATCGGAGTTCTGAAATCGCGCTGGCGCGCAGCGCGGCGCCGGAGTCTATCTCGCGCGACGCTGAGGTCATGGTTCTGGGGCGTCACGGATACGAGACTGCGGTGCAGGGGAAGAATGGCTTCGTCTGCGTGGTGGAACGTTCCTGGACTGCACCGATTGATGACCCGAACTTCTGGAACCCGAAGCTGCGAGGGCCGATCTGCTTCAACGCGGCGGCGGCGCATTCGTACCTGCCGCGCACCTACAAGAAAACGGAACTGGTACTAGCTGGACGCACCAAGGAGCAGATGGTTGAAACCGTCAAAGCGGCAATCGCCAGCAAAGAATTGCCGGCGATGGAGCCGGGAGCGATGTGCTACATGCTTTCGAAACAGGGATATCTAGACGACCACGCCGGACACTGGCATCCGCACCTGATGTTTTTCTTTTCGCAAACGGAGCCTGCTACATGGGGAGCGGGTCTGAAGGATTCTCCTATTCTTGCTTTCGACAATTCCTGGGAGCAGATGACGACGTTCCTGGTGGTGGTGCGGGAGTGGTCGGATGGAACGCCGGACCAGTAAAGGGATATCTCGCACTCAAGCCAAAGGCGGGCTTGGGTGGGCCACTTGTCGCATCTCGTTTTCTTTGCCGGACAAGAGTGTCCGACCCACACAGGATGAGGAGTGGATTGCGAGATCAAGCTGCACTGCCGGCGGTGCGACTGCGGATGGTCTCCAACAATCTGGTGGCAGACTCGCCTGGGTCCTGCGCGCCGAAGCCTGGGTCCAACACCACGAGGGATGCGGCCGGATCGACCTCAGCAAAGGCCTTATTGGTCGAGGCTCCATTCACCCACTGCAGGTTCGCGCCCAGAACGATAATTTTTGCCTTGGTGGCTTTTAATAGAATTTTGGCGTCATGCACGTTGCCGGTGGTGACGACCTGGTAGTTGGCGCGGCACAATACTTCTTTCAACAGGGCGCGCACGTCGGCCGAATCATAGACACACAGGATGCTGGGCACTTTGCCGCCAGAGTTTTGCTGAGAGGCATTTGATCCGAGATAGGCCGCCACGATGGCGTCGGCTTCGGAGTCGTACGTCTTAAACAATGACGTGAGATTCGTCAGTTCCAAGGTCTTGCGGACCTGAGGGGGCACGGCGCAAAGCTTGAGATCGCCGCCACGGGTTCGGGCCGCAGATACCAGACGGACCAGGGCGCCGAGCCCGGCGCTATCGAGGAAGTCTACCTTCTCCAGGTGCAAGACGACCTCGTGATGCTTCGGTCCGATTTTCTCGAGGAGGAACTGCAGCGATTGCACCTCCGCACCGGCGACGATGCGCCCGTTGCACTGCACGACCATGACATCTCCCACCGGGCGGCTGTCTAACGATAACGGCATGATTCCTCCTTGGATTCCCTGTTTCACAGCAGGGGGCTGACGGCCTGAAATCTCACACTATAGCGGGAGTGGGGAATGGGGACAACAGCATTCGTGCCGTAATGGTTTCCTGAATTCGGGTGTGAAGGCCTTTGAGCGCAAAGGACTCAAAGGAATGGCGAAGGTTGCGAAGAAACGCAACGAGATGCTGCCCTCGACGTTGCTGCGGGCAAACATGCATCATATTGCACTGGAGCAAGGCGCAGAAAGGAAGCGGATGAGCGAGAGCCTAGTTTCATCAGCAGTCATGGCGGTTGCAATTCCCAGTGAGGTGATCTGGTCGTATGCGGTCGGGGAAGTGGTGTTTGCCGTGGGGCTGACCACGATTTTTGTGCGCGGCGATTGGCAAAAAGCGCGAGGGTTGGACAAGCTGCTTCTGTTCGGGCCGCTTTTCTACGCGGCCCCAATCGCGGCCTTCGGAACCGAGCATTACACGCTGACGAAGGAGATCGCTTCACTGGTGCCGGCGTGGATTCCATGGCATATGTTCTGGGCGTACTTCGTGGGCGCGTGCTTTATCGCGGCGGCGTTCAGCCTGGTGACCGGGATTCAGACGCGCCTTGCGGCGAGTTTGCTGGCCTTGACGTTTTTCCTTTTTGTGGCGCTGATGGACGTTCCGGGTTGGCTCGAAAATCCCCGCGACCGGATTGGGCTTGCGCTGGCGCTGCGGGAACTGGCTTTCAGCGGCGGCCCTCTGGCGTTGGCCGCGAGCCTCAGTGGAGATGGGAGCGGCAAGCAGATCGGCGCGACGATTGCGAGATACTTTGTTGCGGTTCCCGTGGTGTTTTACAGTTTCGAGCAGTTCCTGCATGCCGACCACGTTGCCGGCGTTCCGCTGGAACGCCTGACTCCCAGTTACATCTACGGGCATGCGTTTTGGACTTACCTGGCGGCGGTGGGGTACGCGGCCGGGGGAATCCTGTTGCTGATTGGCAAGAAACCACGCGCGGCGGCGACGTGGGTGGGGCTTACTGTGCTGGTGGTGGAACTGGCCGTCTATGTTCCGATTGGAATCGTGGACCGGGCAAGCCTTGACAATGGCCTGAACTATGTTGGAGATACACTGATGTTTTGCGGGACTGTACTTTTGCTTGCGCGTGGCATGCCGCGCGAAGCGTAGCGGTGGCATTCATGGTTTGGTAACAATGGCCCGGCAAAACGCGGGGAAATTGCTTTTCGGCGCCCGCAAAGGGAAAACTTTTCTGCGGCGGCAGGGTTAGGAGCACAACAGGCGGTTTCGCCGCATCTGAGCTACTGGCCTGAAATGCCCCTTCGTATCTACCCATGGAGGCTATCGGAATGCTGTATCGGTCTGTGCTCGCGCTTAGCTTTCTGATTGGAATCTCACTGGTCACAACCGGATGTGGCGGCGGAACATCCTCCAGCAAAGCTTCTACTCCTCCGGCTGCGCCGACGGGCGTGGCGTTAGGCAGCGTGACGGCGGCCAATGTGGTCTCCTGTTCCGAGGAAAACAGCGCCGATAAAGGCGTGGCAAACGGAACGTGTTACGACGTTACGGTTTCATGCCCGGACGTGGCCGACCAAGCACTGGGGGTGAAGGTAAATTTTCCTTCGGGGACATCGAAGGGCACGGTCCTGTTTACTACTGGCGGAGGGGGTGGGCCGGACTGGTACGACCAGCAGTTCATCTATGGCCCAACGCTCATTCAAAGCTTGCAGCAGGCGGGTTTTACCGCGGTGCAGCTTAACTTCTGGGAGACTCCCACCGGTTTTCCGCAAGGGGGAACGTTCGCCGGATGGCTTACCGGGCCGGGAGGGCCATTGCATCTGGCTTGCCGCTGGGCGACAGTGGCGAAGTGGCTGCACGATACCACCGATGTGACTGCGCCGAACAGCGCGTTCTGCGCCACTGGAAACAGCGGCGGCGCTGGCGCGTCTGCCTACGCGATGGCGCACTATGGCGAAGATTCAATGTTCGACATGCTGGAAGAAACCGCCGGGCCGCCCTACACACGCATTGACAAAGGCTGCCTGTGCAACTCACCGCCGGTGCAAACGCAGTGTGTGACAGCGCCCATCAGCGAGTGCTTCTCAGGTGATGCGCAAATGTATATTGATCCCGCCTACGATCCGCTGGGGCATGAGTGTTCCAGCGCGGAGACAACCCACACCAGCCCGGATTCGCAGACTTTTCTCGATGACAGCATCATGGGATCAAACCCGGTGCTGGATTATCCCACGACTTACATTCATTTCGTATTGGGCGGGAAGGATACCACGCCAGGTGTGGCCCTGGCGCAGGAATGGCTCACGCAAATCACCGGATCAAACGGGCCGGGCACGAGCGCCTACACCTGCGTGCCGGATGCGCCGCACCGCGTGCCTGATGTGCTGGACGGGGCGACGACGATCGCAAATGACATCATTGCGAACTGTCATAAATAGAGTACTGGTGTGCAAAAACTTGCAGACTCCGTAGCCTGGCGCAAAATCCTGCGGATTTTGCTTGCGCCGTAGTGTTAACCACCGTAAAGTCTTGCGAGCGATATTGTTCGACCGCGATATTGCTCACAGGGTGATATTGGTCGACACCAGGTGCGAGGCTCCTGGCGGCTCAGCGGCGTTTTCTTCGAGCCGCAAGTCTCACGCCGATTTCGCCAGGAGAACACCGCCATGCGCTCCGCCCGGCATTTCTTGTCTGCTTTGGTTTTCTTTTTTTTCTTCCTTGAACTGGTCTATCCGGCTTCCGCAGGACTCTTCCAGACCGGCGCCAATTATACGGTAGGAGCGCGGCCGTACAGCAGCGCCGCCGGTGATTTCAACGGGGACGGAAAAATGGATCTTGCGGTTGCCAATATCAATGGCAGCACGGTCAGCATTCTCCTGGGAAACGGCGATGGGGCCTTCAGGGCGCATGTAGATTACAGCGCCGGGAGTGGACCTGACAGTATTGCGGTGGGTGATCTCAATGGCGATGGCAAACTGGACCTTGCGGTAGCGGACAACGATGGAGATGTGAGCGTGTTGCTGGGCAACGGCGATGGGACTTTCGCTGCTCTCGAACAGTATCCGGCCGGTACGAACCCAAGTTCGATCGCGATTGGAGACGTGAACGGCGATAGGACGCCCGACCTGATTGTGGCTAACAACGGTGGCGCGTCGGTAAGCGTGATTCTTGGTCTTGGTGATGGCAAGTTCGGCGCCCCCACTAACTACACGGTTGCGAGGACGCCGATTTCGGTAGTGCTGGCCGACTTCAACCGAGACGGTTTTATTGACATTGCGACGGCCAACTACGATGGTGGGAACATTAGTGTCCTCTTGAATAAGGGCAATGGCACTTTCTCGAGCGCCGTCAACTACGCTGCCGGCTCGTCGCCCTATCAGATCGTAGGGGGAGATCTCAATGGCGACGGAATTGTTGACCTGGCGGTTGTCAACTTCACCGACACGGTCAACGTTTTTCCGGGTAAAGGCGACGGCACATTCGGGAACGCTATCGTGTTCAACACGAACCAGAGTGGCAGCGATGGCCTTGGCATCGCGGATTTCAACGGCGACGGAATCCTGGATCTACTCACAATCGAGTACTACAGCGACACGGCGACGCTGCTGCTGGGCAAGGGCGATGGCTCGTTCCAGACGCCGTACAGCTATGCAGTCGGAATTCGCCCTAATGGAGTGACAGTGGCAGATCTAAATGGAGATGGCGCCCCCGATGTGATCGCCGCGGACAATTTCACCCCGGAGGCGGGCAGCGCCGGCACCATCACCGTGGCGCTCGGAAACAGAGACGGCACGCTGCGCGCGGGACGAGCTTATGGCCAATGGGCGAATGATCAGACGCTGTGCGATCTGGTTGCCGCCGACTTCAACCATGACGGCAATCTCGACATCGTGACCTCTGCGAGCTTCCTGACCAACGGCGTCACTGTGTTTCTCAGCAATGGAGACACTACGTTCAAGAGTCCGGTGACTTACAGCGCCGGCCAGTACGATTGTGCGATGGCAACCGGGGATTTCAACCATGACAGCTTTCTGGACCTGGCGGTGGTGGATGACATCAACCACGAAGTGAACATCCTGCCTGGCAACGGCGACGGAACTTTCGGCACCGACATCAGCTATTCCGCTGGGCCGGCGCCGGGCGCCATCGTGGCTGGAGATCTTAATCAGGATGGAAATGTGGACCTGGCAGTGACCGAGGGAGCAGGTGGCAGCACCGGGTACGGCAGCTTCAGCGTGTTGTTTGGAAACGGCGATGGGAGTTTCCAGCCACCCTCAGGATCGTACGGAACTTCGGGGTCTGATCCGAGCGGGATAAGTATTGCGGACGTGAATCGTGATGGTCTGCCGGATATCGTAGCCGCGGCCAATGGATTCCTGGGGTATCCTGGCGCTAATGTGTTTCTGAACCGGGGACATGGATTCGCTCCGGAGATTAATTACCAAACCCCGGGGCAGGCGACCGGTGTGGCCATTGGCGACCTGAATCATGATGGCTATCCTGATCTGTTGGTGACCGACCAGACGACGGCCAATGTCAGCGTCTTTTTGAACCAAGGCGGGAAGACATTCGGGAAGGCGGTCAATTACTCGGCCGGCCTTTCGAACTATTCGCCGATTCTCACCGACCTGAACGGAGATGGCAACCTGGACATTGTGTTTGCCGATACGGGTGGGGAAGTCAATGTGCTAACGGGTAAAGGCGACGGCACCTTCAAACCTGCCGCCCTCTACGAACCGGGGTTCCCCGACACATTGGCGGCTGGTGATTTCAACAACGACGGGGCGGTTGATCTGGCAGCCGGGCAGGACTACAACCTGGTGGTGATTTTCAACACCAGGGGCACAAACATCGGATTGACCAGCTCCCCTAATCCGTCAAAGTCCGGTCAGACGGTTACGTTTACGGCCACGGTAAACGCCAGTTTGCCAGGCGAACCGGCTCCGACAGGCGCGGTTACATTCAAGGATGGGTCCATCACTCTGGCGACCGTGCCCTTATCGGGATCTACCGCGGAATACCCCACGAGCACGCTTGCGACAGGACGGCACAAAATTACAGCGACATATTCGGGAGACGTGAATTTCAATCGGCACACGTCTGCGACGTTGACGCAGGTGGTCACGCAGTGAATGAATCGTTCAGGCAGCTGTAATCCTGCTTTGCGTGCATCTTCTCATTACATCAGGTAAGATGTGCCGGCAAAACAGATGCCGCCTGGCGGAATTTTGCCGGCCCAGGACAAATCCAGATGAACTCACAAACAGTGCATTTCCTGATCGATTTTACGATCCAGCAAGGGAAGTTCGAAAGTTTCGCGGCTACGGTCAAGTCTATGGTTGAGGGCACCGGAAAAGAGCCGGGAGCGCTGGCCTACGAATGGTATCTGAGCCATGACCACAGCCGCTGCCGTCTGCTGGAGACCTACGCTAATGCTGCTGCAGTACAGAAGCATCTGGCGAGCGCAGTGGTGCAGGAACTGGTTCCAAAGCTGCTTACCTTTGCGGCCATCGCTCGCTTCGAAGTGTATGGCAATCCTGACGCGCAATCGGCTGCCGGGTTGAAAGCCTTCGGAGCGGAAATCTACCCGCATTGGCAGGGACTTGCGTCGTAGCCGCCATTGGAGCCGAAGTCTTCATCAAGGGGAGGGGATTGCAGTGAGCTACACGCGTCGAACTTTCATTAAGAGCGGCGGAGTGGTGAGCGCAGTGGCCGCGGTCCGGATGCGATGCCGAGCGAGCCCGCCCAGGAACCTCGTATGCCGGGCGGCCAGAGGGGTATGCAGTGCATCATCACCGGGCGGGATAAATCCGGAAAGTCGGTCACCGCGAGTCATGAGCCGCCGAAAGCTATAACGGTAGGACTCATGCCGGGCTACGAGTTTTATCGTTTATGGGGGAGCGACTCGCGGCCCGAGCTTCCGTCCGACGGCAGCCCGCCGCCGCAACCAACCTTCTTTCCACCGATCGACGGCTACCGGTTCGGCGTGTTTACCCTGCCGCCCGCCACAAGCGTAAGCGCACAGCAACCGCCTGCTCCAGCTTTACTGGGGGAAATGAAAGAAAAATTGCCGGGAGTCCTGGAGACGCTGAAACCCGATCATCCGGGAATGGACACCACCGCTACCGTGGATTTCGATGTTGTTGTCTTCGGCGAGGTGGTGATGGAGTTGGATGATGGAGCAGAGGTTATGCTCAAACCAGGCGATTGCGTCATCCAGAACGGAACCCGTCATGCGTGGCACAACCGCTCCAGCGAAAAATGTGTGATCGCTTTTTCTCTGCTGGGCGCGGCCCGCAAACGGACGGCTTGAATGGGGGCGGCTCTATCGGAGGAAGCGCAGGCTATAATTACCCACCATGGCGCTGACCTCTGGCACAAGGCTAGGACCCTATGAAGTTCAATCCCCACTGGGCGCGGGAGGGATGGGGGAAGTTTATCGCGCCAGAGATACTCGGCTAGACCGCACCGTCGCCGTCAAAATCTTACCCAGTCATTTATCCGGCGATCCCGATGCCAAGCAGCGCTTTGACCGTGAAGCGCGGGCGATCTCGTCTTTGAACCATCCCAACATCTGCACGCTTTACGACGTCGGCCATCAGGATGGCACCGATTATCTGGTGATGGAGTTCCTAGATGGCGAGACGCTGGCCGAGCGTCTGGCAAAAGGCCCGCTGCCAACCGAGCTGGTGCTGAAATATGGAATGGAAATTTGTGACGGCCTGGAGCGGGCGCACAGGAGCGGAGTGTTGCATCGCGACCTGAAGCCGGGAAACGTGATGCTGACCAAGAGCGGGGCGAAGCTGATGGACTTTGGGCTGGCCAAATCAACTGTTTCCGCTCCGGCCCCGGTTTCGAGCCTTACCAAGACGATCTCCCACGCGTCAGCGGACCAGCCCCTTACGGCTCAGGGAACCATGGTCGGGACATTCCAATACATGTCGCCGGAGCAGGTTGAAGGCAAAGACGCGGATGCACGCTCAGACATTTTCGCCATGGGCGCGGTGCTCTACGAGATGGTGACCGGCAAGCGGGCCTTCACGGGCAAGAGCCAGGCCAGTATTGTGGCGGCGATTCTGGCTTCTGATCCGGCGCCGATCTCGACGCTGCAGCCGATGACGCCACCGGCGCTGGCGCAGGTGATCAGGGCTTGCCTGGCCAAAGATCCGGAAGAACGCTTTCAGACGGTGCACGACCTGAAGCTGCAATTGAAATGGATCGCCGAGGCGTCGGCCAGTCAATTAGCGGCGCCCGCTCAAATCCGTGCCAGGCGGGTAGTACAGAAGCGCACGCTGATGATTGCCGCGGCTGTGGGTTGGCTGCTCGCCGTGGCCGGGCTGGCTACATTTTTCTTGAACCGCTCGCAACTGGAAGACGCGAAGCGGCCGTTGACCGCTTCCTGGCTCCCGCCGCGCGATGCGGACTTTGCCGGGGTTGCGATTGGTCCGCCTGCGCTTTCCCCAGATGGCTCGAAACTTGCTTTCCTTACCGGCGGAACTTCTGAGTCAAAGTTGTGGGTGCGCGACGTGGATAGCGGGGCGGTGCACGAGGTGGAAGGCGTCGAGCGGCCCTCATATCCGTTCTGGTCTCCCGACAGCAAATACCTCGGGTTCTTTTCGACGGGAAAAATGAAGAAAGTAGCAGTCGCCGGCGGACCGGTGCAGATTATCTGCGATGCGCCGGAAGGGCGCGGCGCATCCTGGAGCCAGCGTGGCGTGATCATCTTTACGCCGAACATCTTCGAGCCGCTGTATAAGGTTCCTGAGGGCGGCGGCACGCCGGAGAAGATCACTGAGGCGCAACCCGGCTGGACCCACCGGAACCCATATTTTCTGCCGGATGGCGATCATTTCCTGTTCACCGTCAGAAATACCGGGTCGAATATAGCCACCTCCGCCGCACTATTCGGAGCTTCGGTCTCGGGAGAAAAACTGCGGCAAATTCTCGAGCGCGCCTCGAATGTGCAATACTCCGAGGGCTATTTGCTATACCTACGCGAGACTGTGCTGGTGGCGCAGCGATTCGATCCAAAGTCGCTACAGTTCAGCGGCGACCCGAGGCCTGTGGCGGAAAAACTCGACTATTGGAACAGCCGGGACATCGCCGCGTTCACTGCCGCTCATGGCACGCTGGTTTTCCGCAGAGGATCGTTGGAGAAGACTCAACCTACGTGGGTGGACCGCACCGGGAAAGATCAAGGCCAATTCGGCGAGCCGGGTCTGTATTCGCTACCAATACCTTCTCCCGACGGCTCGGTAGTGGGGCTGGTACGGAACGATCCGGACACGGGACGGGGAGACGTTTGGATCGCCGACCCCAAGCGGAACACCATGTCACGCAGCACATTCATGGACTCGGCCAACATTTCGTTTGCGTTTTCTCCGGACGCCAAGCAGATCGCGGTAGCGACGATTCTGGGAGCCACCTCGGGCGGAATCTGGATTCAATCTACCAACGGTTCGGGCGCCCAGGAGAAACTGGAAACTCCGCCGCATCCCGGCGCGGTATCGAGCTGGTCGCATGACGGGCGCTATCTCTTCGTTAGTTTGCAGAACAACACGACGCGCTTTGATGTCTATTACATTGATCTCAAGGGAGACCGGAAGTTGACGCCGTTTCTCAGTTCGCCGGCCAATGAAACACTGGCAGTGTTGTCGCCAAACGGCAAATGGCTCGCATACGCGTCGGACGAATCAGGAAGAATCGAAGTTTATGTGACTGCCTTCCCGGGACCGGGAGGGAAGTGGCAGGTCTCCAGCGGCGGCGGTAATAATCCCTCATGGAGCGCCGACGGCAAACAGCTCTACTACCACAACGGCGACAAGCTGATGCTGGTGGTGGTTCAGAAGCCGGAGACGTTCGAATTCGGTGCGCCGACCGCCCTGCCGATTCGCTTGAATGATTTCTCTTGGCTCGGCCCACCCGCTCCTGGCGAACGGTACCCGGTGCTCAAGGCACTGAGCGGGGGGCAGCCGAATCCTCAGGAGATGATACTCAACTGGACTGGAATTCTGAAGCAGTAGGCCGGGCAGCCGCGCCTGACACTCTCCGCCGGTTCCATCTACAATAAGAACAATCCGATTTCATAATTGAGGAGACATTCATGCAACGCAAAGCAAGCGCAGTGTGGAAAGGCGGACTCAAGGAGGGCAAAGGCGCAGTTTCCGCGGACAGCGGCGCCTTGAGAAATACACCTTATTCTTTCGCCACGAGATTTGAGAACACCCCGGGCACCAACCCGGAAGAACTGATCGCCGCCGCACACGCTGCCTGTTTTTCGATGGCGCTTTCGGGGCAACTGACGGCAGCCAACCTCACGCCCTCGAGCATTGAGACAGCGGCGACGTTGACTATGGAGAAACTCGACTCAGGCTGGACGATTACGGCGGTGCATCTCGATGTGGTGGGACATGTTCCGAACGCCGACGACGCAGCATTCCAGAAGGCTGCGCAAAATGCCAAGAGCGGATGCCCAGTTTCAAAGGTGCTGAAAGCCAATATTACAATGAGTGCGAAGCTGGAAGGCTGAGAAATTGGCGTTCCTGTAGAATATTATTCGCAGGTTCTTCCTGAAAGCGGTCCGCGAGGGCCGCATCACTCTATTTCTTGCCATCGTGGCGGAATTGGCAGACGCGCATGGTTCAGGTCCATGTACCCGCAAGGGTGTGGGGGTTCGAGTCCCTTCGATGGCACCAGAGTTTTATTTTCCACTTCTCTGCGAGAGTCGCTTGAGACTCTGAGGCAACGTCTCCACTGGCGCGGCAACAAATTACTATGCGTGGATCTTCTGTGCGGCTTGCAAGCCTGGTGCTGGCGGCCAGCGTCCTGACAGCAGGGCAAACCATTGAAACCGCCCAGCAAGCGGCGGCGGTGACGAACCTGCGCTACCACTACATTACCCGCGAACAACGGCTGAAATGGCTGGAGGACAGCACTTTTGGTCCGGAAACCATGGTGGTGGGGCTGTTCAGCGCCGGCTTTGGGACGGCGCGCGATGCTCCGGTTGAATATGGCCCGCACTGGGACGGTTTCGGCAAACGCTACGGAATGAGGCTGACCGGAGTGGCGACGGGAAACGTGATGGAAGCGGGCTTGGGCGAACTGTGGGGAGAAGATCCACGATACTTCCGTGCTTCGCGGCAGCCGTTCGGTGGCAGGATCAGGAATGTGATGCTCATGACGGTCGCTGTGCACCGGCGTGATGGCAGCATTGGACCGGCGTATGCCCGTTACCTTTCAACACCGGGAAATAATTTCTTATCCAACACGTGGCGCGCCGATAGCGAGGCCAATTATCACGACGCTGTTTTGCGCAGCGTGTTCGGATTTGTCGGATTGATGAGCAAGAACGCCTTCACCGAGTTCTGGCCGGACATCGAGCACCGCGTGTTCGGGCGAAAGCACTGATCCGAACGACTTCCAGATTCTCCGTATAATCAATGAATTCATTGTGTCAGCAAGGCTTGAAGAAATCGTTGCGGCGACGCGCCGCAAAGTCGGCGAAATGCGCCGCGCCGCCGGCGTGCGCGAACTGGAGGGCCTAGCTGAAAAGCACCATCCGCGCGGTTTTCGGCGAGCGCTGATGGAGCGAGGCCGGGATGGGACGGCGATCATTGCAGAATTGAAGAAGGCATCGCCGTCGCGGGGAGTGATCCGGGCGGCTTTTGACGCCGCAGCTCTTGCTCGAGAATTGGAGTCAGCGGGGGCTTCAGCTATGTCGGTGCTCACCGACGAGGAGTTCTTTCAGGGATCACTGCTGAATTTGCGGACCGCGTCCGCCGCCACGGCGTTGCCCTGCCTGCGTAAGGATTTTGTCGTGGATGAATTTCAACTGCTCGAGGCGAGAGCAAACTGCGCAGATGCGGTGCTGCTGATTGTGGCGGCGCTCACGCAGAATGAATTGAAGAAGCTCGCGTCCCGGGCCAGCGACCTGGGTCTGGATGTGCTGTGCGAGGTTCATGATGAACATGAACTTCGGCGCGGGCTGGATGCCGGATGCGATCTAATTGGAGTAAATAACCGGAACCTGCGCACCTTCGAAGTTGATCTGGGCGTTTCCCTTTCGCTGGCAAAACTGATGCCGAGCGGTGTTTTGAGCGTTGCCGAAAGCGGAATTCATAGCGAGAGCGATCTCTCTTGCTTACGCGTCGCAGGTTATCGGGCATTTTTGATTGGGGAGTCGTTGATGAGGGCGCCCGCTCCCGGCGAGATGTTGAAGAAACTGCTGTCCGGCGGGGCGGCATGACCTGGGTGAAGATTTGCGGCATTACGAATCTCGAAGATGGGTTGCGAGCGGCTGAGGCAGGCGCGGATGCGGTGGGGTTTGTATTCCATGAGAAAAGTCCGAGGTTTGTGAGCTCTCTTGCGGCGCAGGAGATCGCGGCACGATTGCCAGAAAAGGTCGAAAAGGTTGGAGTATTTGCAGACGAGAGTTGGGAGAGTATTCGAAAGGCAGCCGCGAAGGCGGGAATGACAGGAATTCAATTTCATAATTGCGGAAGGCAGAAGGGCACAGAGTTTTTCGATCTGCAGGGGTCGAAGTTCTACCCAGTTCTTCGCATGAGTGAATTTTTCAATGATCGCGGAGGTTTGCAGGACTTCAATTGGTCCCGTTGCGATCAACACCCTCAAGCAGGGGCAATTTTTCTCGACTCGGGCACGGCTCAAGAGCCGGGCGGGACGGGGCGGACATTCGATTGGGAGAAGGCGAAGCCGCTGGCAGATTCGATCAAGCTGACGGGATTTCGACTCGTCGTGGCCGGAGGATTGACGGCAGCAAATGCGAGCGAAGCCATTCGCACCCTGGAACCGTGGGGGGTGGATATTTCGTCAGGAGTGGAAGCCAGTCCCGGGAAAAAGGATGCGGTGAAAATCCGGGAGTTCATTGCGGCGGTCCGCGAGTTGGAGAAGAGTACGTAGGTATGCGGGCACGAAGATCCATGAAGACGGCAGCTTTCGTCCCCGGCCGCTTTGGTGCGTACGGCGGGCGCTACGTTCCGGAGACTTTAATGGCGGCGCTGGAAGAACTGGAACGCGAGTATGAAAAGGCCAAGCGGGACCGGAGATTTCAAAATCGGCTGACCGAACTTCTGCGGACCTATGCCGGCCGGCCCACGCCGCTGTTCTATGCGAGGCGGCTCACGGAGAAGCTGGGCGGGGCGAAGATCTATCTCAAGCGGGAAGACCTGCTCCATACCGGCGCGCACAAGATCAACAACTGTTTAGGACAAGCTCTGCTGGCTGAGCGCATGGGGAAGCGGCGCATTATTGCCGAAACCGGCGCAGGCCAGCACGGAGTCGCGACGGCGACGGTGTGCGCATTGTTCGGATTTGAGTGTGTCATCTACATGGGCACGGAGGACATGCGGCGCCAGGAGTTGAACGTGTTTCGCATGAGGCTGCTGGGCGCAGAGGTGCGAGGTGTGGATTCGGGTTCGCGGACTTTGAAGGATGCGATCAACGAAGCCATGCGGGATTGGGTGACCAATGTCCGTAGCACGCACTATCTTCTTGGAAGCGTGCTGGGAGCGCATCCGTATCCGACGATGGTGCGCGATTTTCATAAAGTGATCGGGCGCGAGGCGCGAGCGCAGATTATGAGGGCGGAAGGAAAGCTGCCAGCGACGGTCATCGCGTGTGTCGGCGGAGGGTCAAATGCAATCGGCATTTTCTATGAGTTCATCCAAGACAAGCGGGTCAAATTAATTGGAGTTGAAGCGGGCGGGCGCAGTGAACGTCTGGGCGATCACGCGGCGCGTTTTCGAGGCGGATCGCCGGGTGTTTTGCAGGGGACGTATTCGTATCTTTTGCAGGATGCGGCGGGGCAGATCGCTTTGACCCACTCGGTTTCGGCAGGATTGGATTATCCCTCGATCGGGCCCGAGCACGCTGCGCTGCATGATGCGGGGAGAGCTGAGTACGTGCCGGCTTCCGATGCCGAGGCGCTGGAAGCTTGTACGCTATTGGCACGAACGGAAGGAATCATTCCGGCGCTTGAATCAGCCCATGCCGTGGCGGAGGCGGTGAAGCAAGCACCGAAGATGAAGAGGCCGGAGATTGTTCTCGTGAATATCTCCGGGCGCGGGGACAAAGATATAGGGATCCTGCGGGAAAATCTGAAGCTGGGATGAATTGCCGATTCTATGCCGCTCAACTTTGAACGCTGCCCGGCACTTATCGTCTACGTGACTTGCGGAGATCCGAACCTGGAAACTACGCGGGAGATCGTTCTCGCGGCGATTGAGGCGGGAGCGGAGGTGATCGAACTGGGCGTGCCGTTCAGCGATCCCGTGGCCGACGGGCCGGTGATTCAGCGTGCCAGCGAACGGGCGCTCAAGGGCGGAACGTCGCTCGAGAGAGTGCTTAAGTTAGCGGCGGAAGTACGGGAACGCTCGCAATCGGCAGGCCTGATCCTGTTCAGTTATCTGAATCCGATCCTTGGCATGGGCGTGAAGAAGTTCTGCAATGTGGGGCGGCTGGCGGGGCTGGACGGCGTGCTGGTAACTGATCTTCCGGTGGAAGAAGCGGGCGAGTACATGGCAGAGGCAAGGAAGAACGAGCTCGCGACCGTGTTTCTGGCAGCGCCGACCAGCACGGATCAGCGGATCAAGCGGATTGCGGAAGCATCGAGCGGGTTCGTCTATGCAGTTTCGCGCACCGGCGTGACCGGGGCAAGGCGACAAATGACGGACGACGCACGACATCTCGTGCGGCGATTGAGAAAGTACACAAGGCTGCCTATAGCGGTAGGTTTTGGCATTTCGACGCCGACGCAATTTGCTGAGGTTGGGCAATTCGCCGACGCGGCGGTGGTGGGCAGCGCAATTGTTGAAACAATTGAGCGCAACCCCGGAGGCGAGGCGGAGTCTGTGGCAAAATTTGTACAGTCGCTGGCAGGTCGCCGCTAGTCGTTTGCCCGCAATCCGGGCGCAAGGCGAACCGATTCAGGAGAAATTAGGGTAGCCATGGACATCGCAGGCTGGCGCAAGCAGATTGACGAACTGGACCAGAAGCTGGTGGAACTGCTAAGCCAGAGGGCGCAGGCCGCGCACGAAATCGGGAAGTTGAAGCGCGTGGCAGGAATGCCCGTCTACGAGCCGGACCGCGAGCAGACGGTTTTTGACAATGCCCGCAGAGCCAATCGGGGGCCGCTGCCCGACCGCGATCTATTGCGCATCTACGAGCGCATTATGGACATTATGCGGCAGATTCAGCACGAAGAAATGGACCCGCAGCCGGCGACGCCGGCTAAAGGCCAATGCGAGCGCAAGACCGATCACTAGCGCCGTTCCTAGCGGTAGACCATTGTGAATGCTTTCGCCAAATCCGACGTGGGCACGGCTGAGAATCGAGAGACCATGCCTGAGGAGGTTTCGAGGCTGAATCGCTGGCTTGAGACGCTGGTAGCTGGAACCGGCAGCGATCTTCTGTTGATTCCCGATGCTCCCGCTTGCATACGCTTTGAAAACGGCGTCGAGAACATAGACGAGCGACTGCTGAGCGGCGATGAGATTGAAGCCGCAGTGCTCCCCGCGCTCAGTCCGCACGGGCTTGAGCTCTACCGGCAGAATCGCATTGCGGATTCGTCCTACCGAATTCCGGGAGTAGGCCGCTTCCGCATTAATCTGCACCGCGAACGCGGGCTGGCGGCGGCGGCGATCCGGGCGTTGCCGGCGAAACTTCCATCCATGCAACAGCTCCATTTGCCGCCGAACGTAGAATCACTGGCGCGGCTGCGTCACGGGCTGGTCCTGATCGGCGGGCCGGCGGGCGCGGGGAAATCCACTACGCTTGCGGCTTTACTGGATGAAATCAATCGGCACGAGCGACGCCACATCATCACCATTGAAGATCCGGTCGAATACGAGCACACACACGTGAAGAGTGTCGTCGAGCAGGTGGAGATTGGCGCGGATGCGCCTGATTTCCCGACCGCGCTGCGGGCGGCGCTGCGCCAGGCGCCAGACGTCATCGTTGTGGGCGAGATGCGCGATCCGGAGACGATGCACATCGCAGTGGCAGCGGCCGAGACGGGGCACCTGGTGCTTTCTACGCTGCACACGACCGACGTGGCCTCGACCATCTCGCGGATATCCGATTCGTTTCCGCCGGAGCGGCAAAACACAATTCGGCAGGAGCTGGCGATGGCGCTGACCGCGGTGCTGACGCAAATCCTTCTGCCCAGCAAGAACGGAGGGCGTGTACCAGCGGCGGAATTGCTGATAGTTGGTTATGGCGCGCGGCAGCATATCCGGCGCAACGCGTTACAGCACTTGAATCAGGAGATTACCATCACCAAGAACAAAGGCTCGTTTACGCTCGAGGAGTCGCTGGAGCGGCTGGTGCGGCAGGACCACATCGAGCGCGAGGACGCTTTATTGATCGCCAATCATCCCGACGACCTGAAAGGCCTACTGAAGATCAGCGCGGATACCCGCCGCTGAGATTGGGTTGCTCTTATAATTCATCGTTGGCGCTCCCACCTGCATGGCGATTCGCCGAATCACGATTTTCGGGACTGGCCTGATTGGCGGCTCTTTGGGGCTGGCGCTGAAGTCGCGCGGATTTCATGGCCAGATCGTCGGTTGCGACCGGCCGCCGGTGCTGGAGAAGGCGCGGCGCAAGGGTGCGATTGATGAAGGCATAAGCGAGCCAAGCGGTGCGGTACGGGGCAGCCAGGTAGTGGTGCTGGCTACTCCGATCGCTGCGGTCATTGATCTGATTGAGCGAATCGGGCCAATTCTTCCAGCTCGGACACTGCTTACTGATGTGGGCAGCACCAAGACGCAGATTGTGGCGCGGGCAGCGGCGGTACTGGGCAAGAATGCGAACCGGTTTCTCGGCGGGCACCCCATGGCGGGGAAGGAACAATCGGGAGTCGAGTTTGCGGATGAGGATTTGTTTGAAAGTGCGGTATGGTTCATTACGCCGATGGCGCGCCAGAAACTTGATGAGACCGGGCAAGAATACCTGGAGTGGGTACAAAGGATTGGAGCGCATACGGCTTTTCTGAATGCCGCACAACATGACCGAGTATGCGCATGGACCAGCCATTTGCCGCAGATGATTTCAACGGCGCTGGCGGCGAGCCTGGTGGATGAATTCGGGGAAGGCGCTCCGGTGCTTGAGCTGGGCGGACGAGCCCTGCGCGAGATGACCCGCGTTTCTGCCAGTCCTTATTCCATGTGGCGGGACGTCGCTTTGACGAACAAGAAAAATATAAGCGGTGTTCTGCTGAAGTTGGAACAGAGGCTGGCGTATCTTCGCGAGAATCTCGATACGCGCGAACTGGCGATGGAGTTCGAGAAGGCGCATCAACTCTATAAGCTGCCGTTGACGAAGCCGGGAGCCAGAGCCAAAGGGAAAGGCTGAAGGAAGAAGTTAGGCTCCGCGCTTCAGTTACAATTTTATCTTCATGAATAAAGTGGTTGGCAATGCAGATGAGGCTGTGCGCGACATCTTTGACGGCGCGGTCATGATGGTCGGCGGCTTTGGCCTGTGCGGCATTCCCGAAAACCTGATTCGCGCCCTGGTGCGCAAGGGCGTCAGGAACCTTACGACCATCAGCAACAACGTAGGGGTGGATGGCCTTGGCATGGGGCTGCTGCTCGCCGCTGGGCAGATCCGCAGGCACATTGGAACCTACGTCGGCGAAAATAAGCTGCTGGAACAGATGGTGCTGCAAGGCAAGATCGTGCTGGACCTGGTTCCGCAGGGGACTTTTTCCGAGCGCATCCGGGCCGGTGGCGCGGGGATTCCCGCTTTTTTTACTCCCACGGGCGTGGGTACGATGGTAGCGGAGGGAAAAGAGACGCGCGAATTCGAGGGAAGGACCTATGTCATGGAGCGCGCGCTCCAAGCCGACTTCGCGCTGGTGAAGGCGTGGAAGGGCGACGAGTGGGGGAACCTGATCTATCGCAAGACCGCGCGGAACTTCAATCCCATGATGGCGACGGCGGCGAAAGTGACCATTGCCGAAGTGGAGCACCTGGTCAAAGTCGGCGAACTGGAGCCGGACCTGATCCACACGCCAAGTGTGTACGTGAATCGAATTTTCCAGGGTGAGCTGTACGAGAAGAGAATAGAGCGCAGGACGGTGAGAAAAGCGTCGTGAGCACACCGAAGCCAGGAAAAGACATCGAAAAGCGGGAACGCATTGTGAAGCGCATCGCACGCGAACTGGGCGATGGCTTCTATGTCAACCTCGGCATCGGCATGCCGACGCTGGTAGCAAATCATGTCCCCCCGGGAATTCATGTTGTTCTGCAAAGCGAAAACGGAATGCTGGGCATCGGGCCTTATCCCATCGAAGGGCAGGAAGATGCTGATCTGATCAACGCGGGAAAAGAAACCGTCAGCGAAATGGATGGCACAGCTTACTTTTCGAGCGCCGATTCGTTTGCCATGATTCGCGGCGGGCACATTGACCTGAGCGTTTTGGGGGCCATGGAGGTGGATGAGCAGGGCAACCTGGCGAACTGGATGATCCCGGGAAAAATGGTAAAAGGCATGGGCGGCGCGATGGATCTGGTGGCCGGAGCGCGCCGCGTCATTGTCGCCATGGAACACACGACGCGGGAGGGTCAGCCGAAGATTTTAAAGAAGTGCACACTGCCGTTGACCGGCGTCAAGGTGGTGAACATGATCGTCACCGATATGGCGGTCATTCAGGTGACACCGGAGGGCTTGTTGCTCGAGGAAACTGCGCCCGGAGTGAGCGCCGATGATGTGCAGCGAGCCACGGAGCCGATGCTGATCGTGAGCCTGGATCTGAAGACGATGGAAAGCTAAGAGCTTTTATGCGCCCGCAAACTGCGGGCTAGTTTTTCGAGCTTCAACCTGCACGAAAATCGGGAACCGATTCAGTGGGCCTGAAGATCGGCGCCAGCGCACCGCCGCCGGACTCCGCCGCCTTGCGCGCGATCTCTTCGAGATCCTTGCGCACCCACCCGACGGAGGAGATTTCAATTTCACCGTCGCGCGCAATCCAGAAAAGACTGGGCACATTGGTGAGACCGTAGGCATTGGAGACCGGGTAGGTCCTGATGTCGTCCAGCAACACGGGGAAGCTGATGCCGTATTCTGTGATGAAAGCTGCCGTGTCTTTCTTGTCGTTCTGCGAAATCCCCACCATGGTCAAAGCTGGATTCTTGTAAGACTGGTAAATGCGCTCGAGAAATGGGAAAGCGAACTGACAGACGGGGCAGGAAATCTTGAAAAATGCGAGCAAAACAGGGCCATGGGCAAGGGCTTCGCTCAGCGAGAAGTCAATACCATCCATACCCGGCAAGTTGAAGACAGGCGCCTGGGCGCCAGAAGTAAGCGCGCTCATTTTCTTTTCTCCGAAGACCCGATTCAGCCATTTCACCGGCGGTGACGGCCTTTCTTCCAGATTACCTGAATTCGATGACCTTTGCGGCGCGCAGGATTTTTCTTGCCAGCCCGGTCAGCGCCAGCTTCGAAAGCTCTGAGTTCCGCTTCCAGACACCAACGGTCTGGCCGTTTGCTGACTGAGTTCCGTCCGGGTAAACCCGGACTTCGTAATTGGTGACAGTAATCGAATGGCGCAATTTGAACCAACCGTTGGAAGGGGAGCTGGAGACGGGCAACTCGGGCAACTCCCACATGCCGGGCATGAGGGATGCATTTTTCGCGCGCTGCACGAGAAGAACCGAACCATTCCGGTGGTGGAGAGAGTAGTGAATGACGGCGCGCCGCGCGCGGGAGGGTTTCTGCATGGCCGGCAAGCGTCCGCGAGTCTTACATAAAGAGAAGACCGGACATGCCGAACAGATGGGCGCGGCGGGCAGACAGATGGTAGCACCGAGTTCCATCATGGCTTGATTAAAGTCGCCCGGCCGTTGCCGGTGGAGCAGCTTTTCTGCCAGGCTCCAAGCTGCTGGTTGGGGGAGCTGTCTTCCGGAGAGCCTGCTCAGAACGCGCTCCACGTTGCCATCCACGACAGCGAGGGGCTCGCCGAACGCGATGCTGGCGATGGCGGCAGCCGAGTACCTGCCGATTCCGGGCAGGCTGCGAAGGCTTGCAACGTCTGAAGGCACTTGACCATGGCATTGCTCTACTACAATGAGCGCGGCGGAGCGCAGCATGCGGGCGCGGCGGTAGTAGCCGAGGCCACTCCAGGCGGCGAGCACATCTGCTTCGTTTGCGGCGGCGAGCTTCTTTACGGTTGGGAAGCGCCGCAAAAATTTCTGGTAGTGATCCATCACCGCGGCCACGCGGGTCTGCTGCAACATGATCTCCGAGACCCAGACACGGTAGGGATTGCGGTCCTGGCGCCAGGGCAAGTCGCGCTTATGGCGACTGTACCAGCGCAGCAAGAGACGGCGAAACGCTGCGGGCTCCTGGTGGTCGAATTGAGATTCGTTGATCGAAACGTGAGTTGCCAAAACCAGCATTGTATCGCTGGTAGCGGTTGGGATCCAAGACACAGGACGGGATGTGGCGTCTTTAAATTCGGGGCTAAAAGCGCTTAACCGCGAAGGTCGCGAAGAAAGGCAAATCCTGACATTCCCGGGCAGAGCGGCTGCGTTTGGCGACATCTCAGAAGTAACTAAAGGTCTATTACCAGTTGACCTGTACCCTCCGTCGCGGAATAATGAACCGTTCCCACAATAGCACCGCGAATTGTGCACGAGTTGAGGTGATCCTATGAAGGATTTCGAGCACAAGGTGGAAGAGGCGTCCGCGCGGATCAACAAGACGTTGGCGGATGCGGCGGCCAATCTGGAAAAAGAATCGGCGGAGTTCATCACCTACCTGAACAACGAAGTCGTGCCCGCGGTGCGCCAGCATTCCACCAAGGCTCTGCGCGTCGCGGCGGAGAAGATGGTGCGGCTGGCAGACTACATGGAGCAAGAGTCGAGCGCACGCAAATGATGCGGCACTTGTCATCGCGATGCTTTTTGGTGGTGCTATTGACGTTTGTTCTGTCGGGCTGTGCCCACAAACCCGAAACCACCACAGTTCCCGTTCCGCCGGCCATCAATCAAGGCGAATCGCAAGCGCCAGCGCAGGGATCTTCGGCTGAGGACGAGAATGCGATCCGGGTTCGCGGAAAAAGGCCCTTGCTGGTGCAGACGGGTCTGGCCAGCTGGTATGGGCCGCCATACCATAACCGGCGAAGCTCCAACGGCGAAGTCTATGACATGAATGGGTACACGGCAGCCCACCGGACGCTGCCGCTGGGATCCATGTTGCGGGTCACCAACGTGAAGACGGGGCATTCCGCGCTGGTCCGCATTACTGATCGCGGGCCTTTTATTAAAGGGCGAATGCTGGACCTCTCGCTGGCGGCGGCGAAGAAGGTGGACGTGTGGGCCCCCGGTGTTGCGACGGTCCGGATGGAAGTGCTACAAACACCGGCCCCCATTGACCGGGGCGGGCGTTGGGCGGTGCAGATTGGAGGCTTCGAGGAAGAACGCGCTGCCGACCAACTGAAAGACGATCTGGCGCAGCGTTACCAGAATGCGAGGGTTTTGTGTTTTCCGAGTCCCACCGGCAACTGGTGGCTGCGGGTGAGAGTGTTAGCGGATGATCGGGTGCGCGCGGAAGAAGTAGCACGCGAGACGCGGACCCCCGAGGGAGGGATTTTCCTGGTAAGACTGGACTGATGGACGCGGGTTTGAGTTTCTCCGCGATTGCCGTGCACCACATTGATTCTTAATGAGTTACGATATGGGCATACGTTGGGGCTGGTTCCGCATGGTATGCTATTGAAGTTTTCTCCTCTCACGCGAAGGTTCTCCCCGAAAGAGACTTGACGAATGGTTATGCAGCGACGACGATCTTGTTTACGATCTATGTTTGTGGAGGCTTGGATGCGCGGTTTTCTGGTTAGCTTGCTGGCGATTTTTTTGCTTGGCGGAGGCATTCTCGAAGCCCAACAGAGCATGCCGCCGAGCAAATACTATCAATGGGGACTCAATAATCTAACGAGCGGAAGGCCGCGGGAATACGACAAGGACGCAGTCAACGACTTCCGTTTCTCAGCCGACGGCGGATACGCTCCTGCGCAAGTGATGCTCGGATATGTCTATGAGACCGGAATTGCGGTGAGCAAAGACCCTGCGACAGCCATGCAGTGGTACAAGAAGAGCGCGGACCAGGACAATCAACTTGGCGAGTGGCTGTTAGGGCGGCTTTATTTTACCGGTTCGGGAACGGCCCGCAACCTGAATGAAGCGGCCAACTGGTTTCAGAAAGCGGCCTCGCACGGCGATCCCTACGGGCGATACCTGCTCGGCATGGTAGAGCTGGAGCGCAAGGATTACGCGGGTGCAGCAGAGTCATTTCGCAAGTCAGCCATGCAAGGGCTGCCGCAGGCGCAGCTGCAGCTTGGTTTAATGCTTAAGAATGGCCAGGGGTTAGCGGCAGACAGCTCAGAAGCGTATAGCTGGCTGCTGGCCAGTTCGGACGCAGGCAACAAGGACGCGGCGAACGAATTGGCGGCACTCGAAGCGCAACTGGGCCCGCAAGCGGAAGCGGCGAAGACGAAGGCACGCGAACTGGAAAAAAGCAGTTCAACAGCTTTGGCTGACCGAGGTTGTACGGGCTGGGATGGGGCCTTCGACGCGGTTCCCGCGCCGCCGCCGCCGCTGGTACAAATGGCCTGCCAGTAATCCGGGGTTACGGTTCGCACTGCAATTCGACACAACCGGCGAAACGCCACGGATATGCGCATGAATGACTGCCTGTTTTGCCGGATTATCAGCGGAGAAATTCCCTCCCGGAAGGTCTACGAGGACGAACACACGTATGCCTTCGAGGACATCAATCCGCAGGCGCCCACCCATGTGCTGGTAGTGCCGCGGAAGCACATTCGCGGCTTGAAAGAAGCTGGCCCTGAAGAAGCGGAGATCATAGGCCGTTGCCACATTGTGGCGGCGGAAATCGCGCGCCAGCGCGGCATTGAAGATGGATACCGGACAGTGCTAAACGTCGGCCCGCGCGCGGGTCAGTCGGTTTTTCACTTCCATGTGCATCTGATTGGCGGACGATCTCTCCATTGGCCACCGGGTTAAGCCAGAAAAAAAAAGCAGGCGGAGCAATGACGGTGAAAGCTAACGTCCGCGATGCGGCCGGCCGCTAGTTAGCGGCCTGTTCTTCCGGCGCGCCATGGCGGCGCAGGAGTTGAGGAAGGTTTTGGGAGAAGGCGGAGCGCGGCAACACCATGTCGCATCCCACCTCATGCGCCTTCTGCTTCAGGTCTCCCTGGACATGGGAGAGAAATCCGATGATGGAAGTTCCCTTTTTGAGCTTGGTCTTGAGCTTGGGGATGAGGACCAGAGGCTTGGCGCCGGCATTGTTGAGATCAAAGATGATGAGGGAGGGTTTTTCCTCACCGTTCTGCTTCATGCGCTCGAGCAGGTCCTTCTCGGTCTTGGCGAACTCGACCTTGACGTTGAGCTTGCGGGCGGTTTCCTGAATCTTGGCCTGGAAAAACAGGTCATCCACAAAGGCGAAGATACGGGAATTGGCATCCTCGCGTTGGGGAAGAGGTTCCGGGTCAGCCGGGGCAAAGCCCGGACGGTTTTGCCCACGCGAACCTTTGTCGCCGTTTAAGGCAGCGCGGTAACTGTGGTCCATGGGGGCGGTGTAGATGCCGCCGTGCTGGCGGTCACGGGCGAAGTTCGATCCCCCGCGGTTGGAGGAACGGCGACCCCGTCTGCGCCTGCTCCTTCCCCCTTTGCCCGAGGGATGTCCGGGTCCAACATTCATATATTCGTATTCTCTTGGTTGTCCTGCGTTCAATCCGATCAGGAAGGATTGAAGCTCCTGCTTCGTCTAGCGCCATTCACGCTGCGTATTGCCATACCTGTGCGGAGACCGGATACTACTCGAGCGCCATCGTGAATGATCTTTGTCCATTCAGCGCCCGGAGCCAGAATGGGCGCAGAGGGCCAGCCAGGAAGCAAGGCCACTAGGGAACAACATAATGGTATCGCTCATTTGGGACTTCGCGCAAGTCCTAAAAGGACCTACTTTTGCACGACGGTAACCGCCGGACCCGGGGCAGGGCGCGATCTGCGGGCGTTTATGGCAGGGCGAGAGAGCGAGCCGGATGTCCGATTAGAAGCACTTAACCGCAAGGGCGCAAAGGCCGCGAAGGGCAACACATGCGATCAGGAAAAAGCCCGCGAATCAGATTGCGCTTACCTCCCGCGCCCACTGTACGGCCTGCCAGTAGCAGTCGGCGGTCTGGCTCTCGTGCAAGTTCAGTTCACCGGCGAGCCTGGAGCAATTCTGCCAATCCCCCGCCTCCTGAGCGAGCATCAAGTCATACACCGGCCGCAACCGGCCAGACCCCCCAAGCAGGACGGTTCTGGCTTCCCGATCCAAAGAAAGATTGTCCACAATTTGCGCCATGGGAGTTTCAAGGATCGCATCCATGAGCGAGAGCAGTCCCAGCAGAAACAAATCAGGATCGCCGCGCCCCATTTTTGCCGAGAGTTGTTCGCAGAAACGAGCGCGGATCAAGGCCGAGAGCACCAACTCGCTCGAACGGTTCTGACCTGCTCCCAGCGCAGCCACCAACCGGACCCAGCGGCGGACTTCACACTCGCCCAGAATTGCCAGCGCATGCCGGACCGAGTGAATTTCGCTGGAGAAGCCGAACATGGCGGAATTCAGGTAGCGCAAAAGACGATAGCAGAGCGATGCCTCGCTCTTAATCACATTTTCGATCTCACGAACGTTGAGTTCAGGACGCGAGACCGCCTGCAACATGCGGAGATAGTTCATGGTGTTGGCGGGGATTTCACGGGCATGCATCACTTCCGGGCGGCGAAAGAAATAGCCCTGGAAATAGACGAAACCCGCCTTGCGAGCAGAGAGGAATTCTTCCCGAGTTTCTACCTTTTCGGCCAGATACGGCAACCGTGAGGAAGGTAACGGGCCATCATGGAAGCCCGCTCGGGTACGCTGGTATAGGTGAGTTCGATCTTCAGGATGTCGGCCAGGTCGACCAAACGCTCGCGTGGATCGTGAGGGCGAAAATCGTCGAGGGCGAGCAAGTATCCGGCTTTCTTTAGCCGTTCACAGGCGGCAAACACGGCATCATCGGGAGGAACCGACTCGAGTATTTCGACCACGCTCTGAGCCGGAGGCAGCAAGGTGATGTATTCGCGCAGCAGAACCTCCCGAGTACAGTTGATGAAGGCGCGGCGGCCGTCGCAGAGCGTGTCGAGGCCCATCAATAGAGTGCTGTCCAATGTGCTGCGGGAGGCTGCATCGGGATCGGGATTCGAGAAGAAGTTTTCGACTCCGTCGCGGAACAAAAGTTCGTATCCGAAGACTTTCTCATCGTCGGTCAGAATGGGCTGACGGGCCACGAAACGCGTTCCTGGCTTGGGAAACTGCCCGGTTTGGCCAGGAGAACGGGCTGGGGAAGGGCTTGACACACAGTGATAATCGGCAGGAAATCGCGCAAGGTTACCCGGAGGAGATGACGGCTGGACAGCGTCGGGCCTTGGGCTGGATCATCGCGATGAAGGGGCGGACGGCACCGAAAATCCGTAGTTTTTCAGCAGCTCCATAATGGGCGGAGTCTTCAAATAGTCCAGAAAGCGGTGCGCCTCCAGCTTGTTCTTAGAAGAACTGAGAATGACAGATGCCTGTTCAATGGCGGGATAGTCAGCGGTTGGAACCTCGATGAACTTACCCTTTTCCCGCATGGCGGGAGCCAATGCCAGGGAGAGCGCCACAATTCCCACATCCGCGTTACCCGATTCCACAAACAACAAGGTCTGAGAGATATTTTCGCCGAGGATGAGTCTTGCGGAAACTTTGTCGTACAGATTTTCATGCTTCATGGCAGCGACGGCGGCGCGCCCATACGGGGCATGCTCGGGATTGGCAATGGCGATCCTATGGGCACCGGGATCCAGCAATACCAGCAATCCTTTGTTGAGATCGAGCGCCGAGTTTTTGGGCGCCCAAAGCACAATTTTACCGGTTGCGTACGCGTAAAGTGTGCCGGGCTCCGACAATCCCGCAGCTTCGAGTTTCCTGGGGTATTCGATATCCGCCGAGAAGAACATGTCATATGGCGCGCCGTTCTGAATCTGGGTGTAGAAATTCCCCGAGGAGCCCGAGATGAGTTTCACGGGGATGCCGGTATCTTTCTGGAAGCGAGCGGCCACGTCCTGGAAGGCAAATTGAAGGTCCGCGGCAGCCGCAACGGCAAGTTCCTGGGCCCAGAGTTTCTGGCCCCAGGCCGCCATGCTGAGCAGCGAGATTGCGAGCAGGGTGACCGGCATCGGGCGCTGGCAGTTCAGGCGGGGGAAAGGCACTATTCTTCGATCCACTCGGCGCCGCAGGTGTAGCACTTCCAGTTCTCCTTCCTGACGCGCACCGGGAATTGCAAAAGGAGCCACAGGCCGAACGTCCAGAAACGGTCGATGGTTTCAAAGGCGATATCGAGCGAGAAGCAACGCGGGCAGCGCGGCTGCGCATAGTCTTCGCCGACTTCCTCCTCGCTGAAGGCGGGAGGAATTGGTTCTTCAAGCAGGGCACGGGCGGAGTCTGCGTCCTGACGATGCACCTGCAGGCGGAGGCCACCGATAGCGTTTGAAAGCAGCCAATCCATACGCACGAGGTTGCCATCGGCGAGCACGCAAGGAATGCCTGCGGATTCGATCTTGCCTTTCGCCAGCAAGGCTTCGGGAATATCCCGAAAGTGGGCGAGGGTAACCAGCGCATCGACCGAATTGAGGGCGGGAAGCCTCATCTCGCGATTCAGTCTACCGCAGATTGGGGCGAGGATTCAGCAAGAGAGAGTACGGCGGAGAATTTCTATTCGACGGTCACCGATTTTGCAAGGTTTCTGGGCTGGTCCACGTCGCAGCCGCGGCGGACGGCGATGTGATAGGCCAGGAGCTGCAAGGGCACGATCTCGAGGATTGGCGACAATTCTTCCGGGGCCGAAGGGATATACAGGACGTGATCGGCGGCTTCTTTGATTTCTTCGTCGCCCTCCGTGGCGAGGGCAATGACGATGCCGGAGCGCGCTTTGACTTCCTTGAGGTTCGAAATGGTCTTCTCATAGCGAACCATGGAAAGCTCGTTTTTCGGGTCGCGGGTGGCAATGATCACCACGGGAAGATTCTCGTCAATTAACGCATTGGGGCCATGTTTCATTTCGCCGGCGGGATAGCCTTCGGCATGGATGTAGGAGATTTCCTTGAGTTTGAGCGCGCCTTCAAGGGCGATGGGATAGTGAATGCCGCGGCCAAGGAAGAGAAAATCCTGAGCGCGGACATATTGCCTGGCCAGTTCTTCACAAGCCTCGTCGTGAGTGAGAATGTGCTCGAGTTTGCCGGGAATGCAAGTGAGCTCATGAATGGCATCGGCAGCCTGCCGATCGGTCATGGCGCCGCGCAGCTTGGCGAGATGCAGGGCGAACAGGTAAAGCGCGGTGAGTTGGGCAGTGAACGCTTTGGTCGAGGCGACGCCGATTTCCGGACCGGCGTGAGTGTAAATAGTGCCCGCGGCTTCACGCGTGATCATGGAGCCGACGACATTACAGATGGCGAGGGTCTTGCTTCCTCTGGCTTTGGCCTCGCGCTGTGCGGCGATGGTGTCAGCGGTCTCGCCGGATTGCGAAATCACAAGAGTGAGAGCATCGGAGGAGACGATAGGATCGCGATAGCGCCATTCGCTGGCGTAGTCCACCTCGACTGGAACTCGAGCCAGGCTCTCGATCATGAATTTCCCTGCCTGGGCCGCGTGCCAACTTGTGCCGCAAGCCTCGATGTTGATCTTTTTCGCCGATTTGAATTCGGCTTCGCTGACCTGCATTTCGTCGAGGTAAACTTCGCCCGTCTCCTGCGAAATGCGGCCCAATGTGGTGTCCCGCACGGCGCGGGGCTGCTCGTAAATTTCCTTGAGCATGAAGTGCTTGAAGCCACCCTTTTCGGCCATGATGGGGTCCCAGGTCACATGCTGAACCTGGCGCACGATGGGCTGGCCATTAAAGTCGGTGAGCTGTACGCCATTGGGAGTGATGACCGCGAGGTCGCCGTCGGCGAGGAAAAACAAGTCGCGGGTGTGATAAAGGATGGCGGGCACGTCGGAGGCGACAAAGTACTCATCCTTGCCCAGGCCGATGACTGCGGGAGGGCCATTGCGGGCGGCGACGATTTTGTCGGGAGCATCAACGGCGATGACGCCGAGCGCAAACACTCCGCTGAGTTGTCCTACGGCTTTGCGCACGGCTTCTTCCAAGGAAGGACGATGGCCTTTGCCAGTCTTCAGAAAATACTTTTCCACCAAGTGCGCGATAACTTCGGTGTCGGTTTCGGTGGTGAATTTGTGGCCTTCCTCGATCAGCTTCCGCTTAAGAGTGACGTAGTTTTCGATGATGCCGTTGTGGACGACCACGATGCGTCCGGTGCAGTCGCGGTGCGGATGGGCATTTTCTTCTGTGGGGCGGCCGTGCGTGGCCCAGCGGGTGTGGCCGATGCCATAGGTGCCATCGAGGGGCTTGAGGCGGATAACTTCTTCCAAATTGCGGAGCTTGCCTTCGGCGCGGCGGATTTGGAGACTTTCGCCGTTGCCGCAGACGGCGATGCCAGCAGAGTCGTAACCGCGATATTCCAGACGCCGCAGACCGTCAATAATGACCGGGACGACCTGCTTTTTCCCCACATAGCCCACAATGCCGCACATAGCCCACTCCTGTCGGAATCAGTTTAATTCACTTTTGGGGAGACAAAGCCTAGTCCTCAAGGTGGAAACGAAACTCTTCGATTACGGGGTTGGTAAGCACCTCGCGGGCAAGGCGGGAAACTTCGGCTTCGGCCTCGGTCCGACTCAGGCCTCCATCGAATGTCAGCTCGAAGTACTTTCCCTGGCGAACTTCCTCTAAACCCTTATAACCCATCTTCTTAAGAGCGCTCTGGATGGTTTTTCCCTGGGGGTCCAGGACGCTCTTTTTCAGCGAGACGTAGACATAGGCCTTCATTGGTAGCCCATTATACGGCAGGGCGGGGTCGGGACAGCACCTCAGTGGGGTTAGAGCGAGCGGCTGGAGGTCAGGTGGTCCAGTTTGGCGTCCAGATCGGCGAGAGCGGCCTTCAGCAGCGCGAGGCGGCGGGGGTGCTGTGAGGTCGCAAGCTCGCGGAGGAGGTGCGCGCGGGATAGAACCAATCCCTCCCTTACCCGATCCTGCCTGAGCTGCTCGGCGGTGCGAGGACGCCTGGGCCCGGTCTTAGACGACGCGGCTTCGGCCTGTTGTTCTTCGACCGACTTGCTCTCCCATCCCCGGGCCATACCAGCATTCTAGCGGGGCGTTCGGGAAGTGTAACTAGGCAAACAAAACGCTTGCGTTGACGATGTCTGGGTTTATCATTATGCGCAAACTGGGTGTTGTCATGTTTGCGACAGGGTCTAGAGAGGGGGCCGGACCTCGAGCCCGCGCAAATGACCCTGGCCTGTCAATTCACAGCATTGCGCGCGGCTTCCGCCGAAGCCGCTGTGCTTCTTTCGTTCGTTTCCTGCCTATGGCCATTGACTTGGCTGCTGCTCCACATCGCAAGCCAGAGTAAGAAAGTCGAAACTCGAAGCCAGTTGGGCAACCCGACCTTGGAGGCCGTATGTCGAGCCATGTAACCACCTCTGGACAACTTGAGCCAACGCCGTCTCCCGTAGGGCAGGTGCTTTACATTGCGGCCACGCTGGTTGCAACCGCGGCGCTGCTTTTCGCCATTATGCCAACGCTTGGACACCGTGTTCTGGCCAACAATTTCATGCCTCATCTTTATTGCTACGCGGGCAACCAGGGATTGCTGTGGACCCATGTCGTAGCTGATCTGCTGATCGGCCTATCGTATTTCGCCATTTCGGCAACGCTGATTTATCTGGTGCAAAAAGGAAGGCGGGACATCCCGTTTCAGTGGATGCTTCTGGCATTCGGCGCTTTCATTGTGGCGTGCGGGACCACGCATTTCATGGAGATTGTCACAGCCTGGGTGCCCGTCTACGTGCTTTCCGCAAGCGTGAAGGTGGTGACGGCGATGGCATCGGTCACTACGGCGGTCTTGCTTCCTTTCAGCGTGCCCCATGTGCTGGCGCTGATTCAAAGCGCCAAGGCAACGCGAGAGGCAGAAGCGTTGCTCGGCGAGAGTGAAGACCGCTACCGCGACCTGGTGGAGCACAGCCAGGACCTGTTATGCACGCATGATCTGAAGGGCAAGCTGCTTTCCTGCAATCCCGCCCCTGCTCGAATTCTCGGATATGAGGTCGCGGAGCTGTTAAAGCTACCCATGCGGGTCCACCTCGCTCCCGAATCCCGCGAAGGATTTGACGAGTACCTTGCGAGGATCGCGAGCGCAGGCGTGAATGATGGTTTGCTAACCGTTGTGACGCGAACGGGGGAACGAAGAATCTGGGAATACCACAATACGCTACGGACGGAGGGAGTGAGTTCGCCGGTAGTCCGGGGCATGGCGCGTGATATTACCGAGCGCGCGCTGGCGGAGAGATCGGCAGAAATGTTTCGCATGTTGATTGATCAATCCAACGACGCCATTGAGGTCATAAACCCGGAAACGCTTCGCTTTCTTGATATCAACGACCGGGCCTGCGCCAATCTCGGTTATAGCCGCGATGAGTTGTTGGGTATGACGGTTTTCGATATAGACCCCAACGCGCATGATTCCTTCGCCGAGGTCAACGACAAATTGCAGGATTCGGGAGCGATTGTTTTCGAGAGCCAGCACCGGCGGAAGGACGGGTCTACCTTTCCCGTGGAGGTGAGCATCAAGCAGGTGCATCTGGACCGTGTTTACAACATCGCGGTGACCCGCGACATCAGCGAGCGGAAACAAGCGGAGGAGGCGTTGCGTGCGGTGCAGGACAAGCTGGCTCGTGTGGCTCCAGTGGCGGCGATGGGGGAACTGACTTCGTCCATCGCCCACGAAATCCGTCAGCCATTAGCGGCAGTTGCCGCGAACGCCGGCGCCTCGCTGCGCTGGCTGGCGGCGCAACCGCCCAACCTGGGAGAAGCGCGGAGTGCCATAAGCCAAGCGGTTCAAGAGGTCAGCCGGGCCACCGGCGTGATCGAGAGGATGCGGGCGCTGCTTCAGAAAGCGCAGCCCCAGTTGAAACCGCTGGATGGGAACGAAGTGATTCGGGAAACCGTCGTATTCGCTGAACGCGAACTGCAAAAAAACGGGGTCAAAGTTGAGACTGCGCTGGCGTCGGATATTCCGGCGGTGCCGGGCGACCGAATCCAACTGCAGCAGGTTATGGTTAACCTCATTTTGAACGCCATTGACGCCATGCAAACTGTGAGCGGGCGGCCACGCAAGCTCACCCTCAGATCGGCCCGGCAGGAACAAGGGGTTTTGATTGAAGTAGAGGATTCGGGAAGAGGCTTGGATGGCGAGCAGGCAGATCGCATCTTCGAGCCGTTCTTTACCACCAAGGCGGGAGGAATCGGCCTGGGGCTGGCGATCAGCCGTTCGATCATCGAAGCGCATGGAGGACGGCTCTGGGCCACGCCCGCGCCCACCCATGGGGCGATCTTTCGATTTACTTTGCCGGGAACGGATGACATCGTATGAGTGAGTCATTGCAACCTGTAGTCTTTGTAATTGATGATGACGCCTCGGTGCGTTTGTCGCTGGACAGCCTGATCCGATCGGTGGGGCTGCAAGTCCAGCTTTTCAGTTCGGCGGCGGAGTTCCTGCGCAGCAAACGGCCGGAGGCGCCGAGCTGTCTGATCCTCGATGTTCGCATGCCGGGAATGAGCGGGCTCGAATTTCAGCGTCAATTGGCGGAAGCCGACATTGCAGTCCCCATTATCTTTGTTACGGCTCACGGTGATATTCCCATGTCGGTGCGCGCGATGAAGGCACGAGCGGTCGAGTTTCTCACCAAGCCTTTTCGTGACCAGGACCTGCTGGACGCGATTCAGGTGGGGTTAGAACGCGATCGTGCGCGACGTGAGCGGCATGCCGAGGTCGCCATGCTTCAGGCACGGCTGGCAACCCTCACCCCGCGGGAAAAGGAAGTCTTGCCGCTTGTCGTTCGTGGGCTGGCAAACAAACAGATCGCGGCGGAACTTGGAACTACCGAAGCTACCATCAAGGTGCATCGCAGCCAGCTCATGCGCAAGCTGCAAGCAGACTCGGTAGCACATCTGGTGCGAATAGCGGAGAAGCTGGGCATCTCAATCCGAGCGGCCTAACCGTTCCTCTCAATACTCCTTAACCTAAGTTAACTTCGTTTCTACGTTGGAATAAGGCCGAGGTTTACAAACGGTTCCAAGTCGGAACCTTTGCTAACGAATTGCGTAAAAAAAGAAAAAAAGTTTTGTATTGGGAACAACTTGCGTTATTATGCTGCCACTTTTGTTGGGGCCTAGTCGGGGTTACAGCATTTCACAAAGGATTATGAGGCATGAACCTCATTCGCCACTTCGCGCATGACCTCTGTGTCAAGAACTGGTTCTTAGCGAGACGCTTGTACGATCAGCTGTTTTTTACACCGTTCAGCCGCGTTTATTTGGGTGCCCATTTTGTTCAGGCAAGAGCGTAGGCTGAGAGGTCAAGATGCAGTCGGACAATTTGATGGAGGCGGGAGCCGCGGGAGATCCTGTCGCGAGCGCCAACATTCTCCCGACGGAGGCCGGCAGTTCACTCTCGGCATTTTTCGAAGCCTCTCCGATTGGCTTTGCCATTTTCGACGATCTTCTGCGTTGCAAGGCGGTCAACAGAGCTCTCGCGGCCCTGACCGGGATTCCCGCGCGGGACCACGCCGGACGGACGCCACGGGAAATTCTGGGCGACTCCGCAGGGGAGATCGAAGCGACGCTGCGCCAGGTACTCTCTACGGGACAGCCCTTGTGCAATGTGAAGGTGGTCTTGTCTCTGCCTATGCAGAGTAGTCCCCGCCACTGGGCGGGGAGTTACTTTCCGATCGAGGATCTGAAGGGAAACGTGCGCCAGGTTGGCGCGGCGATGGTAGAGATCACGGAGGGGGAAAGACGGGAGCAAGAAGGGTTGCACTCGAACCCAAGTCAGCGCGAAGCTGGCGACCACCTTCACGCGCTGCTGGAGTTGCGTACTCGGTTGGCTTCTCCGGGCGAATTGCGAGAGAAGTTTCCCGATATTTCCAGGCTGATAAGAAAAGTGGTCAAGCAGGACCAATCCAGCATGCTTCTGCTCGATGATTACTCCCAGGCTTTGCGGCCGTATGCATCTGATGGCTTCACTTCCAACCCGATGACGGACTCCGACATTCTGATCAACGATCCTGCGGAATTGGGGCGAGCGTTGCAGGATCAGGAGACAAGAATCCTCGAATTCGACGATTTCGCGAACAGCCGGTCTGAATACATCAGGCAGATGCGGGACGCAGGATTTCAGTCGCTGTGCATGATTCCGGTGTCAAGCTCACGCGGGCGCGGAATGCTGACTCTTGCCAGCAGGCAGCAGGGCGCCTTTACCGCTGCGGATGCGGTATTTTTGCAATTGGCCGCGGCCCAGCTAGCGGCTGCCCTGGACAATGACCGAGCTCGGGAAGAGTCTGCCGCTCTGACCGTCGAACGACGTGGAGAAACTGGGCACTGCGCGGAGGAGGCGCAACCGAGCGATACTTTCGCAGAAATCGTGGGCGAGAGCGCGGTGCTGAAGCAGGTGCTTTCGCAAGTGCGGATTGTGGCCCCCAGCGATGCCACGGTATTGATTCTGGGGGAGACGGGAACCGGGAAGGAGTTGATCGCACGGGCGATCCACCGGTTGAGCTCGCGCAAAGGGGCCCCAATCGCGAAGCTCAATTGTGCCGCGATACCGACCGGATTGCTGGAGAGCGAACTTTTCGGTCACGAGAAAGGCGCGTTCACAGGAGCAATCTCGCAGAAAATCGGACGGCTGGAACTGGCTGATGGCGGCACTCTGTTCCTTGACGAAGTAGGGGATATTCCTATCGAGCTCCAGCCGAAACTGCTGCGGGTGCTGCAGGACCATGAATTCGAGCGGTTGGGCGGCCTCCGCACCATCCGTGTGAATGTGCGCCTGATTGCGGCCACCAATCTGGACCTGGCCGAACGGGTTGCCGAGCGCGAGTTCCGCAGCGATCTCTACTACCGCTTGCACGTCTTTCCGCTGCGCACGCCGCCGCTTCGCGACCGGCGGACTGACATCCCCTTGCTGGTGCGCCATTTTGTGCGGCAATTCTCCCGCCGCCTCAACAAACAGATCGAGAGCATTCCGGCGGATGCAATGCAAGCGCTGATCCATTGGGACTGGCCGGGCAATATAAGGGAACTGGAGAACTTTATCGAGCGGTCTGTCATTCTGACTGCGGGGAGGACGCTGAGCCCTCCGCTGGCAGAATTGGCTTCACGAACCCCCAGTCAATTGGCGGCAGCAACGCTGGAGGGTGTGGAACGGGAGCACATTGTACGCATGCTGCGCGAGGCAGGAGGGGTAATAGCCGGCGCCAATGGCGCTGCGAACCGATTGGGGATGAAGAGGACCACTCTGCAATCGAGAATGCAGAAGTTGAAAATCAACCGCCGGGAGTTTGAGAACTAGGCGGCGGTTGAAAGCTGCCGAAGCGTCGTCAAGGTGACGGGCGTGCGTCAGCCAGATATTTCTTTAGCCCTACCCAAGGGGCCGAGATTGGCGTATCTATCGTGAGTTAGGAGCCAGAGCAGGTTTGGCCCCTGATCTGCAAACCCCTCAGTTTTTCCCCCAGAATTCGTGCTCGGAGCTTGTGGAGAGAATCCATTGACACAGGAGCCTGGAGCCAGGCAGGAAGCTGGCGATTTCGCCGTTGTACTGCCGTTGCAGAGCGCCGCAGCTCCCAGACCCGAGAGCTGGGGTTGGCCGACCCACGGCCCGGAGGTCTGGCGGCGAAGGCTAGGTCAGACAAGTTTGCAACGGGAGGCGGGAGCCGCAAACGCGCGCAGGTTGCGACGCACGGGAGCGGAGGAGAGACCGCAGAACCGGGGCGCTCGACTGGGCAAGGAAATATATACAGCGCCGGCGGATCCGCTATTCCTTTTTTTTTGCAGTCTGCTCTGGCACCGGGAAGGCGACGCCAGCGCGGGATGGGAGTTGGTCCATTTTCTGCGTTCCTGGGACCATTCTGCCCGCACGATGGCGGCGGCGTTACTGGCGAAAACAGATAAAGCGCATTTTTCGGTCCGGGACGTGCGCCGCGCCAGAAATGGGTTTCATGTCCCGGGCCGGCGGGCGACGAACCAGTCAAAAGGAGGCAGCTCGGGTGAAGCAGCGTCTATGAAGACTCCGTATAGACTTGAAGTGATCGAGAATTGCCTGGCTTGCAAATTGCGAAGGAATTCGTGGTTCTGCGGATTCTCGCCCGAGGTCCTCACAGGGTTCAGCGCGGCCAGCCATCCCAGTACCTATCCCGCCGGAGCATTGTTGTTCGTGGAAGGTCAGGTGCCGCGCGGGGCGTTCGTTCTGTGCTCGGGGAAAGTCAAGCTCTCCACTACTTCGCGGGACGGGAAAGTCCTGATCCTCAAAGTTGCTGAAGCTGGAGACGTGCTCGGCCTGAGCGCGGCAATCTCAAGAACTCCGTATGAAGTGACGGCTGAGACTACCACTCCATGCCAGGTGAATTTTGTGGAGCGCGAGGGGCTGCTGAAACTTATGGAGAAGAGTGGAGAGCTGGGACTACATGCGGCTGTGGTGCTGAGCCACGAATTTCAGTCGGCCTACCGGGACATCCATGAACTGGTGCTGACGCGCTCCTCGGCCGGCAAGTTGGCCCGCCTGTTGCTCTCGCGGACACCTGGCCGGGCAATTCCCGAATGCTCATCGGGCGAAGCGGCAGAGGAGATCCGGATCCGCTCGACTCTTACTCATGAGGAAATGGCGCAGATGATTGGCGCTTCGCGCGAGACGGTGACGCGCCTGCTGAGCGATCTAAAGAAGAAGGAACTGATTCGTCTGGAGGGGCCGGTGCTCGTGATTCGCAATCGCATGGCTTTGGAAGCACTGGCTTCTTAGGAGACATGGTCTCCTTGCGCCCGAGTGGCGGCTGCTTTCCTCCCAGCCGCCACTCACCCCCATCATGTGAATTACTCCTTAAAAATGAAAACTGATCGCTGCGGTCAGCGCGCGGGGTGTGACGTAATGCGTGCCGCTGAACGTCGAGAGGAAATTGTAAAGGGCATATTGGTCAGATTTATGGCGGTCAGTGGTGCGCTCCACTTGTACTTCTCGCCGTGGAAGAGGTTGTCGTGCCCGACGGCAAGATCGAACAAACTGCGCGAAGCGATGCGCGGGGGATTGTGGTCGTCATTTTCCGTGCCCGGCGCCGGTATCTGGATCAAGGTGGACCCGTATGCGGACGCTGCGCACAAATTGTTTGGGCTGATTGGAGTGCCGTATTCGGGGTTCCGTTGGCATTGAAGCATAGGGCATTCAAGGTGGGATTCACGATGCCCAACGAGTCATTCTCGTTCAAGATAGTTTGCTCATAAGCTAGCTTGCGATCAACAACTTAGACGTGAGTTGGGTCCATTGGTTATTGGATGTCACAGGCCGAACAATTCCCGCAATCTTCTAGTTTGGGCTCGGCTCACGGGAATCTCTGTTTGTTTCTTGTCGTCCATGCGGAGTTGATAGGAGCTTTTGAACCAGGGTACGACTTCTTTGATGCGGTTGATGTTCACCAAGTAGGAACGATGGGCGCGCCAGAAGAGGTTTTGGTCGAGGCTCTCCAGAAGTTCTTCCAGGGTGCGGCAATTTGATTGTCCTTCCATACCATTGGGGCCGCTGGTGACGGCGGTGATCACGCCATCCTCGATGGAAGCAAAACAGATGTCGCGCTGATTGACCAGGAACAGGCGGCCGGCGGCTTTGAGCAGAACTTTGGAAGTCTGGGGCTTCTGCGATTCCAGCAACCGCACCAGGGCCTCAAATTTTTCGGAAGATGCACCGCGGGATGCCATCTTACTTTTGGCGCGCTCGATGGATTGGGCCACCCTCTTCTTGTCGAAGGGCTTGAGCAGGTAGTCCACGGCGTTCACTTCAAACGCCTTCACGGCGTATTGGTCGAATGCGGTGGCGAAGACGATCTTGGGAAGAGAGACTTTCTTGTCGAGCAACTTCTTGATTACGCCAAAGCCATCGAGGCCGGGCATCTGCACGTCGAGAAAGAGGAGATCGGGGTTGTGCTCGCGGATAAGATTGACGGCTTCGACGCCGTTTTTGCCCTGGGCAACGACATCCACATCGCCGACATTCTTCAACAAAAAGGCAAGCTCGTCGCGTGCAAGCTGCTCATCGTCAACGATTACAGCCGACAGGGACATATACTTTCCTGACTCCCACCCTGTCAGAAAGTATAGTCATGTGGTTTCGGCTGGGTCAACGGAGCCGCTGCTCAGCGCGATCAGTGGCGGCCCATCATGGCGCCCATGTCCATTTTTTGATAATCGGAAGGAATCTCGAACAAGCTCGCCGCTTGCGATCCTTCTTTAATATTCTGCAGTTCGCCTTCGCTGTTCCTGCCCTGCCACTTGATGGGGAAAACGATCTTGTTGTCAAGCCAGATATCGCTTATTTCACCGCTGGATGACTTGGCTTCGTACTTCACGGTGCTACGACCATTGATGGTGTCGCTTCCGACTTTGTGGCACTCGCCACCGGATTTGTTCCAGGCCAGTTTCTGCCATTCGGTGCAGGCGTTTTCAACATCGGCGGGACGGAAAAACGCCCAGGTACGCGCTGCTCCGGGGCCTTGCCCGGCGGCCCATTCCATATACATTTTGCGCTCAGGCATCAGCACGTCGCTGGTTTGGCTGGCAAAGTTGATGATAACGGCGGCATTGTGGCCGCTTTGCTGCGATTCGAAACGCATCTTGTCTTTCGTCACATACATCTTCGAGGGCGTTGAGGCAGGTTTGCCGGGGTCATGGGTGACGATGTCGGCTGAAAAATCCTGCTGCGCCCAGAGTCCAGTTGTCAGGACGAGTGAGGCCAGAGTCAGATAGACGGAATATCGCATGGCAGATTTCCCTCCTTAAGGGTCGTTCTTGCTGCTGAAAATAGGTGCCGCAGAAATCAGGAATTTGATGGGAGAGGATACTCCAGAATAGCAGAATTGTCTGGCGCCGGCGTGGAGATCATTACTTTGGTAAACAAAGTTTCACTAGGCCGATACATTCTCAACCGCCAGCGCCATGCCCATGCCGCCGCTGACGCACAGAGTGGCGACTCCGCGTTTGGCTTTGCGCTTGAGCATTTCGTGCAGTAGGGTGACGGTGATGCGCGTTCCCGTGCATCCGATGGGATGGCCCAAGGCAATCGCGCCGCCGTTGACGTTTAATTTGTCACGGTCAAAGTGCAGTTCACGGTCGCACGCCAGCACCTGCCCGGCAAAGGCTTCGTTCAGTTCGATCAGATCGAAGTTGGCCAAGTGCAGAGCGTACTTTTGTTCCATCTTTTTCAGTGCCGGAACCGGACCGATTCCCATGATGCGGGGATCCACGCCGACTGAGGTGACGGCAAGGATGCGTGCAAGCGGCTTGAGGCTGTGCTGGTTTATGAAGTTTTCGCCCGCGATTACAACAGCAGCGGCGCCATCGGTGATTCCGGATGAATTGCCCGCTGTTATGGTTCCGGTCTTGGAAAAAACCGGGGGCAGCTTGGCCATTTTCTCGAGGGTCGCGCCAAGAAATGGATGCTCGTCACGCTCGAAGATCTGTATTCCTCTCTTGCCCTCGACGGACACAGGGACCAGTTCTTGCGCAAACCGGCCGGCATTGATGGCGGCTTCGGCGCGAGATTGCGAGCATAGCGCAAATTCGTCCTGCTCTTCGCGAGTGACTTCGTACTGCGCGGCCAGAACTTCGGCGGTTTCGCCCATGACCATTTTCGCCAAGGGACAAAAAAAACCGTCGCGGTACATACCATCGACAAGCGGTTGATTGCCAAGCCGAAAGCCCCAACGGGCGCCATCGAGATAATAAGGAAGACGCGACATGGATTCGGTGCCACCGGCGAGAACGCACTCCTGGTTACCGGCAGCAATTTCGTGGTAGCCGAGGGCGATGGATTTCATGCCGGATGCGCAGGCTTTATTTACGGTGTACGCTGGGACTTCCTGGGGCACACCGCTGCGGACCGATATTTGACGGGCGGGATTTGGCCCGCCGCCGGCCTGGCGCGCGTTGCCAAAAATTGTTTCTTCCACTTGCTTGGGATGGATCCCTGCCCGCTCGATGGCAGCTCTGGCGGCAACCACTCCCATGTCGGCCGCAGTCATTGAAGCCAGCGAGCCGCCAAATTTTCCAATCGGCGTGCGGACTGCGGAAAGAATAAAGACGTCCTGCATCAGCAATTCTCCGAGGATTCAGTGTAAAGCATGGTTGTACCCGGACGCGTGGCCGCCCCCAGGCATTACACTTATTGATTCATGAACTACATCTACGGAATCAACTCCGTGGCGGAGGCGCTCAAGGCGCGGGGCCGGGCATTTGCCTGGGTCGGAGTTGCCAAAGAGCGGCACGATATTCGTCTTAAGCAGTTGGTGGATGAGTGCCGGCGGCAGGGAGTCGCGGTGCGCTTTGTTCCCCGGTCAGAACTCGACCGCATGGCCGGAAATAATGCTCATCAGGGGGTGGTCGCGGTCACTTCCGCGAAACAATATAACGACCTTGACGATCTTGTTGCCGCCAAGCGCGGGCAGTTTTCTTTAATTATCGTCCTGGACGGAGTGGAAGATCCACACAATCTGGGAGCGATCCTTCGCACCGCAGATGCGGTCGGCGCGGACGGAGTAGTCATCCCTGAGCGGCGCGCCGCCGGAGTTACTGCCAGCGTGGCCAAAGCCTCTGCTGGCGCCAGCGAGCATCTTCCAATTGCCAAGGTTACGAACATTGCACGCACTCTGGAAGAGCTGAAGGCAAAAAATCTGTGGACCGTAGGGCTTGACGAGCGCGGAACACAAAGTTACGACGCAGTGGACTACAACATGGATTGCGCTGTCGTGCTCGGCTCCGAGGGCAAGGGCCTGCATGATCTGGTCGCGAAGAAATGCGATTTTCTGGTTTCGATCCCGATGCTAGGGAAAGTGCCGTCATTGAATGTGTCGGTTGCCGCGGGAGTAGTGTTATATGAGATCGTGCGCCAGCGAAGGAAGAAGTCTTCATGAAGTTGCGGCGATTCTTTATTCTGTCTCTCCTATGGAGTTCGGGACTTTCGACTTCTGCGGTTGACCGCGAAGCATTTACCTTTACGAGATATGACCTCAATGTGCGTGTTGAGCCGGAGCAGCAGCGCCTTGCGGTTCGGGGAAAGATGTGGCTTCGTAATGACTCGACGTTGCCACAAAAGAACATCGCATTGCAGATCTCATCGAGCCTGGATTGGAGGGCCATCCGCCTGGCGGGAAAGCCGGTGCAGTTTCTCACCCATGCGTACACCTCCGATGTTGATCACACAGGGGCATTGACAGAGGCGATCGTGACGCTGCCGGCAGAGACCGCGCCGAAGAGCACAGTTGAACTCGAGATCGCCTATGAAGGCGTTATTCCAATTGACGCGACGCGGCTGACGCGAATCGGTGTTCCAGAAGAGAAGGCCAGACACAGCGATTGGGACCAGATCAGCAAATCGTTCAGCGCGGTACGGGGGATAGGCTATGTGACGTGGTATCCGATCGCGACCGATGCCGCAAGTCTGTCCGAGGCTGACAGTGTGGAGGAAACGGTTGCGCGGTGGAAAGCGCGCGACAATGAGGCCGCGATGAGAGTGACGCTGGAGTCGACTCAGAATTGGCCGGTCTTGTTCAGCGGCGCGGGGGCGAATTCTCAGGGCGCCGCGAGTTTCGAAGTGGAACGGACAGGAATCAGCACGCCTACGTTCGTCATCGCTCCGTACCAGGAACTCGCCGCCGGTGAGGGCCTCAGCATCCAATATTTGGCGGACGAGCAGCAATCTGCCAAAGATCTTGCCGAGGCCGCCAAACAAATCGAGGCGCCGCTCCCCGCTATGGACTCTTCTACGCGGCTTCGGATTTTGGGATTGCCTGATGCCGAGGCGTTGCCGTTCGTCACAGAAGGAATGCTGCTGCGGCCACTTACGGGTCCGCTCTCAAACGAAACTGTATTGAGCATTGTGTACGCGAGAGCCCTGAGCCGGGTTTCGTCGGAGCGGGCCTGGATCCAGGAGGGCCTGGCGCACTATGCGCAGGCGGCGTATATCGAAACTGATCAGGACCGGAGGGTGGCTCTGGAATATCTGGGTGCGCACAAGGCCACTCTGATCGAAGCTGAGAAGCACATTGCGGAGAGCGAACCGGCACAGCGCTCGTTGATTAATGCGCCCGATGATCTTTATCTCCAGACGAAGTCCATGTATGTGTGGTGGATGCTGAGAGACATGCTGGGTCATTTTCCGAATGATGCCCTGCTTGCCTATAAGCCGGCAGAAGATAAAGACGCGGCTTACCTGCAGCGATTGATTGAAAGAACGACGCACCAGGATTTGCAATGGTTCTTTGACGATTGGGTTTATCGTGACCGGGGGCTGCCTGATTTCCGAATTGTTTCCGTCTATTCGCGCCGGATAGTTGAGGCGGGTTACATGGTGACCGTGACGGTGGAGAATCTTGGCGGAGCCGGCGCGGAGGTTCCGGTCACGGTGCGCTGCGGCGCCGACGAGTTAACAAAGAGACTTGTTGTCCAGGGCAAGTCCCAGGCCTCCATTCGCATTGAAACGGCATCGCTTCCGCAGGAGGCAGTCGTTAACGACGGCAGTGTGCCGGAGAGTGATGTTACCAACAACTCGTTCAAGGTTGAGACTCCAACTGATTCGACGGCTGAGGCGAAAACGAATTGAGTTTGACGGAGGACCGATTTCCGGACTGACAGAGCTGTTCACGGGTCTTGTGGCTCCTCGTGAGCTTCGAGAAAACTCTGGGTCTCGCGTTCGGAGGGCATGGAGGGTTGAGCGCCAGCGCGGGTGACCGAAATTGCAGCGGCCGCCGAAGCATACACAGCGCAGCGGTGCAGAGAATATCGCTTGGCCAATCCGATGGCGAACGCACCGTTGAAGGCGTCACCGGCCGCGGTAGTATCCACGGCATTCACCTTGAAGGCGGGGAGAAATTCGCGGTGACCATCGCCGGTCGCCACCAGGCAGCCGCGCGATCCGAGTTTGAGAACCACATTCTTGACTCCGAGTGCGAGCAAAGATTCCGCCGCGCGGCGCGCGCCGTCTTCTTGAAGGTCTGACTGAGAAATTCCGAGCAACGATTGGGTCTCGGTTTCGTTGGGCGTGAGCCAGCTAAGTTTTTTCAAAAGAGCGGCAGAAAGCGGGTGCGCGGGCGCAGGGTCGAGCATCAGAGGGATAGCGTTCTTCCCGGAAAAATGGGCGAGGAATTCGACGGTCTCAAGAGGGATCTCGAGCTGGGCGAGCAAGAGCTCGGCCTCCCGCAATGTGGATGTATTCGCTTCGAGTTGTTCCGGTGTGAGCTGGCCGTTGGCCCCGGGCACGACAACGATGCAATTCTCGCCGCCAGGGCCGGTGATTATAAGGGCGACGCCGGAAGATCCCGGAACGGCAGTCACGTGGCGGGTGTTAACTCCAACATCGTGCAGAGCACGCTTCAACTGGGGGCCGAAGACGTCATCGCCTACGTTGCCGACCATGGTAACCGGATGGCCGAGCCGGGCGACTGCCACCGCCTGATTGGCGCCTTTGCCGCCGGGAAAGGTATTGAACGAATGTCCGCTGATAGTCTCACCTGAAACCGGGATGCGGCCCGCTGCTGCCACAAGATCGAGGTTAATGCTGCCAATGACAACGATAGGTTTGGTCATTTTCTATTCCGGCGCGTTCTATTTTGTAGCGAGCGGCGCGATTGCGACTGCGCCCAGTCCGGCAATGAAGCAAACAAACATCAAAGGAAGCAGTCTGCGGGACGATGGAGGAGCAGCGGCAAACTCGCGCCAGATGAACACGCCCCAGATTGCAGAGACCATGGTTGCGCCCTGGCCGATGGCATAGGAAATTGCCGGGCCAACGATCTGCGAATGGGAAGCGACGAAATTAAAGACGGCCCCGCTGCACCAGATCATCCCTCCGATGATTCCCCACCCATGCCAGGCCAGCCTGCCACGAAGATATTCGCGCATATTGACCGGCGCGCCAACCGTCAACGGATGCCGCATCAGGAAATAATTAACCGGGACGGCGCACAGCGCAGTGCCGAGGGAAAAGAAGAACGCCACTGAATACGGACCGAGCGCATTTGAGCCGGTGATTGCCTTGGTCACCAAAGGATAAAAGACGCCCATGAGCAAGCCGCAAGCCAGGCTAAGCCGGATACCGAGCGCGCTGATCTGGCGGTGAGTCGCTTCGCGGCGGCGGTAGGCGACTGCGTCGAAAACGATGGCCAGCAGAACGAGAGCGACACCGCCGAACAACAGCAAAGGATTTCCCTTCGGCGCGAGTAGAAAGTTCAAAAGCACGCCAACCACCAGAGCCAATCCAATTCCGACCGGGAAGGCCACCGCCATGCCCGCGATCTCAATGGCCGCAACCAGAAGCAGATTGGCGACATTGAACAAGGCTCCGCCCAGCAGCGCAAAAACGATATGGCCGGTGTCGGCCTGATGGATATTATTGAAAAAGGAGGTCTCTCCACCCGAGAGAGTTCCGAGCGTTAGCCCCCAGGTGAGACTGCCAGCGATGATTCCGATGACATAATCCCAGTAGAAAAGCTGAAACGGCCAGCCAGGAGTGAGCTTGATGGTGTTGGCCCATGATCCCCAACAAACCATGCTGGCCAGCATGAACAGCAGCGCTACTGTGTATGCTTCCGGCTGGTACATGCAATCACCCTATGGAACCGGAGATTCCGGTCAACTTGCCATGCTTTATCGTGCTGCTGATTTCGAAATGACGCGGCGCACCAAGGGCCGTTTCGCCGCGGGCGGAGTGGCATCAATGCGGTAACTCTGCTCCAGCAAAACTCTCGCCGGCCGTGCCCGGGACTCAGAATTATAGTGAACGGTGCACAAAGGTTCCCCGGCTTCCACGGGGTCGCCCTCTTTTTTGTGGAGAACGAACCCGACCGAGGGATCTACCGAATCTTCTTTCCGTTCGCGACCGCCGCCAAGGATCACTGCTGCGGTGCCGACCTGCTCGCACTGAATCGCGGCGACGAAGCCGCTTCCCCGGCTGACAACATCGCAGCAGTATTTCGCCTGCGGCAAACGCTCCGGGTCATCCAGTGCTTTCGTATCTCCGCCCTGAAGGGCGACCATCTGGCGGAATCTTTCGAGGGCCTGACCGGAGTGTATGAGTTGATCGGCCTTATTCCTACCTTGTTCAACTGACGCGGCGCTTTGGCCCAGGTAAAACATCCAGCCGGCGAGTTCCCGGCAGAGATAGCGCAGATCATCCGGACCTTTGCCGCGGAGCACCTGCAGCGCTTCCACGACCTCGAGCGAATTGCCCACAAATCGTCCCAGTGGCTGGTCCATGTCAGTGATAAGCGCAACTACCTTCTTGCCCATGCGCTCTCCGGTTTCCACCATCAGGCCGGCAAGGTGCACGGCATCTTCTTCTTTCTTCATAAAGGCGCCGGAACCAGTTTTTACATCGAGCACGAGGCCGTCAATGCCCTCGGCCAGCTTCTTGCTCATGATGGAGGCACAAATCAGGAACGGGCTCTCTACCGTGCCAGTAACATCGCGGAGGGCATACAACTTGCGATCGGCAGGGGCAATTTCAGCGGTCTGGCCGATCATCGCGCAGCCGCAGGAGCCGAGAATCTGGCGAAAACGCTGGACGGTGAGATTCACATTGAAGCCCGGTATGGATTCCAGCTTGTCGAGCGTACCGCCGGTGTGTCCCAGTCCACGGCCGCTGATCATCGGCACCGCGAGACCTCCAGCGGCCGCGAGCGGAGCCAGCACCAGAGAGGTTTTGTCTCCGACCCCGCCTGTGGAATGCTTGTCCACTTTCTGCGCGGGAAGGCTGGAGAGGTCAAGAACCTCCCCAGAGCGCAGCATCGCATCGGTAAGCGCCGCGGTTTCCGCCCGCGAGAGGCCGCGCAATACGACCGCCATCAGCCACGCGGAAACCTGGTAGTCAGGGATTTCGCCGCTGGCATAGCCACGGACGAGAGATTCGATCTCCGCATTGGACAACTCCAGGCCATCACGTTTTTTACGGATTACATCCACAGCGCGCGGCGTGATGGAAACGTTGTTTGCGGTTTCGATCATTTCAGGCGAAATCCCTTCGGCAGAAGCCTGGCGATAGGAGATGCGGTCCAGCCATGGGCGCTTTGGAAAAAGACCTCCGCTTCAGGCCCAAATTCGTAAATGACCTGCCGGCATGCGCCGCAAGGCGAACACGCTACGCCCTGGTTGTTCACGACGGCAATGGCACGAATCTCGAGATTCGGTCCCGAACTGGCGACAGCGGCGAAGATTGCCGTGCGCTCGGCGCAGTTGGTCAGCCCATAGGAGGTGTTCTCAACATTGCAACCGGAGACGATGTCTCCTTTGGCAGTCAGTAGTGCGGCCCCAACCTTGAACCTGGAGTAGGGAGCGTAGGCGTTCTTCATCGCTTTGCGGGCGGCTGTGAGCAGTGCTTCGCGCTGACTGGTGGAGACTTTTCGTTTTGCCATCGGTGGTGAATTGTAAACCTTTGATCAGACTACGGGCATTATTGAGGTACCGCGGGCGGGCATAGTATCATGCAGCGTTCATGCCGCCCGCGAACTGGCAAAGCATTGCAAAGATGATTGATCATACGAACCTCCGCCCGGAGGCAACTCCGGCGCAGATCATACGTTTGTGCGAAGAAGCGCAAGAATACGGCTTTGGCGCGGTAATGGTCAATGCGGGCTACATCGCGCTGGCGGCATCGCGCTTGGAAGGCAGCGATGTGAAAGTAGGAGCAGTCGTTGGCTTTCCGCTGGGGGCAACGACGACGGCGGTGAAGCAGTTTGAAGCCAGGGAGGCCCTGCGGCTGGGCGCGCGCGAGGTTGATATGGTGCAGAACATCGGCGCGCTCAAAGCGGAGGACGTCGAACTTGTAAAGGATGAGATTCGCGTCTTAGCCGGAGTTGTGCACGAACATGGAGCATTACTAAAGGTGATTCTCGAGACCGGGCTGCTTACCGACCAGGAGAAGGTGACGGCATGCCTGCTTGCCGTAGCTGCGGGAGCTGATTTTGTGAAGACGTCGACAGGCTTTTTAGGCGGAGGCGCAACCGTGGCTGATGTCGCCCTTATGCGCAGCACGGTAGGCACGAGGGCGGGCGTGAAAGCCTCAGGAGGAATTCGCAGCGCGCGCGATGCCATGGCGATGATCGAAGCCGGGGCCACCCGGCTGGGGACGAGCAGCGGCGTGAGCATCGTCGAGGAGATGCAGGAAAACGCGGGAAACTAAGCGACGGTTTGCGGGCTGCCGCCACCGTTGTCGGTGATGCTGAGGGTATCGGTCAGATTTCCCTTGCTCGGCGAAGAAAGTGTGACGTTGATCGTGCAGCCTGCGCCTGCCCCAAGCTGTGTGCCGCAATTGTTGGCCTCAGACGGTCCCGGGAATGTAAATGCTCTGATGCTTATGGCCGTTGTGCCCTCATTGGTCATCGGCGCCGGCAGTGTGCTCTATGGACGGAACGTCATTGTGATAGAACAGGTCGCTTCTGCGACGCTGCTGATAACATGCAGGCTATGGCACAAAAGCAGAAGGCGTCCAAGGGACCGGCGAGTTCATCCCGCCAGACAGCAGCACCAGAGAATACGCCCGTAGTGTCTTCGACGGAATCATTAAAGACTACGAAGGCAAGTACCCCGACCGCGCCTACAAAGTTTCGCGACGTTACGGACGAATGGATAAAGTCGGGGCGCGGCTCAATGGTTATCACCGGTATGCCAGCGCCGAAGAAGTAGATGAAAAATACAGGTTGCATCTAGCGGAGAGGGCTACTGCCTAAGAGCTGTTTCAGAGCCTGCCTGTAATCGTTGTCATCGGGAGACAATTTGATGGCTTCTTTTATGGCCTCAATTGCTTGCTTGCGGTCCCGCATTTGCAAATAGATCTGACTGATCTCGTAATAGGCATCCGATTCCTGCGGGTCAACGGTTACGGTCCTCTGGAAAGCCTGTAACGCCCCCGGCAGATCGTTCTGGCGGACGAGGATCTTACCGAGAACGTACAGGTAATCGGGATTGTAGGGATTGCCGAGTAAAGCGATGCTGATCTCTTCATGCGCTTTGCCGAGGTCACCGCGTGAGAAATCAATTTTGGCTAACAATGCCTTGGCGGGACCATTCTGCGGGTCTTTGGCGAGCGCCTGGTTCAATAGGTCAATTGCAGGCGCGAGTTGGTTCTGGCGAATCACCTCGCCGGCTTGTGTAGCGAGATGGTCGGCTTCCATCTTATCGGCCTTTGCCTTCTGCTCCTGGGTGGATCGCATCTCAAACTGTTGCTGAGCACGAGCTGCCAGGTCGGGCTGGTTGGAGCATCGGTAGGCCCGCGAGAGCAGGTAGATGTTTTCCGGTTTTGCGTCTGTCGAGGCGGCGAGGGGATTGAGAATATCCACGGCTTCCGGGCACTTGCCCAGCCGAATCGCAACCTTGGCCAAGAGAATGTGAGACTGTTCCGAGGCTGGATCCAACAGGGATGCCTTTTTCGCATCCTCATAAGCGTGAGCGTCGTCATCGCGGTCGGAATATGCCAGGCCGCGAAAATAATAGGCGGCCGCGGAGCGGGGATCTAGCTCAATGGCCTGGTTGAATTGTTCCATTGCTTTAGCGAAATCGCCTTTGGCTGCATACGCGGCGCCAAGGTTGAGGCGCGCCTCCGCCAGAGCGGGTTCTCGACGGACGGCCGTTTGAAGCTCGGCAATGGCGTCATCGTAATGCTGCAAATGGATGTCGAGTGTGCCGAGTTCGACGAGAGCCGGTGCGCTTTTGGGATGACGGGCGCTGTCGGCCTTCAGCAGGCGGCGGGCCTCATCGTAGTTATAGACGGCGCGATAGGCACGAGCCAGGCCGAGCGTGGCTTTCTCATTGCCCGGATCGAGCTTGAGATAGGAGCGGAATGCTGCGATCGCTTTAGGGGCGTTGCCTTCGGACATTGCGCGCTGGGCCTCCTGATACAGCGCGCGAAGACGAGCGGGGGCAGTTTGTGCGAAGCCAGAAAGCGAGAGAAGAAACCACAGGAATGACGTGAACCACGCCGTGGCATTCCTGTTGGAAGAGCCGTTCACGATAGCTTCTTCATGGCAACTTCCCCGGACCACATGACTCGGATCTCGTTGTAGCTCAGAAGCTGAAACGCGCCCCGAACTGCGCCGCAAAAGGCACGCTGCCGGGAGAAATCTGCGTGGGCTGGCGATAGATCTCCTGCGCGCCATTAACCGTGTACACCGCGCCCGGTATGGGATTAGCTGCGAGCTGGTCCGGCACAAAAGCATTCACGTCGGGATCGGAGAACAAGTTGCCACGATTCGTGAGGTTAAACAAATCCGCCGAAAGCTCAAGCATATCGTGCTCTTTGAGCTTGAAGGATTTGCCGATTCGCAGGTCGGTTTCAAAGAAGCTGGGCTGGCTGGCCGGGAAACGCGGCAACAAATATGGGCTGCCGCTGGCGGGAGTGACGGTGGGGCGGTCGTTGTTGGAAAACTGGTTGATCACCGAATCGTTGTTGGCGTCGGTCGTGTCATAGGCAGGATAGGATAGCCCGCTGTGGGCGATGATCTGATCGCTGATGGTGAAGCCCCAAGGCAGCAAGGTAACAATGCCGGCCTTGAACTGGTGACGAATGTCGAGGCTGTTGCGGCCGTAGTCAAGGTTCACGTTGAAAGGGTCTGAAGGACCGTAGAAAGATTCGCTGTCGCGTTCGGTGGAAGCATTGTCGAGGTTCTTGGCAAGCGTGTAGTTGGCGAAGAACTGGTAGCGGGAAATAGTCTTGCGCACTCCAGCGGTAAAGGCAGTGTAGCTGCCACGCCCGAAGCTGCCGAGTTCACTGGTGCCAAACCCAACCGGCTGAATGCTCGGATTGACACCGGTAAACGGAACCAAAATCGCGCGACCGAACTGGTCGTAGTGATCCACTACGACGTTTCTGGCCCACTGCGTGGTGCTGAAACCGCCGGTCCGAAGGCGCGTGGAGTGCATGTAAATGCCGGTGGCATCGACGACCCAGCCATGACCCACCGACTGTTCGACACCAAGCGTATAGTTCTGGACCCTGGGGTTTTTGAAAGAAGGATCCACGTAGTTGATGGCCTGGCAGCCGATAAAGGACGCGCACATCTGACTCACGCCGAAAGGAAGGCTGTTGGGCGTGATGATGTTGGGAAACACGGCTTGCGCGGGGAAAAATCCCGGAACTGCGAACAGGGTCCCCACCAGCGATCCGCCGATGGTGGGGAAAAAGATCAGCGGAGTATTGGCGTAGTACAAGCCCCAGGCGGCGCGCACCACGGTGGGATGCGCCTGCGAGCCGACGTTATAGGACACGCCGACCCGCGGGCCCCACTGTTCATAATCGTTGGGGACACCTTGCGGAACTGGAGCCAAATGGCTGCCATTGGGGCCGATGGGGCCAACGCCGATGTACACATCCTGCCCCCTGCCTTGGTCTCCCGGGATGGCGCTTTGCGGCTGGGGATTGCGAGTGCCATCCCAGCGCAAGCCATAAGTAAGAGTTAACCGGGGGGTGACCTGCCACTTGTCCTGCCAGAAAAGACCGATATCGGTCTGATAATTCGGCTTGAGAGTATTCGCCTTATTGATGTTGGCATTATTCAGAGCAAATCCCTGAATGAATTCGAAGGGGTTCCAGCCGAGCGGCTCGCCGGGAGTATAGAAATCGGCGAGGCTGGCGTATTCGTACTCGCCCTGGCCCCAGCCGACGAAAGTGTCTTTATTGTCGAGGAATGAGTCGACTTCGCCGCCAAACTTCATATCGTGCTTGCGGAAAACGTAATCGAAGTTATCCTGCACCTGCAGCTTTCCATTGTCATCGTTGGCAGGAAGATAAAAGCGCTGGCCGAAGGAGCCTACCCCTTCAATAAAGACCTGAGGCAGACCGGCGCCGTTAGTGTGGCGTTTGCGGGTTTCATACTGGAGAAGCAGCTTGAGGTCATTGACTTTGTTGGAGCCGAAAACGGTGTTGAGGCTGAACACGGCGCTGGGCCCCTGGTTCTGGTAGTGCTCGGTGTTGTCGAAAGAGTCGGGAGTCTCGTTCTGACCCTGGCCACCGGTAAATCCGCTGGTATTGTTCCGCGAAAAGAAAGCACGGACACTGAAATGATTGGTGGGGGTGATTTGCCAGTCATAGTGACCGAGAACGGAAAACAGGTCGGTGAACTGAGTATGCGAGCCCTCGAGAGATGAGAGCGTGTAGTTGTATGGCGCGGGCAGCTCCGGAACAGCGCTGACATCGGCGCCAAACTTGGTGATGAGTGGGCCATGCTCGCGCTGAACGTCGGTGGCCAGAAAAAGGAATTGCTTATCTTTCACGATAGGGAAGCCGATGGAGCCGCCGAATTGCTGCTGCAAGGTCACGTTCGGGGCGTTGCCGAGAGCGTCGTTGGCGGTGAGAGTGTCATTGCGCAGGTAATAATGGGCGGTGCCGTGAATTTCGTTCGTGCCAGATTTGGTGACGACGTTCAGCAGCCCGCCGAGAGCGTGACCGAATTCGGGGGCGAAGCCGTTGGTCACCACCTGAAATTCCTGAACGGCATCGAGAGGAACGGTGAAGTTCTTGGTCTCGAGCGAGCCAAAGTTCTCACCGTAATAGTTATTGAATGCGTCGCCGCCGTCTATGGCCAGGCCGGTGTAGTCGCTTTGCTGACCGCCAAGACGGATGCCGCCACGGAGGCCGGGCACAACCTGCGCCGAGGAAGTGAGCTGGGCCAGATCGCGATAGTCGCGCCCGGACAGAGGCATATTGGAGATGCTGTCGGAGTTAATGACCTGACCGACGCCCGCCGTGGAGGTGTCCACCGGAGAGACACTGGCGCTTACCTCCACATTTTCGGTGCTGCCAGCGACGGTCAGATCCACATCCAGGCTTATGCTGGCGCCTACATGCAGGTCGAGGTTTTCGAGTTTAGTAGCGGCAAAGCCTGTGGCTTCGGCTTTCAGGTTGTACTGGCCGGCGGGCAACTGCACAAACTGGAACTGGCCGGACTCGCCGGTCTTCGTAGTACGCTCGAATCCGGTCGAGGGACTGGTCAAAGTGACGGTTGCGCCGACGACGACCGCGTGTTTGGGGTCGTAGACCGTGCCTTGCAGATCGGCACGCTCCAAAGTTTGAGCGGACATTGCCGCTGCCCACGACATGATTCCCACCAGCAACATCAGCCTCGCGAAGCGCATGTGAACTCTCCCCGTTCGAGATTGCAGCTACACTGAACCGCTGGCAGACCCCAAGCCGGTGCTCTGACAAGCACTGGCAACCCCATAGACGTCAAAGAATCTTGGCTGGTGAAGCGCGCCGAAAGCGCGATTTCAAAGATGCGACATTTAACGATTCAGAGTGGGGAAGTGTCAAGCAATTTATGGGGGCAGTGTCCCCAGGTGGGGCCTAGAAGGACTTGACCGCAAAGGGCGCAAAGGCCGCGAAGAAGGGCCAGTCAAAGTCAGAACTGGAGGCCCAATACACGCCGATCCAGCCTACCATGCTTGCAGAAAGCATTTTTGGCGGCAACGTCATTCCACACATCTCGCCCAGACTGGCATCTGACTCATTGCTGTGATCGCGGGCAATCCAAATATTCATCGAGCCTTTTTGGCGACAGCCATTGTGATCTTCCTGCTGGCCTTGCTGGGCTCGATATTCCTGGCTAGAAGAAAAAAGACCAACCCACAGCAGGAGCGTCCGCTGCATCCTGCCGGGTTCGTGGAGCGGGCCGCATCGCCCGATATCACTACTTGTTCTAATTTGGTATTTACGGTGTTTCCCGGATTCAAGGGTTACGCCTGCCGTCGTATCATCGGCTGCGGGCGGGTCCAACAGGGGACCAAAGGTCTTCGGGGGAAGGCCGAAAAGGGGGACGATAGCAGGCCTGCCCGCAGATTTTTCCTCTACTCACCTTTAATGCGGCTGACGAAGAGATCCAGGAAGCGGCCGGCGTTGACTGCCACACAGACCCTGGCGTTAGGTTCCACATGGTCGAGGCCTTCGATGATGTAGCGGTCGCCATGCAGCACGTTGCGCTCGACCGAGCCTCTGCGGTTGGCAACGGTTTCGCCGCGAGTGAACTCGCCGCGGGTCTCGACATCCACATGCATGGCCTGGGTGGTGACGAGGGAGCGATCGAGGGCGACTCCGACTGCGAGCGGATCATACATGGCGGTTCCGACATCGCCGAATTTTTTGGACAGGCCGAGCAGATAACTGGCGATGCCGGCGATGAAATCAGTTTCCGGGCCGTGGGCGGATTGCAGTGCTTCTAGCTGATGCGTGGTGAAGAGGGTACGCTCGCCGATATCTGACCCTACCATGGTCAGTGACGGCCATCCTGCGTTGAAAACGATGGCGGCGGCTTCAGGATCGTTATAGATGTTGGCTTCGGCAGCAGCATTCACGTTGCCCCCGGAAATGGAGCCACCCATAATGACGACCTCCTTGACCAGTTGAGCGATCGAAGGGTCCTTGGAGACGGCAAGCGCGATGTTGGTGAGCGGACCTACGGGGACAAGCGTGATTTCGTGCGGGTATTTGTGAATGAGTTCGATGATGAGGTCGGGGCCAAAACGCGGATCGGGGGCGCACTTTGATGCCGGCAGCTCGATGTCGGCCAGGCCGTTCCGGCCATGCCAGAATTCGGCAGTGATCAGCTTCTGATTGAGCGGGTGCTGCGCTCCGGAAGCCACTGGAACATCACAGCGGTGGGCGAGGGAGACGATTTTGAGGGCATTTTCCAGGCCCTGAGCTGCGACCACATTCCCCGGCACCACGGTCAGAGCTTCCACTTTGAATTCGGGGGAATTGAGGGCCAGCAGGATGGCCATGGCATCGTCGGTGCCGGGATCGGTGTCAAGGATGACCCGGCGGAGGCCGGTTTGTCCTAACGAAGAGACGAGCGAGAGAGAAACAAAAACAAAGAGAGCGGCATTGCGTTTCACCGGAATTGCCCCTTCCGAAAGAGGCGTGCAGGCTAACGCAAGGGAGGGGCAAAGTCAAATAAGAGGGGGTTCCTTGTCGGTAGCACATGATATGTGCGGTTGAGATAGCAGATGATAGGGTCCACTTTGGGAGTGGCAAGCTACGGTTTGGCAAGGAACCGAGCCTAGCGCGCGATTGACGTCGCAAGAGCTCTCTATGGCTCGCCTAGATCCTTCGCTGCGCAAAAGTGGCTTGCTCAGGATGACAATCAGACTGCATACTGCCCACGCCCTAACGGGGTGCGGCGGTTGAGGCGGCGGGCAGTTCTGGTTCGGTCACGGTCAGAATCTGGTTGGCGGCGACGTTGTCGAGACGTTGAACGATTCCGCTGGGCCAACGGATTTCGATATGCCGGGCGGAGGAATCGGCCCCCAAACCGAAGTGGACGCGATTATCACTGGCGGAGAGATAGCTGCCGGTTGTACTCGCCGTGGCGTATTGCTCGGCCCCGGAGGAAGAAACGAGTTTGACTTCGGCTCCGATCCCATCGCGGTTGCTCTTTCGTCCTACCAGGCGCAGAGTCAGCCAGTGCAGGCGGTTGCCGCCGAGGTTATGGAGAACGTAAGCGGGGCCATTATTCGTTGTGATGACGACGTCGAGGGCACCGTCGTTGTCAATGTCCCCTACGGCAAGCCCGCGCCCAGCCCACTTCTGTTGAAAGACGGTCCCGGATTGCGACGACACGTCTACAAATTTTTTCTTCTCGTTGTGCAGCAGGAGGGGAGGTTGCAGGTAGCGCAGGTGAGGAAAGGTGAGCTGAATCGTATCCAGGACGTGGCCTTGCGCGATCAACAAGTCCTTCCAGCCGTCATTATCGTAGTCAAAGAACTTGACGCCCCATCCAGCGTAGGGGCGGGAGATCATGCCCAGTCCGGAAGACCCGGTTTCGTAGGTGAATAATCCATTGCGCGAATTGTGATAGAGCGCATACTTCTGATCGGAAAGATTGGTGATGACGATGTCGGGGTATCCGTCGTTGTCATAGTCCGCAAAATCCACGCCCATTCCGGCATAGGTGCGGCCGTCTTCGTCCACAGCGGTCCCGGCTGCTACCGCAACGTCTTCGAAGATGCCTTCGCCCTGGTTGTGGAGAAGGAACTCGGAAACGGAATCGTTGGCGATGGCAATGTCTGTCTTGCCGTCGTGGTCCATATCCGCGATGGCCACTCCCAGTCCTTTGCCCGCAAGGCCGGCGATGCGGGCTTTCTGCGAAATTTCGCTGAAACGGCCGCTGCCATCGTTGTGATAAAGGAGCAAGGGAACGCTGTGAAAAATGTCGGGATTGCAATAAGCGCGATGGCCGGGCAGATGTTCTCCGCAGTAGGGATTGGTCTCAAAAGTCCATTGCAGGTAACGAGTGACGATCAAATCCAGGAGGCCGTCGTTGTCAATATCCACGAAGGCGGCACTGGCGGACCACCCCGACCCGGTCACTCCGGCCTCTGCGGTCACATCCTTAAATGTGCAATTGCCAAGGTTGCGATAGAGATAATTGCGCGGATAGGAGGTTATGTACAGATCCTGGTTGCCATCGTTGTCATAGTCGCCGGCCGCGACTCCCATCCCGTAACCCTCGCCCGCGAGTCCGGAGTTCTGGGTTATGTCTTCGAAGGTTCCGTCCGGCTTCTGATGGTAGAGGCGGTTCCAATATCTCGCGCTGTCCTTGACCGGCAAGGCGCCGCGGGGCATGGGATCGTCAATGCGGGCGCCATTGACAAAGAAGATGTCGAGGCGCCCGTCGCCATCGCAGTCAAAGAGCGCCACTCCCGAGCCCATGGTCTCAAGCAGGTATTTCTGGGAGGTAGGAGAAGCTTCATGCTTGAACTGCACTCCCAGGGCGCGAGTGATGTCAATGAACTGGACGGAAGATTTTTCTTTCCGGGATTGGGTTGACGATTTTGTAGCGACGCTTCCTGGGCTGGAAGGGGAGACCCGCGGGCCGGGCATTGTGTACGGAACCAGCCCTACGAGGAAAGCCGCGGCCAATGCAAGCGAGCGCAAACGCAAATCGAGTCGCAAGAGCATGGGGAAGAAGCAGTCTAACTCGGAGAAGGCGGAAAGTGTCTCTCAGTTGAGGCACGAGGTGACCTCGGGTGTGATCTGAGGTTGAACCTTAAGCTACAAAAGGGAGCGAGAGATCGCTCCCTTTGTTGAGCCGAAGACTGCTAGTACTTAACCGTCTCCTTGGTAGCAGTGATTGTGGTGCCGTAGTTGCATGCTGGGGTGGGATTCGTGATCCACTGAGTCCCCTGCCAGTTCGGATTGGAGATCAGCTTGCGGTTCTGGTCGTAGACACGGACGTTGAATGTTAGCCCGGCGTTGTTTGGAAAGTCGCTGCACTGGACGAGGCCATAGTCTTCGCTGACCGCGCCGAAGGCCCAGTTCCAGGTTTGCCCGTCGGCGGTGGTCTTGGCGAGAGTGGTTTTCTTTCCCGTAGTCACATCCTGACTGACTACGTTCCAGGTCGCGCAATAATTTCCCCCGGGCTGGCAGTTGGGCGCAATCATGCCGCGGATGGTGTCTCCCACATTGACGTCGAGCAGGGGGCTGTACCAGGTGGTGCCGCTGATACAGCAGTTCCAGCTGGAGACCAGCCAGTAGTTTCCCCCACCTGCATAACCGACCCCCCACTGCATTACCGGCTGGACGATGCTGATCACATCGTTGATGTCCTCGAAGCCGGGGAAGAAATAGAGAAGCTGTCCATCATTGCTGGTTGGTGCTGGCGGAACGGTCCACATGGCAGCAATCAGGCCGTAGGAAGCAGTGGTGGTTACCGAGACGGACTCCAGCCAGCCGTTGATGGTGAGTGGATCAATATCCTTCAGTTCCTTGGGATTGACAGGCACCATGAACCCTGTCGATGTGAAGTGCGGATAAGAGCAGCTGGGGGCTGCGTCGATTGTGCGGTCGGGATGCTCAACTCGTCCGTCGGGCAACAACGTGTTTCCTTCCGCCAGCATCTGCACACACGAGGGATGGAAATAACCGAACGGCGTAATTACGTAGTCTTCGGGGACGTTTAATGGGCGGCTTGTGAGCGCCGGCGCGCCGACGGCCACGATTTGTCCGCTTAGCGCAGCGGAAAATAACACCAACATTAGTGCAACGGCCAGGCAGACGGGAAAGAAGTTGTTCGGAATATGTTTGGTCATGTGATCTCCTATCGAGGCCCGTAATTGTTTAAAGATGACCTGAAACGGACCCGCGCAGCCAGCTAACAACCACGAGTCCAGATTTGTCTAGGATTGCAATCACACTGTTCGGAGCTTTGATTACCGGTTAGAAAATGAATTCACGAAAGCCGAAACATAGATGACGGTCCGGTATGCTCACCTGAACCATCCGCGAATTGGCGGCTGCGCAGTGGCTGTGCGATACTGGCGTTGCAGAAAGCACTATGTGACGCCCGAACTGACGCCAGCAGTTCAACGGTGAAGGCAAGCGAGAGATCAGTCTTGAGTTTGGGTAGTTGGATCGGTAAAGATTTAGTTGACCCAAGCCGGGATGGCGGAACTGGCAGACGCAGCGGACTCAAAATCCGCCGGTACTTAGTACCTTGGGGGTTCAACTCCCCCTCCCGGCACCAGCACTTTTAGTGTCAGCGAGTTACGGTCGTTACCTAGTACTTCCCTAGTATTTTTGGCACCTTTCAAGGGCGGAAAGGATTCGCCCATGAACAGGCGTGTGTCCGTCTGGAAATACGTTCGGCTCAAAAGCGGGCGCTGGAGATACTGCAAGCCCGCTGTCGGGAAGAACGGAAAAATCAGACCTGATTGGGTGATCGTCAAAGGAAAAGCAGAATGTCATCCAGAGGGCAACTTCTACCTTCATCGTTACGACAGCGGAAGGGAGATTTGGAGAAAGATCGGCCAGAACGCACAAGAAGCGGTCGATGCGGCTGATTTCGAAGGCACCTACCTGCACGCCAAGAGCAAGGGAATTCCGGTTAAAGAAATCGACACACCAGTCCTGTCGATAGACGCAGCCGTTCACGGCTGGCTTGAAGAAGTGAAGCTTTCTAGCAGACCCGAAACATACGAACTTTATGAGCAAACAATTCAGGAGTTCCAGCATTGGAATTCAAACGGCGGAGCACGGCGGCTGAACGTTGCCGACCTTAGCCGGACGGACTTGCTGAAGTACAGGATGTGGCTGATCGAGAATATTAAGAACTCACCGCGCACAGCAGGAAACAAACTGCTCAGAGTCTCGCAGTGGTACAGACACGTGATGAAACTCAAGCCGGGGGAGGGGTTGGTCACAGTCAAAGATACTCGCCTCGGCGTGACCGTCCGTGAACCTGAAGTTTACTCTGAGGACGAATTAGAGAAATTCTTTAAGGCCTGTAGCTTCGACGAATCCCTTTTGTTCCGGACGTACCTTCTCACTGGGTTCCGAGAAGACGAGGTTCGGTTCCTCTGTTGGGGGGATATGGATGTGGATGCAGGCACGCTAAGAGTTACTGCAAAACCGCAATATGATTTTGCGATCAAGGATCACGAAGAACGTCGAGTTCCAGTCCCGTTTTGGCACATGAACCAGTTCGAAGCCAAAGTGGACCTGCAAAAACTGCGAAATCGTGATTGGAAACCCAAAGATAACGAGTTGGTCTTCCCAACTTCCTCTGGGAGGCCCGATGGACACCATCTCGAAAAATGCAAGCGGATAGCGCGAAGGGCGGGACTAGACGAGTCGAGGTTTTGGCTCCACAAGTTCCGCAGTCACTATGCCACGCACATGCTCAGATCGGGCTTCGACATCATCACAGTTCGGAAGTTGTTAGGACATAAACCCGGCTCACAGGCTACATTCCGGTATCTTGCTCCCTTGCCGTTCGAGGAAATGCGGGAAAAGGGTTTCCATGAAGTGTTTGAGGCTTTTGGCGACTACAACTTGCGAAAGCGGGTTGCCAAATCTCAAGAAACTGATGCCGACTGGGAAGCCAAACTCGTCAAGCAGCAACCTCAACCTGAAGGGGTCGGGGAAGACCTGATGAAGAAACTGAAGAAAGAGCTTCGGAAAGTAAACAAAAAGCGCCGACAGAAGCCCGAACGAAATGTTTAAAAGCAAGCCGCTTTTTCGCCCGTCCCGGCCCAAGGAATGACTTTGGTCATCTGGATTGGATAAGTTGCGCTTCTTTATTCTGCCATTATGCCCAAGTCTAAAAATGGGCCAGAGGCGCGTTAGTGAGCACGCATCCGACGCAGGAACCGAATCCAATCCGCCCGTGGCAAACGGGAATGTACAAACCAAGCGGGCACAAGGTGTACTACTATCCCGATTGGCCCGCATACGCGAACCGCGAAACCTACGCGGAAGTGGCGAATAACGAGGAGGCCTACAACCTCGCCTGCAAGATGAACGCCAAAACTCGCGACATGTGTCGCGAGTTCGAGCAGCATCCCACCTGTACACCCGAAGAGCTTCACACCCACTTCAGCAGTCTGCAACAACAAATCGACGCCAAACTCGACCTTTACGTCAAACAGGCGAAAAAAGCGACCGCCGACTTTAAAGAAATAGTTCCCCTGCTCGACAGGATGCAAGAGATGTTGAGCCAATGGGGAAAGCTGCGTGCTCTGATGGACGACGCCAAACTACCAACGTGGACCGCATGGTTTGAGGCGTTCCGTGCGCGTCTCCATGAAGACGTAACCATCCGCACGATTCAAAGGAAACTCCGCGAATACCGGGGGGAAGTGAAAAAGCCGGAGCATAATCACTTGCACATCGACCGCTGCCTCTTAAAGCAGATGAGAGAGCTTGCTTGGGACGCACGTTACTTTGCAGACAAGTCGGTCACCGAAAGATTGCCAGAATTCGCCCCCGATGATCCCAAGAAGAAACAGGAATGGGACCGGAAGATGAGGGATTGGCAGGGATTGGTAGGGAGCATCAGCAAAAGAGCCTTGACCCTCGAACAAGAAATCGAGAGGCGCAACGCCAACCCCGGCTTGCAACTGACCCAAGGCGAAATCCTTATTATTAATAGGAAACGCTACAGGATCGCTGAGAGCGTCACCGCGGACGCCATTACGAAGACAAAGACGAAAGGTCAATACCGGATCGTCCTGCTCGCGTGCGAAGCTCCCTACAAGCTGCGCAAACGGGAAGAGTGTCCCGAATGCGGCTACACGTTAGATGTCACAGACGGCAAGTTTGGGCAGCACAATTACATGCCGCCTCGCTGCAATGAATTTTGTCCCATGTCCAAGCGGCCCGTTGTGTTGGACGAATGGGGCAAGGTCGTCAACACGGCCCGTAGCACGAAGAAGAAAGCGGCGTCCGCCAAGGCGTTTGCCGTTAATCGGTCGAGTGCTGGAGTCGGATAGCTAATCGTAATCCGTACCCGGACGATTGAGTTGGACCCGCTCTGATTCACGAGGTCATTCCCTGCGTGCCTTTACCTTCACCGACCGCACAGGTTGAGCCGCATTCTTCCGGGCGGCGAGACTGACAGTTCTGCGTTGTCGGGCCGCGCCATTGGGGGTCGCAATCCTTGAGTCGCAGCATCAATGGGCTCACTACGGTCCCGGACTCTGCGTCCCGTATCGCCGCAAACTTCACGAAATACCACGGTTGTCGGATGTTTGACCAGCAACCACGTGCCAGCATTCTCCTGAGCCGCTACCGACTGCATTTGGTCCCGATCCTCTGCGACCCATGGGTCGAACAAGTAGTCGTCTGACCAATCCTCATCCCCGCGCTCATCGTGCCACGGGTCGAAGCCGGGATCGGGATCAGGCGACAGACCCTCGCTAATCAAAGCCTCGGCGGCGTACATCATCTCCTCCTCAACGGCGTCAGCGGGATCAATCTCCGGGATGCAATCGCAGTCCTCGTCCTGATGCTCCCACATGTCGTCGTCAGTCGCGAAGAATCCGTGACACAATTGGCATTCGCTTTCCTCTGTCACGAAGCCCTTCGCCCGCAGAGTATTGCCCTTCTCGATCAAAAGTTCGAGGTTGTCAATAATGCTCTTGGCGCGGACGTACATCTGGCGAGACTTGCCGAACTGGCTCGCAAGGATTGCTAACTCAATGTCCTCTTTCGAGTAGCCCCAGTCGAGAGCATGTTGGAAGTCCTCCGTCCAGAACCGTTCCCACGGTTTGAGAATCTCTATGTCCTTGCGGACGACAAGAAACATCCAGAGATAGTTGGCAAGATACGCAGCATCACTGACCTCCCAAGGCAGCGGGGAGGGGAGTGCGGGTGTCAGGGTGGGGGCGGCTTCGCCGCGACTTGAGACAGGGGGGATTACAGGCATTACGCGACCAGAATCCCCAGAGGTCAGGGCTCCAGACTTCATCTCCTGATTACCCGAATTCGCAGTGTCACAAGCAGGCGGATCAGGCAATGCAGATGCAACTGCATCTACAATTCCTTGCTGATCTACTACAAGAGAACTGTCATCTACTTCAAATGCTCTAGAGATGCCATCTACTACTGTCCCGAAACTTTCCTGATCGGTCGCCGATCCTGAAATTTTCGGTACGGAAACCCGCGACCGATCCTGAATTTTTCCGGAACGATCCGTCCCTGAAACTTTCGGGGTGCGTGCCGCTTTGCCGTCACGGACTTTCTCCTGATCGGCACCGTTCGGGATAATTGCCGGGTCAGTAATGCACTTGTACACTGGCACCTTGAATTTGCCCTTATTGTTGCGCTCCCCCGTTTTGGCGAAGAAGCCGCAATTCCGGAGTGTGGTGCGTGCCTTCAACGCCGTGTCCTCACAGAGGCCCGTTGCCTCGCAAATTGTGTCTAGCGAGGGGAAGTATTCGTCACTCACATTGCTGTGCGCATAGTGGTAGAGCCACACCTTGACCGCATTGCCGTCCAGCTTTACGAGCAGGTCAGCGAGGTCGCTCGTGATCTTCTTAAAGGGTTTTGCCATGGCTCACCCCCATGTCGGTGCACACTGCGGGTTGACACGTACTCGAACCGCGTCCCGGCTTGCGGCGAATGTTGAACATCTGGCGGGCGCGGTGCATCGCCCAAGATGTGATATCGTGTGTTTCGCGAAGAGCGGCGAGGGTGGTCCTCGGATTTGACAGGATCAAGCTCGCAACCCAGCGGTAGTATTCTTGGCGCTCGGCCTCGATTGTCGTTCTCAGTTCTTCTCTGGTCATCTCCATCAACCTCTTTTTGAATTGGGTGCCGATCAATTGGCTCCCAATCAAAGGGTGCGGCAGCGGCAGAATTGCGAACGCCTGCGAAATAATTATTTTTTCAAATGCGAGTTTTCGGCTTTTTGTAGGCAAATTCGGCCTTGCTCCTATTGCGGTGGGGGTAAAAGAGAGTTTAGAGGGCTTTTTTTTGGGGGACCGCAACTGCGCCATAATGGGCTACGGGGTCTGAATATTCACTCCTCAACGCCACGGTGATCTTTTCACAAGAAAACAAGTCAAAGCGCAGTATTGATAGAAAGAGCACAATTTCATGCCACACAAGAAATATCAGGTCATCTACGCTGACCCGCCGTGGCGGTATCGGGTTGTCATTTCGAAAAATCGCCGGGTCGAGAATCACTATCCGACTATGGCGATAGAGGATATTTGCGCCTTGAAAGTGCCTAGTGCGGACGACAGCGTTCTTTTCCTATGGGCTACGGTTCCGCTAATGGAGGAAGCATTTCAGGTGATGAATGCGTGGGGCTTCGAATATCAAACCTGTGCCGTTTGGGATAAGGTTCTCATGGGGATGGGCTACTGGGTGCGGGGTCAGTTCGAGAACTTGCTTATTGGCACACGTGGGCACTTCCCACCACCACCCGAAGAACGTTCAGTTTCCAGCTACCACAGAGAGAAGCGCACCAAGCACTCTAAGAAGCCCGCATACTTCAGGAACTTGATTGCATCGTGGTATCCGACCGAGGCGAAGCTTGAAATGTTTGCACGGGAAACTTCACCCGGCTGGGACGTATGGGGAAATGAGGTTGATTGCTCGCTGCAAATCGAATAGCTCCAACTCAGCGGGGCATCACTATGCCACCAGACTTTTCTGTTTCGGTGCTCAAAAGCGGAAGGGCAAATCTGTGACGTGAGTAATCTTTACCTCCGGACAGTAGTCAATTATCGTCCATCTATATGGCGAACCTGAAAGCTGTAAAAGTCGTGAAGGACAGCATTGGCTATTCTCTAGCGGCGGCACGTGACGGAGACTTCAGTGTCGCAGGTGAAGCCATTGGTGTCGTGGACTTGCGCGGTAAAAAGCCGATGTGGAAAGGCGGCATCAAGGTCGGTGACAGAGTTCATCGCATAGAATTCGACATCCGCGACCGACAAGCGGCTTACGATACTGCGAAAAGGCTGAATGCTTTACACGCCAAAAAGCAGCGTAGGCCAAAATCGGAACCGAAGAGTCCCATTTTCCTGAAACGCAAATACGCCAAGGCGCTGATCGGACGTGCGCATCGGGTAATGAACCCGTTCGTTGGGGACGGTGACGGCGTGGCCGTGTATGATCTTAGCAAGGTCGAGAGCATCCTGACTCGCGAATTAAGGAAAAAGCACCGCGACCCCACCGTGATAATGGAACAGATTTGGGAAACCCTAGTGCCCGGCCTCGGTGACGACATTTCGGTACGCCCAATTTTATCGTGAAAGAACGCGATTCATAGCTAGGAGTCCAAGGCGTTCAGTTCACCGTCGCCCCGCCGCAACATTTCTTGTACTTCTTCCCCGACCCGCAGGGGCAAGGATCGTTCCGACCGATCTTTGGGGTGCTTTGCCGGGATTCAGGTGGATCGACGCCAAGACCGCCTTCCCGTTCTTGCCGAAAATACTCGTAAGCGTTCATCAACCCGGCTGCCATGAAAGCGATGACCTGCTCGCGCTTGTCAGGCGTAATGGGGTCGGGTCGTATCTCCGGGTCTTCGTCGTGCTCGTGATAGAGCATCATCATCGGGATCAGGGAGCCGCCATATTTCTCGTCGTTGATAAGCTCAGCCCAGCCATCGTGCCGCATGTGCATCCCCCGCATGAACCCGCGTGCCCAGTCGTTGCCGTGAAGCTCACCTTTCTCGTCCTCAAAGATGAGCGGAACGTGGGTTTCGCCCTTGTAAAGGGTTGAGGCAATCTTGTTCCAGTGCCGCATCATCAGATTCAGGATTTCCCTTGCTTCGTCGAGGTTGGAGAACTCCACGACTTCCGACATCTCACCGCCGAAGACCTCCCGGTTGTATTCGGATGGCATCACGGGTTCCGGTCCGGCGATCAAGGCGGCCAAGAACCCGTCGAGTTCTTCGAGATTCATGGCCTTGCCACCCTTGCATGACTTGAGGAAATCGCCGAGGCGGTCGAGTTCAGCGTCGGTCAGCGGGTCGGGTTGGGTGAAGGTTTTCATTGGGAACTATCTGCACCTTGCTTTGCTTGTGTGAGCATCTTCCGAGGCGCTTGTCCCGTCTTCTTATTTTTTCAGTATAGGCGTAGAGTTCACACATGGGCGATAGCTCAATCGCGGGACGGACTGCCAAACTCCGTCGAGAGATTGAACTGATCCAGCAAGAGGAGTGCCGTTACCGCAGTCGGAAGGGTCATTCACTAACTGAGAATGCCGAGCACGACAAGCGGGAATTTCGAGTGCTTGCAATCCGTGAAGAACTTAGAACGCTTGTCGAAAAAGCAAGGCAGCAATCAAGCCACGGATCAGTCTGGTACGGTTGATTTCTTTTGCTGGGGGAGAAATCACGTCCCTGCCATTGTCCCCTGCGCTCCGATATGATCCTCGCATGATCGCAGCTTCCTACAAACCAAGAAAAAGGTTTATGCAGTTGGCAATCGCGGAGGCCAAGCGTGCCCGTGACCGAGGGGACTATCCCATCGGCGCGGTCATCACCCGCGTGGCGGACGGGCGCGAAGTGGTCATCGCCAGCGCGGGGAATCGGGTAAAGACTTCAGGATCGAGCATCAAGCATGTGGAGTTAGAAACGCTCAAATACGTATCGAGCGGGTATGGCCGCTACCTGACCGAATTCGTGCTCTACACCACGCACGAACCGTGCGCCATGTGTGCGGGTGCCTGCGTATGGGCGAGAATCGGTGCAGTCGTATACGGAGTCTCGCAGGAAGATATCGATGCTTATGGCCGAAAGCGCGGGACGGAAGAATACAAGTGGCGAGCCTGCCTCATTCCCTGCCGACTCGTCTTTGAGAAAGGCAATCACTCGATCCCCGTCATCGGCGGTTTTCTACGTGACGAATGTAAGAAACTATTCGGTTACAGGGCAGGATCGGATCGCGGATAGCGTAAATCGACCCATTGCGAGCGCAGAGACCGTCAGACTGACCGCTCATTTCCTCGTAGACTGGCGAGCAGCCCCGAATACCGCCTCTGCGGACGATCATTACGAACGGCTATGCCAAGCGCCTTTTTTTGTCCAATCATCACGAGCAGTCGCTTGCCCCGCGTGATCCCCGTGTAGATCAGGTTCCGTTGCAGCAGCATGTAATGCTGCGTAGCGAGCGGAATCACGACTGCCGGGAACTCCGATCCCTGCGACTTGTGGATCGTGATCGCGTAAGCCAGCGAAATCTCGTCCAATCCCCCGAAGTCGTACTTGACAAGCCGCTCGTCGAAGCGAACGGCGACCTGCTGCTCGACCATATCGACCCTCTCGACGATCCCCACGTCGCCGTTGAACACGTCCTTGTCATAGTCGTTCTCCGTCTGGATGATTTTGTCGCCGATCTGGAACCGCCATCCGAACCGCTCCACAGCGGGCTGGCCGGGTCGGGTTGGGTTCAATACCTTCTGCAAGGCAGTGTTCAGTTCGCGCACACCGAGCGATCCCCGGTTCATTGGGCAGAGAACCTGAACATCTCGGATCGGATCGAGATGGAACCGCTCTGGAATCCTTTCCTGCACCAACTTGACCAGCGTTGCCACGATCTTCTCCGGATCGTCCCGTTCGACGAAGTGGAAGTCGGAACTCGGATCGGCTCCGCGCATATCGGGCATCTGCCCTCGGCGGATGCGGTGCGCGTTGGTGATGATGTGGCTGTCCGCCGCTTGCCTGAATACTTCGGTGAGCCGAACAACTGGTACGACGCCGCTTTCGATCAAGTCCTGAAGCACGGTGCCCGGCCCAACGGAAGGAAGCTGGTCTACGTCGCCGACCAGAACGAACCCGGTGCGGTTCGGAAGAGCCCGCACCAGCGAGTGCATCAACGGCACGTCCACCATCGAAATCTCGTCCACGACCAGAAGACCGCAAGCGAGCGTGTTCGACTCGTGCCTGCTGAACCTACCTGTTGCAGGGTCAATCTCCAGCAGGCGATGAATCGTCTTCGCTTCCATGCCCGTGGTTTCGGTGAGCCTCTTCGCCGCACGTCCAGTGGGGGCGCACAGCATGCACTTCACGCTCTTGGCACGCAGGATCATCAGTATTGAGTTCACCAGCGTCGTCTTGCCCACGCCCGGCCCTCCGGTAATGACCACGACTCGATTTCCAAGGACTGTCTTGAGTGCCTCGCGCTGACTGGGAGCGAGCGTCTTCCCGGTTTGGCGCTCACACCACGCGACCGCCTTGTCGAAATCGATTGGCGGATAAAGGGGTGCCATTCCTGCCAGCGACTTCACCTTTGCAGCGATGCCCTCTTCTGCTTTCCTCAGGTGGGGCAGGAAGATCAGCGGTTCACCTTCGATTTCCTCTAATAACAGGGAGCCACTTGTGAGCATTTGTGATAAAGCCTGTTCGACGATGGCTTCCGGCACTTCCAGCAGCTTCGCCGCCGCGAGCTTGAGTTTCCCCAGCGGCAAGGCACAATGTCCGTCCGAGGTCGCCTCCAGCAGCACGTGGTCGATGCCCGCCCTCGCCCGGTTGAGCGAGTCTTTGGGAATCCCGACTTTCTGGGCGATCTGGTCGGCGGTCGCGAAGCCGATCCCGTAGATGTCCTTCGCCAGCATGTACGGGTTCTCACGCACCTTCTCGATTGCCTGCTCGCCGTAGGTCTTGAAGATTCTCACTGTACGGCTGGTGCTCACGCCGTGGCTGTGCAGGAACAGCATGATTTCGCGGACTTGCCTCGCCTCCTGCCATGCGCGGGCGATCCGTTCCCGGCGCTTGGTGCCGATCCCGTCCACAGATTGCAGTTCGGCGGGGCGTTTCTCGATCACGGTCAAGACATGGGCTCCGAAGCGCCCGACCAGCTTCCTCGCCAGAACCGGACCGATCCCTTTCACTAAGCCGCTGCTCAGGTATCGCTCGATCCCCGCGACAGTCGTCGGCGGCACGGTCTTCATGGTGCTCGCCTTGAATTGCAGCCCGTGTTCCTTGTCCCTGACCCACCAGCCCTCGGCGACCAGCCATTCCCCGGCAGTCACGGACGGCAACGATCCGACGACGGTGGTTTCGTCCCGGTGCCCCGGCGTTTTCACGCGCAGGACGCAAAATCCGTTCTCCTCGTTGTGGAAGGTGACGCGCTCGATCAGCCCGGAGACTTCTATAGTCGCGGGTCTGCGCTCTGGGATTGCGGCGTTCATGCGTGGGAGCCATTTTGCCACGGACGCCAAGGAACTCGCCGAACTGCCATTAACGACGAGAGGTCTACAATCTCGGTCAGGCATAGACCGCAGGATGAACTTCAAGCTCAGAGCACGAATCAACCGCTCCGACGCCCGGACGATCCGGCAGGCGCTCGACCAACTCGCCGCCAAAGGCTCGGTTAGGAAAGAGGGCGACGAGTTCGTTGTGGAAGCCGAGATGGACGGAGCCAGCACAAAGGAACTGAACCGCACGCTGCTCTCCGCGCTGAGAAAAGTGGAGAAGCAGACGACGCTCCGTGCCGAGTGGACTTCCGGCGACACCACCGAACGTTACTTCGATTACGTTCTGAAGAAGACGATCAAAGGCTGACCCGTCGCCCTCTCCAGCCAGTACGACGGCAGGGGTGGGTTTGTTGCTAAATCTCCGTGGAATTAGAATCCTTTGCATCACGGCGCGTTATTTGTATGGGCAGGACGGTCGCACCATTGGGTACATGGATTCGAACGACAAATACCTGTACTCAACGGCTGGAGCCGCAATTGCGTATTGGGATTCAAACCACAAATACATGTACACGCCGAAGGGGCAAACGTTTAGTAGTGGGCTGTTTTGAAATTAACGAGTCCAACGAGCTATGATGCGTTGGGAGGCTGTTGTGATGAAGTTCCTGCTCATAATCGTTATTGCAGTGGGCTTGGTAATCTTTGGATCGCTTTTTTTCGTTAGCTCGCAGGTGGCTGGTTTGGCTGGACTCGGTCGGCTAAAGTTGCCGAAGAGCTGGCGAAGATGGTTGTTCGACGAAGACAGCGACATTTCCAAGAGACCTGCTTCGTAGGATTTTTCTTTTCGTTTCTATTGCTTCTCCCGGCAAAAATTCAAAACAGCCCACTACCAAACGTTTGGGTATCTTGATTCTCGCGGTCGCTACCTCTATTCGCAATCAGGGGAAACGGTCGGATATTTCCAACCGCCATACGACAACGAGGATTAAGGATTGCTTCTAAGCACAGGAAACCAGTGACCCGCTTCGAATCCAATGTTGTACTACGCGAGATCGAGTGCTCGAATTGATGAGATACGGATTGCTAAGTTGACTCCATGCCCCGGTGCGCTTGGTTCCCGTGGGGAAGCCGACCTTCCCAGATCAGCAGCAGGACTTGCAGAACGCAGCGAGCTACAGAATAGCAGGCGAATGTGACGGGAGTGTGAAGCTCCAGATGTTTCCGCGAGTGGCTGGGGAATTGTACGTCACTGTTATTGCGGCTTCCCACTTGGCTCTGTGAAGATTGAACTCTCTGGCTGCCAGTTACCGAAGCAGGCAGAACCGCACTGATGATCCGGCATTATCTCTCGGAATCTACGATCCAACTTGTCGCAACAATCCTTCATCGTGGCGGCGTGCTCGAAGATGGGCTTGTTGACCTCTAGGGTTGTGCAGCCGAGGTTGCCATCAAACCCGTCCCGAACCTGCATAACGGTCAAGATAGCGTACCCGCCCTCGAAGACATGCTTCCGTGTGCGCACGTTAGGGTAAGCAGCCTTGTGAACGCCTTCAAATCATCGGGGTCGATTGTCATCGGGACAGACCGTAATACTGTTTTAGATATTCGAGAAGCAGACTCTGCCCAACAGCTACTCCAACCTTCACACCACCGCTGAGAACCTTGGGAGCGGTTTTCTCAATCCAGCCTTTCACCCTCGCGCCAATCGTCTTTCCGTCTCCCTTGACTGCCGTGGAGAGTTCATTCAATTCAGGCTCCGAGATTCCCGCGTTTAGGAGCACTTTCGCCAAATGCTCCCAGTCACCAGCAACAATGTTCTGCTGTTCCTGTTGGACGGTCGTTGCCGTCATTGTGGAACTTCCGCTGGACAGATACACGTTTCCACCGTAGATGTTGTTCACGATAGTCTGATCAACTTTCTTTGATTCTTCTGCGGTGATCTTCCTTAGGTCTTCGTCCTTATCCCCGATCTCAGACCGGATTTGCAGAGCCATATTGAGAACGCGAGTTCGTACTGTGTCCACGATTCCAGCAATGGCGCTCTTTGGAACCGTTTGGTGTGCAGACCAAAGCTGCCATCCCCTCGTGAGTTTGTCTCGGTAAAGAACGACAAGATTGTCGTTCCACTGGAACGCTATATTCGATGAGTCTGATCCTGACGTTAGCATGTGCTCAAGCGTTCCGACCGACTGGGCGACCTCGACGGATTCTGCGAACTTGCGATGTTGTTCTTCCAAGGCGATTGACGGTATACCCTGCTGGAACCGTCCCCAACCGGGGCCGACGAAGAGCCCGGTCGCTCCGGCTGGGATAACTCGATACTCAGGGAGGTTTTCAGCCGAATCATAGCCGTTCAATTCTCCGTTAGCCCATGTCTTCAGTCTCTCGTTTCCCAATTGGTGAGCGAGTACAAGGCATTTCCGCAGCAATGTTGTAATCGGGTGCTTGTCGTCCGTCGCCAAATCGATGATGTCGTCGAGCAGCATCGAGGAACCCTCCCCATCTCAAGGATAGCTGGCCAAGCATCGGGTCGGAAGACGTTTCCGCTCAGGGAGTCGATTCTACGGCGTTTTTGCCGGACGGATGGGATTCGGGTCGGCTGGAGCGTTTCAGAGGCGCGGGAAGCCTTTTGTACCACCGTTACCGGGAATGATGCGCGTCCGCCCCGTCGAAAACCTCTAGGTTGGGGTTACTCTTGTCATGACAGCACGAAGGCGTCAAACTTTCCAGATATGGCTCACTGGAAAATCGCTTTCAACTGGATGGCAGCTTTTGTTGCCGTAATCGCTGCTTTGCTTTGGTTTCGGTCGGCAACTGTCAAGATTCCGGCCAATCCTCCCCCACGGGACGAAAACGGAATGTTTGCGGCACAGATAACCGTGAACGATTTGGACTTCATCGCGACCGCTGTTCAGCAGACGAGATGGAATAAATGGGCAGCACTTGCAGCGGCTGTAGCTGCTGCGTGCCAAGCGGTGGCTCTGATGCTGCCCACGTAAATAAGCTCATGCGATCATCATTGCCGAGCGGATCAGGGCGAGGATCGACAGCAGGTGGCCTATGAAGCGAAACCACCTTTTGCTACTGTATAGGTCACACCTATGGGCCAGCTAAAGATTTTTCTTCCGCCCCCCGCGAACTGGCAGGACTTCCAGTCTCTGGTGAAGGACATCGCGGCGATCCGTTACAACCCCGATACTGTCGTCGAGTACGGCAGACTGGGGCAGCGCCAGAATGGGGTTGACGTATATGCGGAGGATCGCTTTGGTAAGAAGATCGGCATTCAATGCAAAGAAACGAAGAGCGTGCTTGCGGATGGAGAAATCGGAAGGGAAGCAGAGAAGGCGCGGAAATTCTCACAAAAGCTTGACCTTTTCATAGTAGCAACGACGGATAGGACAGATGCCAGATTGCAGGCCGCTGTAATCGCGCTAAATGACAGCCGCACTTATTCATTCAAAATTCGTGTCGATTTCTGGGACGACTTGATTAACGACATCAACCGATACGCGATGGTACTGAACGATTGTTACGCGCGGTATCGACAACACTTTCAGCAGAGCGATGAGTCAAGTCATCTGGCGTGCCTCCGCATCGCTTTTGATCGGCCAGCCTTTAAGGACGATTTCTTGCATGAGAGGAACTACAACGATTTTGAGGAGGCATTGGCGGCAACAATGAGGCTCTTCAAAACTGGGTTCACGATGGATCGTTGGTCGCAAATCCCGGTCGTCCAGACGGTTCCGATGGACTTCTTGCCTGACGGTGCATATCGGACGTTTGTTTCAAGAATTGAAAATCGCTTAGAAAAGATTTACAAATCCTACATCGTAGACAAGAAGCGTATTTTGGCTGATCCGAGATACGCTCAGGATCGAGCAGGGCACTACAACATTCTGCGGCGTGAGCTACTCGTGACACTAAATGAAAAACTCAAAGAGGCCCGTCTGGCGTCGATTGTTTTTTCGTATGCTTAGTCGTGGATTGCCATCATTAAAGATCAGGGGCTCTTTATTTGGCGAACAGTGCGACGACGGCTTAGCCGAGCTTGAAAGCGGGGTCAGAACTCATGTCGTGAGTTCGAACGTAACGCTTCAGTCTTAGACTCCTGTCGAAAGTCGCAAGTCTTAGCGCAATCTCTTCCTTAGTTCCATGCTGCTCTTCGCCGAATGAGTTCTCGAACGTGAACCATCCCTCTCGCTGGATCGAGGGACGAATAGACGCCTTGGCTTTGAGGGCGTTTTCTCCAGTCGTCTCATACCACGCGTAGGCGATTGCGTTCGGTTTCGCTTGTACTGGTTCTGCTACAGCGGGAGTTTGTGCCATCGGCCTAGTACCTGCCATAGCATCGCTGCCGCGAATGGCGAATTTCAACGTATCCGGCTCCAGCGTATCGCGAAGTTGACCGGGAAACACTTTCTCCTCACCTGTCTTCCCATCTTTGAATCGCAAATGCGTGGGCTTCCACCCCAGCGATTCAATAGTCTTTAGATCGACACCCTTTACCAGTACAGCCGGGGGTTCAATCTCGCTTCGCATGATGGTTCCATCGGCGCTGGTGTCATAGACATATCTTCCCGGAGTCTCCGAGACCGACTGACACGCGAACGTTTGCCTATCCGGGGCATGGTTAAAGTAGAAAGCTTCAAGCGTGAATTCCGTTACATTCCCCTTCTGGTCTGGCTCGGTCACAACGGAAGCCGTCCCACCTGCCACGTTTGATTTCTGCGGCTTCGAGCGACCCAGCAAACCAAGCAGACTCTCAACGATGTCTTCGTGGCTATCTTTCGATGAAACTTTCGCAAGGCGGTCGGCAAATCCGGCACTGTACTGAAGCAGATCGTCGCGTGTGATGTCATGCCAGATCGGGAGGATGATCTTCTTGCCGGGTTGCTCAAGTGCGAAAAGCGAATTTAATTCGTACTCAGTCCACTTTTTCTTCCGCAGAAAAGCTTTGGAGAACACGACAATACCATATCTACAGTTAGCCAACCCGCGGTCTATTGAAGCCCTCAAATCATCACCCCACTCCAGTGTGATCTTATCGAACCATACACTCACTCCGGCAGCTTCCAGAGCTTTCACCAGTGGCTCGACGTAGGGTTTGTCTTCCGTCGCGTGCGAGATGAACACATCGAAAAGCGGACTTTCAACTGTTGCACTTGTTCGTGACGACAATGAAACCACTTTCTCCCCCCGTGAAGGTTCTGCGCCGAGGAACACTGCAAGTTCGTGATCGAGACGGAGAGCTTCCTGTAAGAGTCTGGTTCCAGCGTTCGCATATAAACCAGACGAATCAATTTGAAGAACGCCCTCTGCTGCGAGAATTGCAGCGTCTTGCTGTAGACGCTCGGAGGAAACGTTGAGGTAGGCCGCGTCATACGGGTCAGCTATACATACTCGCGTCGACTGAATTCCGCGTCGGAAACCCAGCCAATAAACTTTTCTTTTGAGGAAATCGCGTATCTGTTCATCGGTTGCTTTAACATAAGTGAACCGCTTCGTCTTGTAATCGTAGTCAGCAGGTTGAATAGCAACTACCTGAAGTTGCGAGGGATGCTTCCCCTCTGGGTACAAGACGACCTGCTCCATGTCAATGAACTTCCTGACGGCATTAACGATGAGAGGTTCCGTGATGACAGATTCAAGGGACACTATTTGTCTCACGATAGTGTATGGGAGATGAACGGAGAAGTTGGCTTCGACGGCGGGGTCTATACCGCACTTGGTCAGGACGTGCACGAAGGCGAAAGAGCCGCTTTCTGTACTTGTGTTGAATGGGAACTCAATCTGGAACCTGACCGGAATGCCAGACATGGTTGCGTATTCTGAGACGCGGTGCTCACGAAAGCCGAGAGCTAACGCCGTCAAGTAGAACTCTAGACCTATCTGGAATTCCTTCGTGCCCGGAAGGTCAGTAACGAACTCGTATCCAAGTATGATCCGGACTTCCTCAATACCGTTCGACAAATCGAACCGCACCGCGCCTCCTCGTCGAGATGGACTCGCGGGGGTGCACGTGAGACCCAGTTTCGAGCACATGTTTGCAAATATCGCTATGCCTGCCCTGAGTTCGTCTTCCGATTGGGTACTCAACTCGTGCTCTCAGCATTGATCGGAATCCGCTGGCTAACAGCGGGATTGAACGTGGAGTCACAGCATCAAGCGCAGACGGGACACAGGCAGTATCTGATGCTCGCCGCTGCGAGAACATCAATCTCGAACAGCCTAGCACGAAGCCCATAGCGAATACAAAGCGAAAGCTGATAAAATTCCGCAGTGGACGAAGGCCGAAAGCGCGTTCTGCTGATTGCTGCGAGCATCCTCGCGGCACGGAAGCTGGCTCAATACGACAGCGGAGCGCGAGTGCCCGCGACGGTAGCCGCCATCGCCGATGCGATCCGATGGGCTGAGCGGATCATGGAGGAGATTGACAGGCGTCACCCGGTGAAATGAACTTATGAAGTTTTGCTGTCCAAAGTGCCGAAGAGAAGAAGAGATTGTCGGGGATACTACGCCAAAATGCATGATCTGCAACGTAAGCATGGTTCAAGCGACTAACAGTTACAAAGGCCTGTGGATGAGTCCGCACTTTGTTATTTCGAGGATGAAACTTCTCATCGACAAGTACGGCTATACGGATGCAACGACAAACGGTCGCTTCAAGAAAGAACGGGAGGGGTGGACATCTGGAATGTATGCGCTGGGGCTGAGTGAGATACAGAACCGAGAATGGTGGGTTGAAATCGAAACGGAGGAACAGACGCCCGACACGAGGCTGCACTACATGGATCAGAGTTCCGGGCGCAACTGCATCCAGACCCAGAGTATAGAAATCGTAGATTGGGAAGAGCACGTGGACAATGCCGTTACAGTCATAAAGCAGAAGTGTCAACGAGCTTATCCTTCCCATTTTTGTCTGTTGGTGCTGGCGCGGAACGGAAAGAACCTAGATGTGGAGGCACTGACCGAGCAAATTCTCAGCGAACGAGTTCCATTTGGCGAAATTTGGATAATGGGGTGCCCCTCGGAAGGGCGCATGACTATGGTGAGAATTGTTCCTTCTAGTTTTCGACTGGACTTTGAAGTCATTCGGAGCCTTGAGAGACTAAAAGGACAACGAGACATCATGCAAAAGTTGCAACGCGGGACGAGCACGGAGGTTCACGAACTCGGCTTCGTGTACCTCCCATTGCCCTGAATCCGGGAACGTTCGCGCTCGATCACAACAGCGAGCGCATCCACGGGGTTCGAGAATAGCGCCATGACCTTGGACGATTTCCCGCGCGACCGAGCCGCCATCTGGACTCACGCACGCCCTCGCCGGACTGTGGTGGGATGCCAAGGGCGACTGGGCGCGGGCGCACGAGTCCGCGCAGCAGGACGATGGTGTAGCGGGATCGTGGGTTCACGCGTACTTGCATCGCAAAGAAGGCGACCAGAGCAACGCCGCCTATTGGTATCGGCGGCCGGGCAATCGTGTTTGCCGCGAACCGCTCGATGCGGAATGGCTCAACGTCGTTACACACTTGACTTCTGGCTCGGAGCCCGTATAGTCCTTGCGCAGTTACCAGCTAAGGCAGAAAATGATGTGTCTCCCCGTTTGGAATTTCTCAATGAAAACCAAATTGGGACTGGAGATGTGCACGTCTCCTACGCAGGAAGTGCAGCTTATCTGCAACTGCTGTGGACAGCCCTACTATCCGAACAAATCATGGGAAGACCGGATGAGAGCCATTATCTTCGGAGCAGAAAAGTATGCGGTCTGCCCTCTTTGCACGCAAGAAGTGCCCCGTGATGTGTTTCGGGACGACGGCTATCGCAAGCGGTGCCGCCGAGAGGTCGCACGATTGCAGCACATGTACGAGCTTGCCACGAAGGCTTCAAGAAGATAATGGCAGTCGAGGAAAGGTGCCGAATGGCAATAGGTAAAACTCAAGGGGTGAATTGGATTTATTTCCCTTCCTCAAAGCGTCCCCCGCAATTAGCCGAGGACGTGATTGCTATTTTTAATGCGGCCGCCTCTGCGATCTCCTCGGCAAGCAACAACTTGAGCAGCAACGATGTTCTGCGAGTCATCGCACCGGGACTTGCTGCAAAGAATTTCCTTGTCGAAACGGGGAAGAAGGCCAAAGAAAAAGTGACTGTTCCAGTTCTCTTTGGCCGGAACGGACAACTTAGGAAGCATTTCTGTGCGGATGCATTTCATCAGGGGGAGGGCTTCGTCGTTGAGATCGAGGCCGGCCGAGCAGTGACAAACCACCAATTCCTCAAGGATTTATTCGAGGCCTGCATGATGGCCGATGTTCGGACACTCTGCATTGCAGTGAGGAACATCTACAGCCGACAGAAGGATTTCGAGTACATCGCAACTTTCTTTGACACTCTTTATGCCAGTAATCGACTGACCCTCCCGCTGGAAGGTATTCTGCTCATAGGTTATTGATCACATGATTTCGTGCTTCTGATTTGCTCTAATACCCTCTCTTTATATTTCTCTTTGCTTACGTAATGGCTATAGTGCGTCAGCTTGATCAGTCGTGAATATTCATCACGTTTAAGATTGTTGTGGAGAATGTCGTAAGCTCCTGCCCCGAACGCCAATATCGCTGGGCCCGTGCAGTTGAGGTCACGTAGTTCATCTCGAAACATTTCAATGTTCTCCCTAATTAGAGCCGGATGAGCCCTCACGTGTGTTAGCAAATCTTTCGAATTAATCATTCCGACATGTTTGATGATGTCCGTCATGTATGCGCCGTAGTATTCCGTATCATGAAATGCGTACCGAATCTTGAAGTCATTTGCTCGTGGGCTCGGATCGTGGAAATTTCTGAAGGGCTCAGGCAATAATCTTGAGTCGCTTGAGATGTTGAGACCCACCATAACAATGTTGGTTTTCAGCAATTCCAGCAACCGTGGATTCGAGTCCAAGTCAAATATGCTAATGTCTCCCATATTCGATTTTGGCTTTTCTGTTGCGTCAGCCCAGACCGCCCAGCTTGCGTAACCACCGTGTTTTTGTTTAACGAATTCAAACTGTTCGAGGGTTATCACAAAAGTCTTTCAATCTGGCACCACCAGAGCGGCACATTCGGTGCCAGCGCCAGTCAATCGCAGTGTCTAGGTCGCAGAACCGAAAGCATGAAATATTCTGCCCACACCCTGAGCCGATCATCCCTGACCACGATGAACTGAACCACGCAGTTCCGCTGAATCCAAGCTTTCGCTTCCAGAAAATCCGGGCATGTGCCATCCCCTATCAATTGGGAACGAAGATTGCCCTTCTGATTGCCCATCAGGTGGTTTTGATAGATGCGCTGGCGCAATCCTTCCCCAGCAGTCTTTGTGCGCCCTGCTCGTAGCACTTCTCCAGCCGGAGCATCCTTCTCAAGAATGGCATACAACCCTTGCTCGGAAGGCAGCTTAGACCGAATCTCTTCATTGAAGGCAATCTTTGGAGCAGTAAGCAGTTGATCGACTATTTGCTGACACTCGTTCATTCGAACCTGAACCCAATCACCGCTCATTTGAATCCTTCCTCCTGCACTAGTTCCCGATAGACTTCATCGTGAGACAGGACGGACAATGCGGCACGTGGCCTCAATAAATTGGGGATTCGGTGACCATTCACAGACCTACTTTCTAGGTTCTTGCCGTTTTCTGTCCCAATGCTTGAATCCTAGAACCTTCTTTATATGTAACTCGTATTCACCAGCCCGGCGATCCTTGACAATCTTGTGGATCAACACAGTGACTTCGGGAACTGGTGGATTCATACCATTCAGTAGCCGCAGCTCGAACGGCAGCGAGACCTTATTGAAACGTTTCGTCCAGTACGGCTTGAGCTGGCGGTACTCGATCTTTTTGGTTCCTGCAATGATCTGAGCCAACCATTCACGTTCAATTGTCGTGGTGATGCGGTCGTAAGCGAGACGCTTAACCATCTGCTTTCAACAGCACTTCCAGTTGTGCGCTGAGAGGCCTATTGAGCGGATCAAGCTTCAGTCCTTCTTTGACAAGTGTTTCGGCTCGTGAGCGGTGGGACGCTGAAAGGACACCCATTCCTTGTTCCGCCGCTTGTTGTGCCTTGACCGCTTCTATCTTCGCCATGAGTCCCAGAGTCACAACGTCTCGCCGCTGATCGAGAGCCGTGGCTGCGAGGGTGGCAGCGTTCTCGACTTCGCCACGGGCAAGGGTATAGTCAGCCTCGATAGTCATAAGCACATGCTTCTTCTCTGGGGGAACTTTATCTCTAATGGCGGCGATTTCTGCCTGCGCTTCGTCGAGCTTATTCAAGTTGATGGCGACACTGGCCAACGAAAGTCGGGCGTCAAGGTAGGTGCTGTCATTAGTCGTCGCTGTGCGAAACAGGTCGTAGGCTTTAGAAGTCGCCCCAGATTGTTGATAAAACCGCCCAAGGCGAAAGAGAAAGGTAGGATTGTCTGGCTGGCTCTTAACAACTTTCTCCATGGCGGCTATCGCTTCTGCAATCTTTCCCTTCCTCCACAAAAGGTCGGCATGGGCTCCGAGTGCCCAAGAATTCATGGGGGCCACTTTAATGGCCCGCTGGACGAAACCGTCCGCCTCTTTGATGTTGTTCTTCTTTAGCAATAGTTCAGTAATTCCCTCCAGCGCAGGTAGGAAATTAGGATTGAGGTCTAGCGTTCGTAGGTAGAATTTCTTCGCTTCTTCGTCTTTTTTTGCCTCCAAGTGTGTTCTAGCAATTGCAAAAAGAATTCGAACCTGTCGACGGTCACTCCGAACTTTGGCCAGAAGCGTCTCAAGAAGCTGAAGTGCGTCTGCTGACTGGCCCAACCGGGACAGACACCGGGCTTTGTGCAAGGTGACTTCGAAATCTTCTTTGTCTGACTGAAGGTATTCCTCACAATACCGAAGGCACAGGGCATACTCTTGGCGTTGATAGAGTTCAATGCAGGCAACCTTCAACTCGCCAATCAGGTCTCGTCGTAGTGTCCTTGCGGCCTCCCCCTGTCCCGAAAGAAACAGTGTGCGGACAGCAATTGCGAGCCATTCGATAAAACGCACACTTCCTGCCGTGATGGTGCGCAGACGAGACTGGGCGTGGCCGGCAATTCCGGAAACGAGCTTTGTAAACTCTGGACTTGATCTCGCCTGTTTCCAATAAAAATCTAAAACTAGCGGGTGCAGACGTACAGCAACACCGTCCGGCTCAACGAGATTGTCGTCTGCCAATCTGTCGATGTCAGCAACAACTTCTTCGGGCGGTTTTCCGCTAATCGAGCTTAAGTCCTCGACTGTGAGGGAGGCATCGCAAATGGATAATGTCTTCAAGATTTCGATCTGGGAGAGGGAGAGATGGGTGTGGGAGAGAATAACCTCAGCCACATCCCGTCTCATTTCCGCCACATGAACTAGATTCTGTAGCAGATATTCGGGCGAGTGTTTGACCAGAAGAGGCGCTGCGAGCCGTGCTGCGAGCGGATAGCCGTGCAGATGCTTCGCAACTGCAAGCAACGCTTCCCGGTTGTCGTACTCTTTTCGCTCGATTCGATTTACTTCATTTTCCAAAATCGTCGTGGTGTGCTGTGTCACCAGACTTGTTACCTTTATCAAACCAGTTTTTTCTGCCATCCCTGCGGCAAGCCGTGGCATTCGTCGTGAAAGCAAGAAAACAGGCATTTTGTAGCAGGCACGAAGTTTGGATATGTGCTCAATAACGGCGTGGAGATCAGGGTGGAGCGCACCGACATCATCGAGAAGAGTTTCGAGCCTATCGAAGATAAGGGTCTGGTTTTTGGCGATGAGCGTTTCCGCCGCAAGCAGGGATGCCGTGCGAATCTCGGCTGCCGACGCTCCATCCTTGGGTATCTCGATCTTTGCCAGCGAACAAAGTTCAAGTGCTAGTCGAGCGCCAAAGTGTGCTTCAGACAACTCAATAACCGTGACAACCGGTTTCTGCCAAATCCGCTTGATTGCCTCCTCGGCGATGGTTCTCTTACCCATCCCGTAAAATCCAAAGAGGCAAATCAAGCTACGGTCGGGATCCCCTACAGCTAACTCAATCTTGCCGATCTCCTCTGCCCTATTAACGAATTGTCGCCGGAATACGTCTCCAGCTTGGCCCTCTCGACGTTCTCTAATTGCCTTCTGCACTTGGTCGATGGCGGCTTCAGGATTGTGCGCCCCATCTATGTACAAGAAGGGCTTGAATCTTAATGGAACGGCCGAATCATCAATTCGGATAACAATGATTCTGAAATTGTCGTCCTCCAGCGAACGTATAACGGCCATGTGCGATTCATACTTCGTCCAATTACTGGCAAGAGACTCTTTGCTGAGGACAAAGATGAATTCGGAAGAACCAGCAATCCCTGACTCAATTCGTGTCGGAAGGGGATCTCCAACGTCGATGTTCCACTTATCCACCCAAACGCCATCCGCCTTCAGGCGCTCAATCAACTTGTGAACGAAGTTCCAGTTCCGGCTGGAATAGGACACGAAGGCATATTGTCCTGTCAGTGACCTGCGACGGGGTCGTTGCCGATAGAAGTGGCCCGGCTTTTTTCTGTATTTCATTCGAGAGCGAAATTATAGCGCCATCCGGACAGACTGCCGTTCAAGATGGTTTTCGGAGAGTGTCTTTGCCTACGGGTTCTGAACTTCCTGTGCGCGACGACGTATTCCCTCTAACCATTCATTCACCTTCTTCTCCGTGCCCGGACTGCCGAGTTCAGCCTGAATCAACAATCGAGCAATATCCCCACCTGAAATCAAAAGGACTGGATGGCGGTCTTCGATGAGTTCTTCCTGAACCTGCTGTTCGAAGAAGGACGTTGTAACGAAGACGCCCACGTCTCGATGCTTGAGGCGAGCAATCAATCGCATCATTGGTTTCACTCCGACCGCCGAATCGGTTTACCACGTGCACGGGTTCGGGCGGCGTGGTGGACGAAGACACAGTTAACGACTTCGCCGATGGTTTCAAAGTCTCTTACCCACATCGCTCGAAGAAGGGCGGCACACCCATGAAGGTCAAAGATTTCGTAGGAATTTACTGATACGACCCTCCGTTCCTTCCTTCAGTTAGCATTCGAAGCGCATAATCTTAGAGTGCAGCAGGAACCGACTCAACTGGAGCTTTTCCACAGCCCAGCGAAATCCCAGTACAGACGCAGGTTCTCGAACCCTAGAATTTCCTTGCTGCGCTGGGAAAATCTGATAGCATCTGTGCTATCAAAAATTCCCAGCCAGAAGGCCGGATCGAAGATGAGCGATAGATTGCTGGTACGCAATGTTTCCCCGGAGATTCAGCAGTGGATAAAGCAGCAACTCCAGCAACAGCAGATGACCCAGCAGGAATTCCTGCTATCGTTACTTCATCAAGCCAGCGCCTCGCAAGATTCAGGCCCGCTGCTGCCTTTCGAACCGTCCACTCGTGAGGTTCCGGTTCCCGATACTCTACCCTTTACCTTTGTGGATTTGTTCGCTGGAATTGGCGGTTTCCGAATCGCTCTGGAGAAACTGGGCGGTCGCTGTCTATTTTCCTGCGAATGGGACAAATACTCCCAGAAAACCTATAAGGCATGGTTCAGCGAGACGCCTTACGGTGACATCCGCAATGTGAAGCCGAAGGACATTCCCGACCACGACGTGCTGGCCGCAGGATTCCCCTGCCAGCCGTTCTCTATCGCTGGTGTAAGCAAAAAGAAGAGTCTCGGAATGGCGCATGGGTTCAAGTGCGAAACTCAGGGCACTCTGTTCTTCAACATCGTGTCGATAGTCGAGGCGAAGCGTCCTCCCGTGCTTTTCCTTGAGAACGTAAAGAATCTTCAGTCACACGACAAAGGTAGGACGTGGGGGACTATCCATGCCTCACTACTCGACTTGGGGTACAGAGTGTTTTTCAAAGTGATTGACGCCGCAGGATGGGTGCCGCAGCACCGGGAGCGAATCTACATCGTCTGCTTTGACAAGAAGGTCTTCGGGGAAAACCCACCGTTCGAGTTCCCGGATACGCCAACGCAGGGGTTAAAGTTCAAAGACATTCTGGAACGAAACCCAGACAAGAAGTACACCCTGACCGAGCACCTATGGGCGTATTTGCAGGAATATGCCGACCGACACAAGGCAAAGGGTAACGGCTTCGGATTTGGTATCGCAAAACCAGAGGGAGTGAGCCGAACCCTCAGCGCACGCTACTACAAGGATGGGTCGGAGATTTTGATCCAACACGGCCAAAAGACAACTCCTCGTCGGCTCACCCCACGTGAATGCGCCCGGCTCATGGGATTTCCTGATGACACAAAGATTGTTGTCTCGGACACACAGGCTTATAGGCAGTTCGGCAATGCTGTGGTTCCCAAAGTAGCGAAGGCCGTTGGTGAGCGAATTATTGATACTATGCGCTGGCAACTTACACAAACAGCCAATGGCTGTCTACTGAAGGCCTGCATGCCCAATGGACACGAACATTCGTTAGCGGGTTGAGATGGCCACACCGGAGTGTGAAAGAGCGATACTCGAAGCTGTTCGTGTAGGCAATGCCATCCTGAAGTTTATTTCCCCAAATGACGTTGGACTCACTGGCGGTCATCAGTGTGGCTACTACCTGCCAAAAGCGGTTTGGCAGATGTTCTCTACCCATAAACCTGAGAAGGGGAAGAACCACGAGACCGAGGTAAAAGTCACGTGGCCTGACGGGCGGGTGACGGACTCACGAGTGAAGTGGTACGGAACGGGCACCCGGAGTGAATACCGCCTCACTCGCTTCGGCACGGACTTCCCTTACCTCACACATGACAACGTGGGTGAACTCCTCGTTCTCATCCCTGAGACCCACCATAAGTTCACGGCCTTCGTGCTTGACCACGACACCGATATTGAGGACATCGAAGCTGCGTTAGGCGTAACCATCACCAAAAACTGGGTAGCATACCGTTATGGTGAACCGGAGGTCGAAACCGAGGATGCTTGTGTAGAGAAGAGGTTCCGTAAGTTCGTTGAGGTACTGGAGGCATTTCCGACCGGAGCAGTATTCAGCAAGGAAGCACGGGACACGCTCATCGAGTGCATTAAGAAATTCGAAGCACTGTCACTGGACGACCTGCTGATGCAATGTATGGATGCGGAATACCGCCTGTTCCGGCTGGCAGAACGCCAAATATGCCAAGCTGAGATTGTGCGTGTGTTCAAGGATGTGGACGACTTCCTTCGCACTGCCAGCAGCATCATGAACCGCAGGAAGTCGAGAGCCGGTCGGTCGCTTGAGAATCACATGGAGTACATCCTGAAAAAGAGCGGCATTCCGCATGTGATCCGACCCAAAATAGACGGTGAACCCGACATTGTGATTCCCAGTGCCGACGCTTACAACGACAAAAGCTATCCTGTGGACAAGCTCATCGTCGTGGGCGTGAAGACCACATGCAAGGACAGATGGCGGCAAGTGGTGAATGAAGCGAAGCGGGTGCCAGAGAAACACATCCTCACCCTCCAGCAGGGCGTCAGCAAGAAGCAACTAACCCAAATGCATGAGTCGCACGTGACCCTGATTGTTCCCGCCCAACTTCACAAGCAGTATCCTAAGGGCAGTCCGATGGCGCTACTCGATGTGCAGAGTTTCGTCAAAGAAGTGAAGCACAGGCTCAATGGTTGATGTACATACAGCAGAACAGCGGAGCCGCAACATGGCGGCCATCCGCTATAAGAACACGAAGCCTGAAATCGTCGTGCGCAGGCTCCTCTGTGAGATGGGCGTTCGCTACCGACTGCATCGAAGAGACCTGCCCGGCAAGCCTGACATCGTAATGCCCGGTCGCAAGCTGGCCATCTTTGTCCACGGTTGCTTCTTTCACATGCACAAGTGCAGGTACGGTCAGGTTGTTCCTGCGACGAACGCAGAGTTCTGGCAGACGAAGCGCAGCGGTAATGTGGAGCGTGACAAACGCAACGTCCGGGAGCTACGCAAGCTCGGATGGGGAGTGATCACGTTATGGGAGTGCTGGACGAAATCTCCTGATCGGGTCAGGAAACAACTGAATAGGATTGTGGGGCTTCCAACGACTACAGTTGAGCGAGAGTTTGAGCGTTGAGGTTTTGGAATTCCTGCCTTGGAATTTTCACCACCGAACTCCGGCCACCGCCCATGTTCGGCCCTCCACCTTGAGGCACCCACGAAGCAAATCTCGCAAGCCGATCAAAGGTTATGAACCACCAATTGACGAGATTCCTGTGCTGCACGTCGTCGATCTCACGGACAACGAAGATGGAGTGGAGTTGGCCGCCCATTGCGGCGTAGAAGGCGAGCTTCACGAATGGCCCCAAGTCCAATCCGAAGAATGGGCCGAGATCAGATGACTGGGCAGCCGTCTTTTCCTTAATCTCCAGCGGGTACGTGATCTGGTTACCCCAAAACACGCCGTCAATGTCGGAAATCTCAGCAAGAAAGGCGTTCTCGATGGAGACCCTAAGATGTTCTTTTGAGAACTCCTCCGGCACCGCTGCATCGGGGATCATCTGAGTGTCGGTTTCGTAACGAAGGAAATTGTAGGGTCTTGTTCGTGGTGCGTGTCCCAACCCAGCGAGCACGTTGGTGACGGGCACAAACGGCGCTTGGGCGGGAATTCCCAACTGGAGTGCCTGCCATGTTAAGGTGGAATAGTTATCCGCCGTTCCGATGGTCGCTGAGCAGAAGTAGCTCTGAATGCCATTCTGATGAAGCCTGTTGCATACAGCATGTAATCCTAGCGGTGGTGCCGGATTGCGTCCATTCGGGTACTGGTTGTTAGGATCAACAACCTCAGGGAACAATGCCACGGGCGTGTGGCCAAACGCATTGTTACGCTTCCGACGCGCTATCCACCCACCCATGGACACTCGGTCGCCGAAGCCGAGTTGAGCCAGATGATTCCTGAAACCGATCTCAGCGACCGTGCCACGTAACTTGTTCTGGTTGGTGCTGGAGATGCTGTGCGAGAGATAGGCACGCATCGGGTTTAGGCTCATCGTGGACATGAAATTGACCCAGCAATAAGTGAATCAATTTCACGCCGAGAATTGAAGCAGGGAACAGCCTAGGTATTGACTATTTGAGTTCTCTATAGGCCTACGGAGAAGAATTAACGATGGGAGCCGAGCGGTTTTGATGGCGACGGGCCACCCCAAATGCAGGAAGCCTCTTCCGTGCCTACCTCGGCGATATGAAGGAAGTTTGGAGAGATTGCCCACCTGATTCTACCGCTGCTATCGGTTGCGCAGATGCGGCTTTCGACGTTTGAAGCGTCGGAGTATTCGACCCACATCCGCTCTGAAGCCTTCTGAGCCGCCGCAACAATTCCGACCTCGGTGCCATCGTGCGGCTGGACAACACGACCTAGCTTCACCCCGTCACGATCTCGCACATCCCTGACCACGACGTTGGTGAGATTCAGCATGCTATCGCTTCGTAAACTCCGAGGATTTTCGATGTTCCCGAACTTTGTCATAACTGATGGCCAGTTCTGAGCCCAGTTTCACCTTGCCGCCGTATTCGTTCAGCGGCTCATTGTCGAGAGTGCCGAACACAACACCCTTCTTGTCGTCCCGGCTTTGCACCAGCATCCACATCCATTCGCCGGGCATGCCGCCCTCTCCCTCGAATTCGACCTTGATGTGGTCGCCGGGCTCATACTGAGGCTGGCAATTGCCCTGATGACCACGTGGAAGCCAGCAGCCGGGAATCTTCTCGCAGGCGCGTCCGATGGATTTGTTTTGCTCGCTCCACCAGAAACGATTCGCCTTCATCGCCGCAACATCAGGACTCGTGCCCCTTTCATATTCGCCTGCGAAATCGAACGCCCAACTCTTCTGCCAGCCCTCCATAGGCATGTTGATCGAGCGCAGAGCGTCCCTGACCTGATCCAGCCAGACCTCGTATGCGTCAGCCATCAGCCTCATTGTAGCCTCCGGTGATCTTGCATAGGCGGTGCAACAGCTTTACCGCCTATTATTCCCGCGCTTCGTGCGTGAGTCTTTCCAGCAGCCGCGCCAGTGCCAAACTGTCCCGCCCACAATAGTCCAGCAGTGCCTTTCGGAGCCGTCCACGCTCAACTACGTCAGATGTGCGAACCATCATTTCCCAAGCCAGTCCGGCGTCTACGCCATCGGCTACAGCCATTCCCTCATAGGTCAATCCGGGTACAAACGCGGGCAGAACTGATTTCAACGAATACGACCCTGCGAACGCTGGATGGTAAACGTAGTTCCGGACGATTGGCAGCAAGTCATACAGCCTAGCCTGAACCCCTTCGATACGGTCGGCAAATTCTGGCAGCCACGCTGCAAGATCGGACAGTCGCGCCGACTCGAACTGCTGGTTGAAAACCAAAATGCTTCCACTTTCGCCTACCACCGCGCAGAGAGAAGCGATGAATTCGCCACGAGGGTCAGTCGTATCTTCTGCCAAGAACTCATAGTGCTCAGGCTCCGCTCCGGGCGCTCGCTGAACGTGCAGCGACCACTGAAACGGAAGGTGATCGTAAGGGTGCATCCCGGCAAACCGGGGCACGCAAGGATTCACGGTCTCAAAGTCGAGGAAATAGACAGGGTATTCCAGCTTTGCAAGTTCCGCAGCCAATTCGGGGCTGTACCACGGAGTGCCCGACTTCACGCACGCAGCCGCTCTTCGCTGAATCTCCGTCAACTCAAAGTCGTCTGGAATATCCCGGATCGACTCGATACCCATTTCTTCCAGTTCCTCGACGGCGCTCGCGTGAATGTATGGCAGATATCCAATATGGTCGTTCCGTCGCGGCAGATTGCAGTGATCGTAGAATTCGCAGACGACGGGTTGAACGCAGTGCTTTCCGGTCGGAAGGTTTGGAACAGTAGCCATCGCAAGGACGCGGAACTCCGACCGCAGTTGGAAGATGAGCTTCGCTTGCAAACTCTGAACCTTTCGGGTCAGGTTCCGAATCCTGAAGAACCGCCACGGGTCGATGTTCCCGCCTTCGTAGACGTAGTTCCGGTTAACCTGCGCCAGATGACACGAGGCGACATCAAGCCCGCAGTTCGAGACAACGTGATATTGGATTGCCACGTCCTCCGGATGCTCGTCTTTCACCGAGGCTGAGGACTTTACTTCTATCAAACGCCAACGTCCATCTTGTCGGCGCTGGAGAATGTCCACTCTGACGAACACTCCATCGTGTTCAAACCCCGCCTCGAAGAGGGGTGGAACCGAAGGGTTCGCAATCAACTCTTGAGTGATCCGGATTGCCTCTTCTGGATTGCCCGTCCTAGCCTCGACGCCATCCGGAAATAGCTGGCGAGCAAGTTTGCCGACCTCCCGCCCTTGCTCCATCAGCGCAAAATCGGCGGCAGTCTTACCCTGTCCCAGTTCAGGGGAATGCACGAGCAAGTAGAGCCGCTTGAGGCACTGAACTCCGGCGAGATACTTCGATTTGGAGATCGTGATCGGCAATCGGTTACTCCTCATCGTCCGCGTTGCCATGTAAGCACTTGAAGCACCGATAATGCGGGTCAGCCCCCAGTGAGGTTTGCTTAGGCAGGCGCAATTCCTTCTTAATCGCAGCGATCAGGTCTTTGCGCTTGAGGATGCACTTGTCGGCGAATAAGCTGAACTGCTTGGCCTCCGTATCGCACATCACCCTGCCGCGTGCATATTCTTCGTACTCCGACTCGACCGGAACTTTCCCAATCTGCTGCCAGTCTTCCCAGACACGATTATGACCTCTGGGATAGTTCAGATGATCGCCATACTTTTCGCACTCGCTCACGGGCACGCTGTCCAGCAGTAATGAGCCTTTGACGAGCCAGAAGATACCAAGGCGTGGTTCACTCGCAGGCTTCGAGCTTTTCCGATTACTCGTTCCAGATTGCGCCATCAGAGAATCCCCCTTTGTTGAAACTGCTATGGGAATTTCATTTCGTACCCACATTCCACAAAATCGCGCCACTTTAGGGTTCGGTTGTGAACCACGTCCCCGCGCTCTGGGAGCATGAGCAGAAACAGCCCGTCATCCGTGACCTCAAGGACACGCCACAAGCCTCCCTCGTCATCAGCAATAATCGCTCCGCGCTCAATTTCGATCCTCATTTACCCAATCCTCGCAGACATTTCGCATCCCGGTCGGCAGTTTCCTTCCGACAGCACTGTCGCATAACTCCTGCAATCTGCCCCGGTATTTGGTCACCAGCCCCGATGCGGAGGAGATTGCCTTCGCCGCCTTCTTCAGTTCAGCGTCAACCCGATCCAGATCGGCGAAGGTGCGCCGGAGTTCGTCGGTCAAGGCGAGGTTCCTTTCCAAAAAATCCGTCCCATGAAGCCGCATGTTTTCAAAAATCACCTTCAGCACATCGAGATCGCGGGGGAGCCATTGGCGTGTCGTCCTCAAAACCCAGACGGAATCGCGGCGACTCCAGCGACTCTCTTTGTCCGCCTGCCGAAGTTGCTCCTCAGTGCGGGCGACAAGCACGGCGACCGGAATGGAACGCTCCTGCGCATCCCGAACCAGCTTGTCGATGTCGCCTTCCGCGATGGTCGCTTTGTCTTTGTTGTCGATCAGGATTTTCGGTTCGACAGGCTCACCGTTCGGGGCACGATAGCAAAGGATAAAGTCGCCGTTGCGGGGCAATTTGTCGCTGATCCACACCCCAGCCCACGACCGCGCCTCCTCCGCAAAGTCCATCTCTTCCCGTTTGCCGACGCGGGCGACCTTTGCCATCTCGCCTTCCAATAGCTGGTTCCTGTCGCGAAGCTGGACGATCTCCCGCAACGAATCTTCGACTCGACGACTGAGGTTGTCTCTTTCCGACACCGCTATGCGCAGTTCGTCCTTGAATCGATCCCTCAATTCGGCAGTGCGTTTTGCGAGTTCCACGTCGAACTTCGACCACGCGCTCTGGTGCTCGCGGCTGAGCAACCGAAATGCCTCTTGGGCACTCAACTGTGCCACGCGAGCGAAATCTTTCACCCCAAGGCGATCCAATACTTCTGCGCGGCTCAGTTCGCCCACCCCGGAACAGAGCGGACATTCGATAGTTTCGGGAGCTGGCGGTACGGCGGCTACTTTGGTGGACAATGCGACCTCCTGTGTGACAACTCTTAGTTTTCAGGGGAGGCACTTTGCTAATCGCGGGCAGTCAGCTTCCTTCTCGGTCGAGATACTGTTGGAGCGCCTCTTGAAGGATGTTTTGATTAGTCCTCCGCTGAGTAGCTCCGAGCGTGCAAAGGCGAACGTATGTAGCATGATCGACCTTGAGCGTCAGGGCAACAGGCTTCTCGTCGGTCGGATCACCACCCGTCCTAGCGCCAGCGGCGTGCGCTTGCGACCTGCGGGTTGAGGTCTTCTTCTTCAACGTCCTATCTCACCAATAATATACCACGTATTTACGTAACTCCGCATCACCCGTTAGTGCTCCCAACTGGCTCCAGCGTGCTATACGCAGATACGTATGTACGTGTTATTGTATTAACAACATGGGAGGAACTGACCTGATGAAACGAGCCGCTCTGTACTGTCGAGTCAGCACTGCCGACCAACACATCGAATCCCAGCTTTACGATCTCCGGCAGCTTGCCGAACAACGTGGGTTTCAGGTTGTAAAGGAATACGAGGATAGGGGCGTCTCCGGGCTCAAAGCCCGGCGTCCCGGACTCGACGCATTGATGGCAGACGCAAGGCAGCGGAAATTCGCGGTCGTGCTCGTGGCGGCATTCGACCGAGTGGCTCGTAGCACCAGACACTTTCTCCACGTCGTGGACGAACTCGACAGCTTAGGAATTGAATTTGTCAGCCGACGAGAGGGGGTGGCGACCGGAGACGCGATGGGGCGACTGTTCATCACCATAATTAGCGCAATTGCGGAACTCGAAAGGTCGCTGGTCGTGGAACGTGTTAAATCCGGAATGCGAAGGGCGCGGCTCGAAGGCCGTCAAATCGGGCGTGCGCGGCTCGATGTTGACCGGGAGCAAGTCGTACTGGATCGCCGCTCCGGGATGTCGCTGACGCAGGTCGCTAAGAAGCATTCGATCAGCCGTGCGAGCGTCTGCCGCTTGATGAAGGAAGCGAATGAGAATCCTGCTCCCGGAGTTCTCAATGCTCCCGTCGAACTCGCGCAGCGAGCTGGAGCCGGACAATGATTCAACCGAGTTTGGGAGACCGAGTCCATTGGAGCGATGAGCAATACGCGAAGGTGTTCATCGTGCTCGCTGCGGATAGCCGGAAATGCTTGGTTTGCGATGAAGTTTTTACCCGGCTGGGCTCTTACCACCACTCGAAATCCATCTGCTACCTGCCAGCCTCGAAGGGTAACTAATAAGAACAGGAGAGAAGCGTGAAGGAAGAGAAGACAACTGTAACCAGTTTCCAGTTTCGGCTGAATGGTCTCGCCATCACGCACCTGAAGATTCGCCCTGTCGCAATCGGCGGAACCAAGGATCGTTGGGAACTCGTCGCCTGTCACAAAGAATTGGGCGAGTTCGCGATTGATGATAATGAGCAACTCCGTGACCCCGCGCTCACGCAATTCGTGCTCGAAGTGCGTGACGTAACGGTCCCCCCGATTGAGCGCCGATACCTGCCGAATAAAGGTTGGAAGCGGATCACCACCAGCGAGTGCCTCGATCTCTTGGAGTCGGCTGGCATGATCGACAAGCTGTAGTGAATCTCCCTGCGCCCTGTGGAACATGCGGTCGCCATTTCAGTCCGTACAGGAGGACACGATTATGGAGAAGCAAGAGATCGGCGGTCTGGGACTTTCGCCAAGATCGGTCGAGCAGTTGGAGCGAGTGATCGACACGGCGGACACCGTACTCTATCCCGCACACCTGATGATTGGCGGTTGGCGGATGTTTTTCGCCGCCGTCCTTTTAGCCGTCTACGGCGTCTGCTATGGGGCGTGGTGGGTGTGCGCCAATATCTATCGTTTCGGCGTCATGCACACTGTCTCCGATGTCTACCACAACACGGCGGCATTGCTGAGTGAGTTCCCATTCATTACCGCAATCGTGGTGCTCGTGGTCGTTGTCCCGGTCTTTTTGGTGCTCCTGCCGATTTTCCGGTGGTTCACCGAACTGCTCATGGCGATTTGGTTCAGCCTTTTCAGCCCGTTCGTCCGTTCCCCTCGACCCGGACTCATCACCGTGGCAGAGATTCTCACGAGAGGCTACGATCCGGATGACTTCGACTTTGAACAAATAGACGGCGTGGCCTATGGCAGAAGAAGGGGTGCGTAAATCCCAGTGACCGTAGCGACATTTGCCTGATGAGAAGGTATGTATGTGGGACAGCGAGCCCAATCCGGCCATGGCCTGTGACATGCAGCATTGGAGCGGTGACATTCCGCCAGCCACTCACCCCGGTAGAAGCCATGATTACCGATCCTTCCCACTGTGCTTGGCAGCCGGTGTCGAATCGTGTCATCCCCGATAGTGGTGCTGATGTATTCTGATTTCGTGCCAGCGGCTGCGGAATATACACACCGTCTCAAGGATCGCGAATCTCGTGTTGCTCATCACCAAGCGATTCATATCCGCCTTGGAAATCTTCGGCTAGTTCTGGTGTTGATAGCCGCAGTCATAACTTGGGAATCCCTCAAACGGCACGCAATCTCGCCTTGGTGGTTGCTAGTTCCCGTAACAGTTTTCGTAGGGGTTGCGGCTTACCATTCACGTGTTCTGCGAGCACGCGACCTAGCGCAGCGTGCTGTCTCGTTCTATCAGGGCGGACTTGCTCGAATCGAAGACCGTTGGCACGGTACGGGTCAGACTGGTGAACGCTTCGGCGACCCTCACCACGTGTACGCAGCCGATCTTGATTTATTTGGTCGAGGCAGCTTGTTCGAACTTCTTTCATCGGCGCGTACCCGCATGGGAGAAGAGACTCTCGCGAACTGGCTGCTCGCACCATCAAAAGTTGACGAGATTGGCGAACGGCATGCTGCGGTTCGTGAACTTCGAGATCAACTCAATCTCAGGGAAGATTTGGCGGTTCTGGGCGCGGATGCAAGCGTGGGAGTGCACCCGGAAGCGTTGCGAGGCTGGGCGGAAGCTCCGAACCGCATGCGACCCGAATGGATTCGCTGGTTGAGCTTGGCGCTGGGCATCTCGGCTGTGGCAGGCGCAGTGGTCTGGGCATGGTTGGGCATCGCCACGCCGCTCATCGTGATCGTGACAGTCGAAGTGATGCTTAGATATCGCTTGAGGAACTCCCTTGAAGAAACCCTACTTAATTCTGAACATGTGTTCCGAGACTTGGGCCTGCTTTTAGGCGTGCTGGCACGTGTCGAACGGCAGTCTTTCTCCGCACCACGATTGAAATCCCTGCAAATGGAGCTTTTATCTCACGGTCTTACGAGTTCTGAGGCTATTTCCCGTCTAAAAACCATCATCGACTTGAGCGATTCGCGAAGGAATCTGATTGTCGGCATCTTGGATGTCCCATTGATGTATTCCGTGCAGGTGGCATTTGCGGCGGAAAGCTGGAGACGTGTTCACGGTCACGCGGTGGGTTCGTGGTTGAAAGCCATTGGCGAGATCGAGGCGCTGATTTGTTTAAGCACCTACAGTTATGAGCACCCCGATGACCCGTTCCCAGAGTTTGTGAAAGGTGCATCATGTTTCGATGTTACAGAAATCAGGCATCCCCTTATTCCTTTGGGAACCAGCGTTCCAAACGATGTCCGTCTAGTCGATGGCGTACACGTGCTGCTGGTGAGCGGTTCAAATATGTCCGGCAAGAGCACGCTCCTGCGCACCGTGGGAATCAACGCTGTGCTGGCGATGGCTGGCGCACCCGTGCGGGCACAACATCTCCGGCTCACGCCTCTGAATGTCGGTGCCAGCATACGCATTAACGATTCCTTGCAGGAAGGAAGCTCGCGCTTCTACGCCGAGATCACGCGGTTGCGGAAGCTCTTCGATCTTGCGGGTACTGAGCCACCCTTGCTATTCCTGTTGGATGAACTGTTGCAAGGCACAAACTCAAATGATCGTCGTATCGGTGCGGAGGGGGTGCTTTGCGCTCTGCTGAATCGCGGTGCGATTGGACTGGTCACTACCCACGACTTGGCGCTGGCTGAAATCGACGGCACCATGAATGGTCAACTGCACAACGTACATTTTCAGGAAGAATTCGAGAATGGACGCATGTCCTTCGATTACAGACTACGCGAAGGCGTGGTCACGAAGAGCAATGGACTCGCGCTAATGAGATCGATTGGTCTGGACGTGTGAACAACCAACGATTAGAGCGATGCACTGTCCGAATCTGACTAGACCCTGATTCATGCTCGCCATTTCTCCCCATGATCGCGTTTTCATCCTGACTGGCGCGTGTGCGGCGGCGGGATTCGTCCGCACATCTGCTGGTTTGGTGAAGTGCCGTTCGAACTGGATCGCATCTTCCATACGCTGGAGCGATGCACGATCTTCGTGGCTGTCGGCACGTCGGGCGTGGTCGAACCCGCTGCGAGCTTTGTTGCGCATGTTGGCGGGCGTGCACGAACGATTTACGTGGGGCAAGAGGAACCCGCGAACGCATCCGCGTTCACCGAGTGCCATTTGGGGAAAGCGGGTGAGATACTGCCTCACCTGCTAGACGCATGAATGAGGCGCTTGACTCTGGAACCCATTCCGGGGTTTATGCTCATCGTCGAAGGTGAAGACTGTGCTATCGGGTGAACTTTCACATCTGGCTGGTATCAGCACCGATACACTGCGGCACTACGAGCGTCTGGGTGTTCTGCCGAAACCACCCCGCACGAACGGTGGTTACCGAGATTACCCTGCAAACTCACTTGAGCGTGTTCGGCTAATCCAGAGTGCGTTGAAGGTGGGCTTTTCTCTCGCTGAGTTGGCGACCGTCTTGAGAATGCGTGACCGTGGAGAGGTTCCGTGCCATCGGGTTCGAACGATTGCGGAACACAAACTCCAACAAATCAAGCAGCAGATCAATGATCTGTTGGATATGCGGGATCAACTTGAAAAGATTCTAAAGGACTGGGATGCGAGACTCGCTCGTACCGGAGCGGGAAAACCAGCACGGCTGCTTGAGAGTCTGCCACACGACGTGGTTAGCACTAAGGCACGCCGATTGACGGCGACAAACATGAGGAGAAGTCGGCAATGAAGACAAAGGCGATTCTTGCAATTCTGGTGCTTGCTTCGGCGATTCAGGCTCAACAGGCAAACACTCAAACGCCAGAACAGCAGCACGCTGAAATGATGAAACGCGGTGACGCAGGGATGGGTTTCTCCCAAGACAAGACAACGCACCATTTCTTGCTGCTAAAGGGCGGCGGTGCGATCCAAGTCAACGTTAATGATCCAAAAGACGACGCAACCCGTAGCCACATTCGTATGCATCTTTCGCATGTGGCTGAAATGTTTTCGGCAGGTAACTTTGATGTTCCAATGTTCATCCACGACACCACGCCCCCCGGCGTGCCGACGATGACCAAATTGCATAGCGAAATTCATTATCGCTATCAACAGACAGATACGGGTGGGAGGATCGACATTGAAACCGCCAACCCGAAAGCTCTGGAGGCTGTCCATGAGTTCTTGCGGTTTCAGATTGCCGAGCACAAGACGGGAGACCCGACTGAAGTGGCAAATGACACACAACACCAATGAGTTGTAGGATCATAGAGGTATGCGCATGAGACGCATCGCAGGTTGAAGATGTCGCGATTTTTTCAGAAAATGTCGGCTCTCTTGCTTTTCAGTTCTGTGGCGTTTTTCGACTGCCACGCGATCCTCAACTGCGCGGGAGCCAAGTCTCTTCCTCACATGCGATGCCATGAGCAGGGGCGAGCGACCCCGACTCAAACGCCGAATACACGCACATGCTGCGCTCTGCAACGCAATGCGGCGTTGCCAGCACAGGAAGCACCTAAAATCGGTTCACCACATACCTCTTTGCTCGCCCTGTTGGATCAGCCCTCTGCTTTGGGCTTTCATGCGCCCGTCTCTGTGGCGAAAGAGCGATCCGGAACACCCCCTGCCGTCGCTCCCCTCCGCATTTAGAGCCTACCTTCGCTAAGCCTAAAAGTGCTCGGTTCGCGAAGCTGTCGCGAACTACGGGTGCCGTCTACTCGTGGCTCTCAACCGCAAAGGGGGTGGAAAGTGCGCCTTGTCCTGTTCGTCATGCTTGCGAGTGTCACGGGAGTGCCGTGCATCGCGCAGACTCAACAAAACGAAGATCAGATGAGCGGAATGCAGATGGGTAAACACTCGATGAACATGGAATCTCACTCTCTCGTCGAACTCTTACAACGTCACGTGATTTCTGGAACAGATGCCGAGCCGAACTCTACCCCTTTCCAGATGTTAATGACAACGAAAAGAGACTGGACGCTCATGCTTCACGGCGAAGGATTTCTTGCAGACATTCAGCAGTCCGGGTCGCGGGGCGATGACAAACTGTTTTCCACGAACTGGATAATGCCTATGGCGCAGCGGCGGTTCGGGGGTGGAACGTTAACGTTACGCACCATGCTGAGCCTTGAGCCTGCAACGATTTCGGAACGTCGTTATCCTGAACTGTTCCAAGAAGGCGAAACGGCATTCGGTCTTCCTATTGTTGACGGACAACACCCGCACAATTTCTTCATGGAACTCGCGGCGATGTACGACTACAAGATCGGGGAACAAACTTTGCTTTCGGTCTACGCTGCCCCGGTAGGTGACCCCGCTTTAGGACCGCCAGCGTATCCACACCGGGCGTCTGCCGCAGAAGACCCCATTGCACCACTCGGTCACCACCTGCAAGACTCCACGCACGTCGCCGACGATGTCATCACGTTCGGGGTCACTTATCGAAACGCAAGGCTGGAAGCCTCAGGATTTCATGGACGCGAACCGGGCGAAGATCGTTGGGACGTGGATCAGGGCAAGATCGACTCTTGGTCAACGCGTGTCACCGTCAGCCCTGCTCAGAACTGGAGCTTTCAGTATTCGATTGGACAACTTCACAGCCCAGAAGCACTGTTTCCCTCAGAAGACATTCGTCGGATGACGGCGTCCCTGATTTACAACCTCCCCATTCGGGACGGCAACTGGGCTTCGATGATCCTTTGGGGTCGCAATCAGAGCCTTGCAGATGGGAATGTCGGAAACGGCTACTTGCTGGAATCAACGCTGCAATTCCTGCACAAGAACTTTGCATGGACTCGAATCGAGAATGTAGACCGAACAAATGAGCTTCTGATCGGCGAGAACCCATTGCCGCCCGGCTTCACAGAGAGATACTTCACTCGTGTGCAGGCATGTACGGCTGGCTATGACCGTGAAATCGGACACGCACCACATCTCTCGACTGCCGTGGGCGGACAGGTGACCTTGTACGGAGTGCCGGACATGCTGAAACCTACTTACGGTTCAAATCCTGTTGGAGTCCTCGTGTTCGTTCGCCTCCGGGCACACTAGAGCAAGAAGGGGCACGGTCTTCGCAGAAGCAGAATAAGAGCTACCGTACTGGTGCCGATACTCGCTCCACTGGCTGCTTTGCCGGAGCCAGTGCGATCAGGGCTACACCGACGATGACCAACGCGGGTATGTCCCCTAGCAGATGTCCGTGTTCGCTTGGATGCTGGAATGCCTGAACAGCCATAATAGCGGCGTGAACGAGGCTCGACCACGCCGTGAAAGCGATCAGGCTGCGATTCTCCGATGGGTTACGCGCAGCGAGCAGTAGGAAAATCCCTAGCGTGGCATACACGCCAAGGATCATCTGTTCGTATTCCGGCTGATTCGGTTGCCATCGCCACCCGCTCGGCCAGAGATACATCATCAGCGGATAGACAGCGAACAAGAAGATCAACCCTACCAGCTCCAGCACAACCTTCAGCACCCGTTCTCGATTCATCGTGCCCTCCTCGCGGTTACAAACTTGTGAGCCATGCCGAGCAAGTCCCGCAGGATATCGGGTGTGACGCGGGACAGGCGCACCAGTACAGCCGTGTAGTTGAGATAGTGGTTCGTCACGTAGTAAACATCCGGGTCGGCCGCGAGCAGTTCGGCGCGGTCGTCGAGGCTGACGCGAACCGCGAGCGAACTCGGCTCAGCCGAACGGTTTGTAGGCACGCACGCCAACAGCTTTCCGCGAACCTTGAGCGCGGGTGACCCGTAGGCTGTGCTCTCCTCCACGCCGGGCAACGCCAAGCCGATCTTCCTTATGGTGTCGAAGTTAATTGTGCTCCCATGCTTCTTCGAGGTCTTGATCTGCTTCGATGATTTTCCAGCCGCTTTTGATCCAGACTTCGAGGTTCGTGCTCCCGGAATTTTGCCGATCCGAGGGTCTCCAGCCAGCACAAGCTCGCAGGCTCGCAGTGCGGCTGATTCAAAGTCGGGTGCATCGGTTGGTAAGACCTGCCAACCCGTTATGGGTTTGCCGAGCAATTGAATGGATCGCATGTTCGGGAACTCACGCCGCAAGCTCCGGTGGTGTTCTTCGGTAGTGGCCAGCCATACTCCGTTATCCGCAGTGTTTTTAGGTTTGTCCCGCAGGATCAGTACGATTTTGTCTTTTACATAGATTGCGAGGCAGCCAAACATCGGACGGGTGTACGGCGATAGTGTGGAAATCGCATCAAGCACGAATGAGTGTGGAATAGGCTTGCGCTGCTTGGGCAGCAAACTCGCATCCAGAGCTTCTGGAGAGATGTGTTTTCTCTTAGCCATATCCGTGAACCTCCAGCCTCGCCCGCACAACCGATGGAAGCTTACACCCAAGAAATCGACCCAAGACCAGAGGACGCTACTGCAACTTGGCGTATTCCGCTTTCGCCTGCTTCAGGATGGGGATGTCGGGGTCGGCGTCTTTCCAGAGGGTAAGGAAGTCTTTGTACGCTGCCAGAGCGCGGACGCGGGCAGCATCGGCATCCGCTCCCTGCGACGTTCTCGATTGCAAGGCATTCGCACGCGCCACACCCAAATGTGCCAACGCTCCAGTCCAGCAGTTCCAGACGATGCCGCTGTGGTCGAGAATCTTCTGGAACTCGGCGGCGGCGGCACTGCCCTGCCCGGCTACAAGATACGCTTCGCCACGAATGTAGGTTGGATAGAGGCAGGACAGATTGGCGACAAACCCAATCTGCCCGTACTCGATGGGCGGCACAGCAGGTTGCAGGCTGGAGATTGCCGCAGCCGGATTCTTGTGGTTCAGCGCCAATTGCCCTCGAATTGCGGGCAGCCACAGAGATTGCATCTGCGTGTCGAGCGGGTAACGCTTGTTCAGCTCTTGTGCCAGCGATTCGGCTAGGGCCGAATCGCCTGCCAAAGCATACGCAAGCGCGGCTTCGACCTCAACTCCCTGACTGTTGGGATAGAGTTTCAAGCCTTCTGCCGCCTGCTGCCTGTCTTCCGCCGCATTGCCATATACCGCTTCGCGCTGCGCGGCAATTTCCAGCCATATCGCTCCGGTCTCTTTGCTGTCATTGCGGACCGCGGAATCGACCGACTTTCGGGTCAGTTCCTGCGCTTTGCCGAGATGACCCGCGTAAGCCTCTGTGTCGGACGCGAGCGAAAGGCCAGAGTTTTCTTCCGGCTTGCCAGCGAACCACTGCTGCTGCTCTGCCATGCCGGAAGTGTCGCCGCGAACGAAAGCCAGAGCATAGAGAGCATTGTGAAGTATGAAATTATCCAGCTTCCGCTCTTGCGCCTGCTGAATCGTCTGTCTGGCTTCCTCGAACCGCCGGAGGGCGATCAGGGGGTTCGCGAGATCTCCGTATCCTCCGACCCAATCCGAGGCGAGGCGAATGGACTCGCGAGCCGCCTCCACCGCCTTTTCGTACTGCCCCAGCCCGGTGTAAGCGTTGCTGAGATTTCCGTAGTCTACGAAGTTCCTCGGGTAACTGGCGATCAGTTCTTGGTAGGTTTGTACCCCCTTGTCCAATTCGCCGGTGAAAATTAGGTAGTAGTTGGCGGTGATCGCCAGCTTTTCCCGCTCGCTGGCATGATCCCGCAATTGAAAAGCCTTGGTGTAGTACTCGCTGGCGCGACCCGTTTCGGCAAGACTGTAGTAACTGTTGCCCACCGCCCCATAACCCCTTGCAAAATTGGGGTCGAGTTGGATGGCGCGTTGAAAATACGGCAGGGCGGCCGAAGGCCCCTTCTCATGGGACGCCTTCACGCCAAGGCTATACGCCCGCAATGCCTCAAGCGAGGACGTGGTCGACTCGGACAGCGGAACGTCCAGTTTCCGTACTGTCGCCAGCGACTCGCCCAACTCGCCGCGTAGCTTCGAAGCCGCCGCGCCCAGCGTGTCCAGCACTTTCTCCTTGCTCGCTGCCGTTGCCTGCTCCTGCGCCAGCACGTCCCCGCTCTGGCAGTTCACCACTTTCAATCCCAGCACGTACTCACTGCCCAGACTGGCAATCGACCCGGCAATGTAAGCCTTGCTGCCCGCCCGCTGGCAAAGCTCGCGAGCGACGTCGGGCGTAAGCTTCGTGTCGGGCGGCTTCGTCATCAGCTTCAAGGTCTTCGCGACGTTGCTGTCAGAGAGCACGTTCAAAAACGGCGACTGGTTCAGCGAAACGCTGAGCGCGGTCTTGAGCGTGTCGTCGAAGACCGAGTCTCCGGTTTTGTTGTCGAAATCGGCGAGAACGATGGTGTCTTTTTCGGTCAGCGGCTTGGCTTTATGAGAGCGGTAGTAAAGCCCCGCAACGATCAAGGCGACAACCATCACGGTTGCCGGAACCGCGATTTTCCAGAGGCTCTTCTTCCCAGCGGGAGCCTCAGCCACTTTCGTCCCGCTGGACGATGAAGGTGTAGCCGGAGCCGCAACACTGGAGACTGAAGCTGGAGTTGGTGCCGCGACCGCAGCATGGGTTCCACTTTCCTGCACGGCGGTGACGCTTCCCGAACTCGCCGCTCGCACGCGCCCCGTATCAGTGTCGCGCTTCAGTCGTTGCAAGTCGGTTCGCATCTCCGCCGCGCTCTGGTAGCGCAGGTTGCGGTCTTTTTCGAGCGCCTTATAGATGATGTCTTCCAGCTTGGGCGGAATGTCGCGATTGAAACGAATCGCGGGGGGTGGATCAGAATCGAGTATGGCTTTGAAGATGAGCGCAGTGGTGTCGCCAGCGAAGGGCAATGCCCCCGTTGCCATTTCGTACAGAACCGCACCGAATGAGAACAGGTCGGTACGTGCGTCCAGTTCCTTGCCTTTGGCTTGCTCCGGCGACATGTAGGCGACAGTTCCCAGAGTTGCGCCGGGGCTGGTCAAGTGTTGATCATCGACTGTCTGGGTATTGGCTGCGCCGATCTGACTGGAAGAGGATGCCGTGGGCGCGACCTTCGCTAAACCGAAATCGAGAATCTTGGCATGACCGCGCTTGGTTACGAAGATGTTCGCGGGTTTGATGTCGCGATGCACGATGCTTTCGGCGTGGGCGGCATCAAGGGCGTCGGCAATCTCGATGGCAAGCGAGAGAATCAAGTCCGTGTCCATCGGACGATTCCCGATGCGGTGCTTCAGCGTCACGCCATCGAGGAATTCCATCACGATGAACGCCTGACCGTTTTGCTCACCGATGTCGTAGATGGTGCAGATATTCGGATGGTTCAACGCCGAGGCAGCCTGTGCCTCACGCTGAAATCGGGCGAGCGCTTGCGGATCGCGGGCGATATTCTCTGGCAAGAACTTGAGCGCCACAAAGCGATGAAGGCGTGTGTCCTCCGCTTGGTAAACCACACCCATTCCGCCTCCGCCGAGCTTCTCTACGATGCGATAGTGGGAGACGGTCTGGTCGATCATGAGTGGCGCAAGGACTCAGGCTGCAATGGTACGGATCACAAGACGGGAAAGTCAACGGCAAGGGTTAGCAGCACGGAAAGCTGCCAAAATATGTCAGTCGCTTTGTTTTCTTGAGCTTGTTAGCTGGTGGTCAGAAAAGCTTCCGCCGCTGTCCCGATTGTTCGGGGTGTTTCTTCCCCGGCTCTTCCCGGTTTTTTCGGGTGCCCGAAGCTAGCCTGCGGGTATACCTTTAGAACACGAGCGGTGGAGCACTGTCATGGTGGGGGTTCGCCCATGATAGGCACGGGTCAATGTTTCGGACGTGGTGTGACGAGTGAAACTCTCCCACCCCCGAACAGGGTACTGCCATTACCCCAAACCCCCATAGTTCGCCCGCACAAAGGAACGGCGATCTTCAGCGGACGAGCCGACGCCATCCCGGATTAATCCTTCGCTTCGTGCCATCCAGAGTTCGAGTAGCCGATTTCTTGTTTGAATGTGGCGGCTTAGCTCTGGCGAGTACGGAGTCGGCAAACTCTGAAAGCGGCTTCGCTAGTTGTGCGCTCATCTTGAATTCTTTAAGCACTTGCTGTGCCCTCTTTGTTCCGTCGGCAAACGGAACTAACGGCAGCCCGTCATAAGCACGCTCAATCATTCGCGCTATCCTGTCCGGCACATTTATTGCAGCGCGACCGGGAACCAAAACTTCGGCATCCCAGTTGTACCCAACACCATGAGTGATCTCGGCGTTGACTTTGGCGTCGAAGGCTTGATATAGAGATAGCTCCAGCCTGTCTTCTTTTCGAGATTCAAGAACCAACAATCGGGAGATCGCCATTTTTGCGCCGATCCCGACAGCGTGGAAACCAGTAAGGTCGTGGGAGTTCAAAAGACCGGGATTCGTAACCGAGAAAATATGTGGCTGTCCTCTCGAATCGAAACCACAAATCAGAAGACTAGAACGAGTCTTGAAGTTTTTCAGTTCGGCAGAGACGCCGAATACGAACTCTTGATCCAGAGGCAACATGTCAGAAGTTCTTGCCACGAGCAAATCCTTCGTCAGCATTCGCGGCGATAGCACTCGGTCAACAGCCAAGGCTTCACGCCGCTTCTTGTACGATGCCTTCACGCAAGCCATCATTCCCGCTGCTGAGGCGGAAAGTTCTTCGTTTTGCGTGATGATCTGCTCGGCTCCGTCCACTACATCAAGGGCAAATGTCGGTTCTCCGGCAATCAATGCGTACCAGAAGGTTTTGCCAATTTGCTTGAGTTTCTTGACACTGGTGTCATACTGCATTGGCCCCGACGATGAAGAATCCTCATCATCGCCGTAGGTGACTGCTTTGTCAGATACCATGACTATCGCTTTGCCCTTTGCGGCAAAAGATGCGAGACAGACTGTCATGTGGAGCCTCCCATCCCACCACTGCCTTTCATGTTCAACGAAACAGCGGTCACTCCCGAAAGTGTGCCCCCTACGATGTCTTCGGAAACGGAACTTCCTCGATGATCTCTAAATCTGAGGGTACTTCGGCTTGTCGTTAAACCCGAACTCTGTATCCATGTTGTCGGTGCAGTTCTACCGCAAGAGTGGTCGATACAATGCATAGCAGCTTTCGACGTAGCTTTGAGTGGCTTCAGAGAAAATGTCCAACCGAATCTTCTCTTCGCCCTTCCCCAGAATATTTCTTCTAAATGGCCGAATCAGCGTTTTGTCCTCTCGCTGCAAACCGACTCACAGACCCGCCGACCATTGAACGTGCAATTGCTCCCGGCTTGTAGCCCCTATCCGTGTCAGGACCGCCCCGCATTGTAGCTTCTTTATAGCAAGAGCCGTCAGTCGAGATGTGAATGGCGCGAGGATCAGTCGGCATACAGAGATTATATTTGGAGCAGCCCTCTCAAGCCGTAGCTGGTGCCCCTTCCTCGATCCGTGCTGCCACAGTCTGTTGAACAAATTCCAACAGGAACCGTTCATCCCCGCGCCCAAACAACCGCCCCAGCCTTGGAAGCGCAAAGCCCCACAAAACCAGCGCCGGAGGAACAATCAGACCCACCCGAATATCGCCAGTCGTGTGATGACTTCCAGTGAGAACGTCGAGAGCAGACAACACGAAAATCGGAGCACCCAGCAAGGCTGCTCCGGCCAACCAGATTTTCATGAACGTTCTTACCCACCGGGATACGTCGAAATGTGCCTCAATTCGACTGCCTCCGGCTTCCAAGCGGAAACGACCATACAAATGAGGGGCGAAATCGTTGCGCCAATATCTACGTCTCTGCAAGCGGAACGTGTTTTCGGCCACTTCACCCAATACAGAACAAGAGCCGCGATATCCAGACAGCGAAAACAACGTCCTCCGTTCCTCATCAATGGATCGGCGTAGCGCATCAGCGAGCGCAGTGGGAGTGAGCGTCGAGTGCAGAATTATCATCGAGTTCATTTTGGAGAGGTTGGTGCCCATGAAATTCCGATACGCCTCGGAACGACTGGAGCATCCCATCCGAACGAATACACAACTTCACGCTTCCCGTAAGCGATGACAAAATCTGACGGGCGGTAATATTGCGCGACTAGAGCAGAATCCGATGTCTGCTGCGGATTCGGCGGAATCATTGCTAACGCAAACTGATGCGCAGCAAGCTCAACGATTGCTCCCGTTGCACCGTTGATGCCGGGGCAGGTCAGCACACGAAGCGCCAGCTTCGCTGTATCAGGAGTTGTCTGCCCGACCGAGTGGTTGAAGTAGAGTCCGCAACCCGGAGGAAATGGCTTCATGTCCCACAAAATTTCCAGCCATTCGAGAGGCGGTTCCCAATTCACCCCGAACTTCCCGGTGACGAGAATGTGCGTGCATAGAGTCTTCAGAATCCAACGTTCAATGTCATCTCCGCTGAGAATGAGCACGCGGAGGTCATGATGTTGCAGAAATTCAGGAGTCTTCAAGACTGCCTTGAGGAAAGCACCTGCCGTGGAATCGAGCGGGGACAGAGCATTGTTGTGCCGCTTGCAAAGCACGTTTGCTTTGCAGGTAGCGGGAGTCAACGACTGCAACTCTCCGTCCTCCTGCCAAGGATAGCCTGTTCTCACGAATTTGCCATCAGCCCCGACAAGCAGGTTCAGAATGACTTCGCTAAACAAATGCTCGCCGCTCATCTCGGAACTACAATCATTCAGTTGTCCCGCATAACATCCGGCGCGAGCTATCCCAGTTCGAGACCCAGCAGGTTTGCAGTCTGACGCACGAGGTCGCGGAATCTCCCCATGTTTCCCCATGGGGTGACAGAATTTGACTTTCTTATCGCTACCGCAAAAACAGGGATCGTATGCTTCTATTTGGATCGAATTGTCGCTCAGGCGTCTCACAGTCGCCATTTTGCCATACTGTGTCTAAAGCGAATCGAAAACCTGAAACCTAGGTAGTGAACGGAATCGGAACTCTAGGACGATAATGCTCACTGACGCCCCACCCCGAAAGAACCGCTCTGGATTTCTCGAAAGCGACCGCATCAGGACGTTCGACCTGCCGCAAGACGGGGCGCTGACGGAAATTGCCCAGCGTCTCGAATCCGCATTGAAGGCGGACAAGATTCGAGATGTTCGGAGTGCTTGCACAGAGTTTCTAGCGACCGCCTCCATTTTCTATGAAGTCCCGAACTGTGGCGTCAGGGTACTAGCCGCGAGACCACTACGCACTCGTGAGCATGGGACATTCGAACTGTTCGGCGATTACAGCCCCGACTCTATGCTGATTCGCGTGTGGATGCGGACAGCGGTTCGAAAGGAAGTCACATCGTTCGGTACGTTCCTAAGCACCCTCTGCCACGAGTTCTGTCATCACCTTGATTTCAAGAAGTTCGGCTTCGTTGACTCGTGGCACACGCGGGGTTTCTACGAACGGGCAGGTATTCTTTATCACCAAGCGAGGGGAACGCCGCTGAAGAAACTGTTCTGGGTGCCAATGGCAGGCGGGCGCTGGCGGATTGATTGGCAACGCACGAATCGAGGAGCGTAGTTCGGTTTGCAGTTACACATCTTTCAGTTGCTCCTCCGTCATGCCGAAATAATGACCGAGTTCATGTATTAGAGTCTGGCGAATTTGATGACGAACCTCTGCGTCATTTGAGCAGACCGCCTCAATGTTCTTCTGATAGAGCACGATGTGGGAAGGACCGACTGACAAATCAAACACGCTCCTCTGTGTGGCTGGGACGCCGTGGAAGACGCCTAGAAGCAGACGCTTTGGCTGTCCGGGGCGGAAGGGTAATTGGGTGCGAGGAAAATCCTCGACCAGAATGGCGACGTTCTGGATACGGCTGCGGAACTCTTCGGGCAGCGAATCCAAGGTTTCTCCGGCAACGCTGATGAAGTCTTCTCGATTCATCCCCACCATTCAGTACATCCGTACTCAAGTGCTCCTGATTAACGGAGAACAGAACCACCTTGGGCACGTTCTATTCTCTCTTTCTCGTGCTCAGACCGAGCACACGGTAGGTCAGTCAAGTCCCGCAAAGTCCACTCAGAATGAGCAAAGCCCCGATAATGCCTAGCCCTCTGCCGAGGTTTGGATGACCGCTGACCAGAATTCCTGAGATGCCCAGCGCAAGTCCGACAACCAAGCGGATGCGGCGATCCACTCGCCCGACATTCACGAACGATGTCATTGATTTCATTTCACTCCGTGGGCTCCCGCCGAGTCAATCATGCCATTGGACGTTATACTGGATTCAGTGCCTCTCCCAGTATTCCAGCCATTGCCACTATCCCGCGCCCGTGCGCCATTCTCTGGTCCAGACTGGATTTTCGAGATCAAATGGGATGGCTTCCGGGCACTGCTTTACTCCGACATTGGCGGCGTCCGGCTGGTCTCACGCAACGGAAACTCATTCAAAAGCTTCCCCGATCTGTGCTCAGGGCTGGCTCGCGATCTGAGAGGTCGTCGCTGCGTGCTCGATGGCGAGATCGTATGCCTCGATCCTGATGGCAAGCCGCAGTTCCGTGATCTCCTGTTTCGTCGTGCAGAGCCTCTGTTTTACGCCTTCGATATTGTTTGGGATCAACACGCGAGCACCGACGATGATGAGGAAAACCGGAGATTCCGAAATGGCGAAGACCTTCGGTATCTGCCCCTGATCGACCGCAAGCTCCGGCTTCACGCGGTGGTTCCCAAGCGCGGCGAACGCCTGCTGTATTGCGACCACATCGATGCAGACGGCGAGGGACTGTTCCGGCTCGCCTGCGAGAACGATCTTGAAGGAATCGTCGCGAAGCGCAAGTCTGATCCCTACGTGCTGGAGCACGCGCAATGGCTCAAGATTCGCAACCAGAATTACTCGCAATGGGCTGGACGCGAGGAGCTATTCGAGCGCGAGCGCGGAGGCGATCCCGATTTTCAAGTATGGGACGGATGCGCTTTGGCGTGCGCGGAAGTAGGCACGCTATAGAAGAACGGGGCAGCAGGACGGTTCGCCCCGTCCGGGCTGGGTTTGGCTGCCCTATCTGTTTACAAAGACCTTTTCTTTAGGAATTTGAACGTCAGGATTTCAGATTCCTTCCTTCTATTGAAATATGCGATGGCATCGCTTTTGTTGATGACCCTTTCGATCACTATTGGCCTCACGCGTTTCGTTACCCCCTTGGGAATAGCGAAGAAATGACGCTTTTCGGCGAAGTGCTTGGCGAACGCCTTATCAAGTGTCCAACTAAAGCCGCGTTTGCTGTAGCGATTGCAGCCACGGTAAATTGTCAGTTTCTCAGGCAAAGCATCGAACGTCTTCCTTTCGTCCTTGGACATCATGAATTCGCGATGAAGACGTTTCGACAACAGCAGCAGAGCCCAAGTGTAGAAATGTTGACAAGCATTGTCGCAGGCAACCCATGCACGCCCAACCAGCGACCAGTAAACCTTGTCGTCCTCGATTTCACCCTGAATTTGCCAGAGGATGGGTGCATACACGGAGCGATGAAAGTTGGCGAACAGGTATTTATGCCAGTCGCCCGCTTCTAGCGATTCGAGCGCCTCTTTGACGGTTCGAGGATCAGTCGAAATTATGTATTTGGAATGTGCCAATTCCGCCGCTGTCATTTTCAAAGAATCCGCTTCTTGATGTTGGCTTTTCCGCCGGGATAAGCAATGAGGGAATCACACCTTCTTAATTATGCTGATAGGAAGACTAGCAACAGATCACCGCAGTGATTGAACGTTCGGGGTGACTACTGCGCATACCAATCCGAATGCGCCGACCAGCGGCTACACGATAGGCACTGAGTCTCAGCCCATTGATGTAGGCGGCGGAAGTAGACCAAGCTGCCGCATCATTCCAACATCGTCTCGATTCGCAAAGTGCTCAGCGATCTTGCCATCGAGCACCCGATACATGTGGATGTGCTGAACTTCGAAAGTGCGCCCGGTAGGTTGCACACCGACGAGCATTCCGCCATCGACCGGAAAGCGTGACGAGCCCCGGTGGGTGCCGCCATAAGTGCATCGGACAACGACCCACTCGCCCTCCGCGACGGAGTTTAGAGTAGTGAGTTTCGCGTCTGGGAAGTTGGTCTTGATCTCTCCCAACACTGTCCGGACACCAGCCCGCCCTACCTTTCTGCCATGATTTTGGCAGTCCTCCGAGAAGCAGCTTGCTGCCGAGTCAAGGTCGCCGCGATTGAACGCCTGATTGAATTCTTCGGCGATGCGCCGATTGGTCTCGGTTGTGTTCAAGGAAGTCCTCCTGTCGAAGCGTGGGAAGCGCCGATTTTACGTTGCATACCAGTCGGAATGCGACGACCACCGAGCACACGAGAGACATTGCGTCTCAGTCCAATGATGGAGGCACGCTGGGCAGACGCCTCCGGTGTCGAATGTGTTCCACTCATAACCGCACTCGCAGAACCATTTGTCCTCTTTGCGGGGCGACCAGCCGCAGAGTGGGCAACGGATGCGAGGCGGTTCTGACTCGTCGGGCTTCTTCTCTTCCTCAAGCTCACGGTCTGGAACGATGACCGGATTGTCAGCAACGGGGATCATGCGTTTGGTTCACTGGATTCTTTCGTCTTCGTTCAGGCTGCTCCTGTTCTTTCCAATCACCCGGACTTCCTTGCCTCGAAGACCAGCGTATTTGATCGCCATGCCGAGCAGCAGGTACTCGTCATCCTGATAGTCGGCGGCAAACGAATCTTGGTGAACCATCACCAATTCCGAATCATCTGCGCACATTCTTGCGAAATCGGGGAGCTTTGCTCTGATCGTAGCAATCAGGTTTGCCTCTCGCTGCATACGTTCTTCGTCAGTCATAGTGCTACGAGAATAGCCGATCCTGAGACTCTGCGATCTCCACGGCCCGCAAGCATTCCTCGTCATCATTCGCCACATGATTGACCCGTGTGGTGACCGGATAGCACCGCATCAAACGGGCATCGAGCGGCTTCAACAGTTCGGAAATCGCTGCCACGTTTTGCATTCCCGGATCGAGCCACAGATCATAACGAGCAGGATCAAGGATCACAGGCATTCGGTCGTGGACCGTCGAGGTTACAGCGTTCGGAGTTGTTGTCAAGATTGAGCATGTCCTGCTCCAATTCCCGGTCGCATCCTTCCAGCCATCCCACAATCCGGCGAATGCGAACAACTCCCCCTCGTGGACCTCAAAGCAGAACGGCTGCTTGGATGTGCCTGTTTTTGTCCACTCGTAGAATCCGTCAGCGGGAATTAAGCACCTACGGAGCTTCAGCGGATCACGGAAAGCAGGCTTCGTGGCTGCTGTCTCGGATTTCGCGTTGATTGTGCCCATCGCGACAGACGGGTCCTTTGCCCAATGCGGGATGAGACCCCACTTCATAAGCGAAATCTGTCGGGCTGGTTCCTTGGGATGCTGGCGGATGACCGGGACGGGCTGCGTGGGGGCGATGTTGTATCGAGGGTTCCAGTCGTCATTCCACTGGTCGCAGTCGAAGTATTCCTCGATGATCTGCTTCCGTCGAGATAACCGATACCTACCGCACATGGGCACAAATTATGACAGATCGGACAGTGTGACGATTATGGGCGTGTGGTCAGAGGGCTTTTCCTGCCCGCGAGGTCCCTTGTCGATTTCGCAGCTTTCCAGTCGATCTGCCAGCGTTGGAGATAATAAAAAGTGATCGATTCGTATACCTCGATTGTTTTGGAACGCCTGACGAAAGTAATCCCAAAATGTGAAATGTCCTAGTTCGCCCACGTGCAGCGAGCGGAACGCATCCGTATATCCGATGCCCAACATCGCACGATAGCGGGCTCTCGGCTCCGGCTGGAACAAAGCATCGTGCGCCCACGAAGACGGCTTGTGACAGTCGATGTCCTCAGGAATTACGTTGAAATCGCCGCCTATTAGCGTGGGCACACCGTCCTGTTTCCATCTAATCATTTGCTGAGTCAGGCGATCCATCCACGCCAACTTGTACGCGAACTTGTCACTACCCACGGGATTGCCATTGGGGGCGTAGATATTGACGATCCGAATGTCACTGATGATTACTTCCAAGAACCGCGCATGACTGTCGGAGTCGTCGCCGATGAGAGCCTTAGCAATTGTCATCATTGGATGTCGCGAGAGAATCGCAACCCCGTTATAGGCTTTCTGCGTCACCGCTACACTCTCATAGCCGAGCGACTGGAAGGCTTCGGACGGGAACTCCGTCCCCTTCAGTTCTTGCAGCAACAACACATCCGGTTCGCGAAGCTTTAGCCATGCCATCACATGGGTCTGGCGAGAGCGAACAGAATTCAGATTCCAGCTACCAACTTTAAACATGAATCCACATTTTAGCCGGAGGGAAAAGGGCGGCTATTGGCTCGGAGAGCGTTGCGCTGTATTCGGAACCGATACTTCTTCGAGAATCTCTAAAACCTGAGGATATTTGGGATTTTCATTAAACCGAACCCGGTACACATGCTGTCGGTGGAGTTCTGCGGCAAGATGCATCGAGGCGAAGGCATAGCAGCTTTCCACGTAGCCCTGAGTGTCTTCCGAAAAAATGTCGAAGCGGACCTTCTCTTCTCCCTTCGCCAATATGTTTTTCCTGTAAGGTCGAATGACGGCTGTTTGCCCGTTTGCGGGGAATCGGCCCGCTGCACCGCCCACCATCGAGCGTGCAATCGTTCCCGGCTTGTAGCCCCGGTCGATGTCAGGACCGCCTCGTTTGGCGGCAGCCTTCGCAGCCTTGTCAACCAGCTTCAGGACCGGAGTCTTCTTGCCAAGGGTCCATTCAAAGTGAACGGCTATTCCTGCCTTCGCGTGAGCCGACAAAAGCTGGTTCCACAAGTCCGAGTTCTCTCTAGGCTCGCCGTGCTGATTTCTCCAGTCATTTTTCTTCCATTCTCTTGCGCGAAACAGATTGTCCTTCACATACTGCGAATCGGTGAAAATCTGCACGCGAGTCACGTCCTGCCAAGGTCCGTTCTCGCGAATCCACTTCAGCACGCAGATGCAAGCGAGTAGTTCCATCCGATTGTTGCTGCTCTCTTCGCAACCATAATCAACAATTTGCTCGTCTTCCCGGTCCAGATGATCTGGGTAGTGGATAATCGCGGCACAGCCTGACCTCCCGCCCGGATTTTTGTAGCAGGAGCCGTCCGTTGAAATATGAATGGCGCGAGGGTCAGGGGGCATCAGCCAATTATATTGACGCAAGGAAACGACGGTCGCCGACGCGGTTTTCTATCCTAGGATTTCCTAGTAAAAGTTCTGCCGAAATCACCCCAAATCGCCCGAAAACGTTCGAAGCATGTTTTCATGGAGTTTGGAGCGACCAACCGCAAACCCGCGTCAGGATTGAAGTTTCCGGATATTAGTGGTATTTTCACGGTGCCCTTGGAAGGCTAGCGTTCGATTCCCCCTCCCGGCACCATGATTTTTGGCGTCAACCGGTTACTGAGCTAGCTGCGTCATTCTTGAAACGGTCAAGCCCCGCTTGAGAATATTGGCCGACCTCGATTTACCCTCGCGTTCAGCGACTACGCAGTGTTCGACGCGGGTTCACAGCCACAACAACGGCGCTAGACCGAGCATAGCGAGACCGGCCAGCAAGCCGAGACTCTCGATGCCCGTCTTCCTGCCCGCCAAACTGTAAGAGTAAATGCCCTTAATCAGATTGTTACTGGCAGCGGCGATGAGAACCGCCACAGCAGCAATTTTTAGCGGGGTAAGGCTACCTGCCGCCTGGGTCATCCCCATGATGAATGGATCAACGTCGGTTATGCCCATGATGGCCGCCAGGGTGTTGACGCCCGTAGTCCCAAGGTAAGTAATCGCTAATTGGGTCCCCACGAGCATCGCCAGGAACAAAAGGGCGAAAAGAAAAGCAGCCAGGAGTTCGAGCGGGTTCTTGGGTTCGAACTCCCGCTTTATCTCAGATGCTGCCGCTGTCCTGCGCGTCCATAACCACCCGGCCGCGATGGCTACGGCTGCAAGTATCAGAAATGCCGGAGCGAGCATTGCCACCAGGCGGCGATTAAAAATGGCAATAAGAACGACCAGGCGCACATACATGACTCCTGACGCAATCAAGATGCCACCGGCAAAAAGATGAGGCTGTTGCTCGCGGGCGGCCCTCCGAGAAAGGACGATCGTGGTCACGGTCGAGGAGTATGCCCCGCCCAACAGAGCGGCCAGCACCACTCCACCACGCTGTCTGGTTACCCTTTGTAAGACGTAGCTGCCGTATGAAATGGTGCTCACCGCGACCACCACGAGCCAGGTCTTGAAAGGGTTGATGTGAAACCGGCTGAAGTCCTGCCTGGGCAGAATGGGCAAGACCACAGCCGTCAACAACAGAAATTTGGCGAACGTGAAAATCTCTTCCGGCGGGATGCGGGTGGCGAGCTTCTCCAGGACCGCCTTGAGTTCCAGCAGTAACAGACTTGCGACACTCAAAGCGGTGGCAATCCAGAAGTGCCCGTAGTAAACCAGGGCACCTACCAGGAAAGTCGCCAAGCCCGACATTTCCGATGTGACGCCGGCAACCTCGGAAGTAGAAAGCTTGTGCCAGTAAGACAACAACAGGAAGCTGCCCACGACCAGGAAGCCGAGCGTCAAGGGAAGAAGTTGCGAACCGGATAAAAGCGCGACCGAGTAGCCGATCAATCCGATGAGAGGGAATGTCCGAACACCTCCAAAGCCGTAGTACTTCGCAGTTGCCTTGTGTTCTTCCCGTTCAAGCCCGATCAGGAAGGACAAGAAAAGGACCAGAAGAATCTTCACAGCGTCCGACGGCAACCACTCGTAAACGTTCACCAAAGCCATGCCTCCAGCAAGCATCCGTTCTCAAGCCTACGTCTGAGCACGTGGTGAAAAGCTAAGGAGCGTGTGTTTATTGGACAAGAGTAGCATGGCTTCTTTTAAGCCGAGTGTTAACATAATTAAGCCACACGCGTTACTGCACAAACTTAAACTCTCCTGTGGCAGGCATGATTGAGAGCGAGAGTCACTGACGCGGGCACAAACGAACGTTGTGCTTGGTAATCAGCGATACACTCAGGCACAAATTCGAAGATGCGCAAAGATTCGCGCTCTGCCATGAAGATTCTGCTCCCGATTGACGATTCGAAGTTCGCCGAGGCGGCGATCCACGCAGTGCTCTCTCAGGTCCGCCAGGACCATACGCAGGTACTTGTGCTGCATGCACTGGACTGGAGTGACCTTATGCCGACCCCGTTTCCTGTAGTCGGAGAAGAACCGATGTTCAGCGTAGATCAGCTTGAATCCATCGTTAAGAGTGAAACCCAGCGAGCTCAGGAGCTAGTGAAAACTACCGCCGAGCGGCTGCGTTCGGACGGATTTGATGCGAGCACATCGGTCCGAGAAGGGGATGCCAAAATGGTGATCCTCGATTGCGCGACCGAATGGAAGCCTGATTTGATCGTGGTCGGCTCCCATGGACGCAAGGGTTTGACCCGGTTTGTATTAGGGAGCGTATCCGAGGCGGTTGCCCGCCACGCCCACTGTTCAGTTGAAATCGCACGCCTCCCCACTAAAAGCTAACCGATTCGCGGCAAGCCGACCGAGGCAGAGAATGTCAAAGGGTCAGGCCGCAGCCTCCTCGCTCCGTTTGAAGAAAGCGAGCAATTCGGCATTGATCTGATCCTTTATCGTTGCAACCATCCCGTGCGGCGCGCCGGGGATTACCTTCAAGGTTGATCCCTTGACCAGCTTCGACGAGAGAAGAGCCGAGTCTGCAATCGGCACGATCTGGTCATCGTCGCCGTGAAGAATCAGAGTGGGCACGTCGAACTTCCTCAGGTCTTCCGTCTGGTCTGTCTCGGAGAAAGCTTTTACGCAGTCATAAACCGCCTTGAACCCTGCCATCATGCCCTGCAGCCAGAACGTGTCACGCAAGCCTTGCGAAACCTTCGCTCCAGGACGATTTGCACCGTAAAAAGGAATACTAAGATCCTTCCAGTATTGCGAGCGATCACTGAGCAACGACTTGCGAATGTCGTCAAACACCTCGATCGGCGTGCCGGCTGGATTGGAAGGGGTCTTGATCATCAGCGGCGGTACGGCGCTGATCAGAACTGCCCTGGCCACACGCTTCGTGCCGTGACGTCCGATATAGCGCGCGACCTCGCCACCGCCAGTGGAATGGCCGACATGGATCGCGTCCTTCAGGTCGAGCTTCTCGACCAGGGCTGCGAGGTCGTCGGCGTAGGTGTTCATGTCGTTGCCTTCCCACGGTTGACTCGATCTCCCATGTCCACGGCGATCGTGGGCAATGCAACGGTAACCACGTTCCGCCAGAAAATTCATCTGATCTTCCCAGGCATCCGCATTCAGCGGCCAGCCATGACTGAAGACAACAGGCTGCCCCGTGCCCCAATCCTTGTAATAAATCTGAGTACCGTCTTTGGTCGTAATCGTCGGCATATTGTTCTCCTTAGAGCATGAGAATCCAAACAGAGCAGCGCAGCTGTAAATCCATTTACATCAGTGGCTGATGAACGCATGACACCAGACAGTGTATCGCGGCAATTAGACGACGGTATCGGCAATAGTTCCGTATAGTACCGCTTTGCCAGTCCCTTTCTTAATCCTTATTTATTGAGCTTTCTTAAGCTTGCCTCCGCGTCACCCCATGCGGTGATTTGTATCACATTCCGGAGCGCAACGGTGAGGTCATAATTCGATCTGGATCGCATGAGTTCGGACGGATCCGGCATTGGGGTTCTCTTGACCAAGGGGCATGTCTCAATCATCGTGGAGCGCTGCAAGTCCTGCGGCTTCTGCGTGGAGTTCTGCCCAACCAAAGTTCTGGCGCTTTCCTCCGCGTTCAATTCCCGGGGATATCACCCGCCGCATGTAGTGCATCCCGAGCAGTGCAGCGGATGCGATTTATGTGGCATGTATTGCCCCGACTTTGCGATCTTCGGCGTGAGAGTGGTGGGCACGGGCGGTGAAAAATGAAGGCCGACCCGCGGGGAGTGCTGACCGGAGTGCATTTCATAGATGGTGACCACGCCTGCTGTGAGGGGGCGCTGGCGGCGGGCGCGCGCTTCGCTTCCGGCTATCCGATTACGCCTTCGACTGAAGTGGTTGAGCGCTTCGCGGCACGCGTGCCCACGGTGGGCGGGACCTTCATTCAAATGGAGGATGAGCTCGCCGCCTCGATTGCGTTGCAGGGTGCAGTTTGGGGCGGAGCGAAAGCTTTCACGGTGACTTCCGGACCGGGATTTTCACTGATGATGGAGCACATCGGTTACGCGGCGATGACGGAGACGCCCTGCGTATTTGTGGATGTGCAGCGCGGCGGCCCTTCGACCGGGCTTCCCACGCTGCCGGCGCAAGCCGACATGATGCAGGCGCGCTGGGGATCGCACGGCGATTACGAGATCATCGCGCTTTGTCCGAATTCACCACAGGAGTGTTTCGATCTCACTATCAAAGCCTTCAACCTGGCGGAAGAATTTCGCGTGCCGGTGATGTTCATGATGGATGAGGTGGTCGGACACATGACGGAAAAAGTCGTGATTCCGGCGGCCGATGAGATCGAAATCACGCCCCGACGGCACACGCACAAGGCACTGGAAGAATACCTGCCCTACGGAACCAACGGAGACGGGGTCCCCGAGATGGCGTATGCCGGAGAAGGCTACAAGTTTCATGTCACCGGCCTGACTCACGACGAGCGCGGCTATCCCAACATGACACCGCAAGTGCAGGACAAACTCGTGCGCAGGCTGCAGGAGAAGGTTCACCGTGCGGCAGAGAGCATTGCTATGTTCGAGGAAGATCAGTTGGAAGAGGCCTCGGTTGTGGTCGTCTCCTACGGGATTACCTCTCGCGTGGCCCAGCGCGCCGTTGATCTGGCCCGTGAGCGCGGCTTGCGGGTTGGCAAACTCCGGCTCATTACGGCGTGGCCGTTTCCTGAGAAAAAAATCGCTGAGCTGGCGGGCCGGATTAAGGCGTTCGTGGTGCCGGAGTTAAACCTGGGGCAGATGGTTCGCGAAGTCGAGCGCGCCGCGGGAGGCAAAGCGAAGACGTTCGCAGTGAGCCATGCTGGCGGCGGAGTGCATAACCCGGAGCAGATTCTGGAAGCGATTCTCGAGGCCAGCCGATGAGCGAAGCCATCAACCCGGTCGAGCCGTTTCTCCGCAGCGACCGCATGCCCCATATCTGGTGTCCGGGATGCGGCATCGGAACGACGGTGAATTGCTTTGCCCGGGCTTTGATCGAGTCGAAGGTTGACCTGCAATCGCTGGCCATTGTGTCGGGGATCGGCTGCACCGGACGCGTGGCCGGTTATGTGAAGCTCGATTCATTTCATACGACCCACGGACGCGCCATTCCCTTTGCCACCGGGCTGAAGCTGGCCAATCCCAAGCTGAACGTGGTGGTGTACTCGGGGGATGGCGACCTTTCGGCGATCGGTGGGAATCATCTGATCCACGCGGCGCGGCGCAACATTGATCTGAAGGTCATTTGCGTGAACAACCTGACTTACGCGATGACCGGCGGCCAGACCGCGCCGACGACACCGGAACTCTCGATTACGTCAACCAGCCCGTATGGAGTGTTTGAGCCGTCTTTCAATTTGCCGCACCTGGTGGAAGCGGCCGGAGCGGTGTATGTCGCACGCTGGACCACTTACCACGTGCGCCAACTCGCACGATCGATCAGCGAGGCGTTTCAGAAGAAAGGGTTTTCTTTTATCGAAGTAATTTCGCCTTGCCCAACGCTTTACCAGCGCCGCAACAAGCTGGGCGACGGCCTGGAAACAATGAAGTACTACAGGCAGAAAAGCAAAGTGCGGCCCGGCGCTCCGACCGGCGAACTTGGGTTGACTATGACTGGAGAGATCATCGTTGGAAAGTTCGTGGACCGCGACCGGCCCGATTATCAGACCGTGATGCGCGCCCAGCTTAAAGAGGCTCTGGGCGAGAGATTCGTAGCAGATCCGGAGATGACATGCAGCTGACCGAAATTCGGATTGCGGGCTTCGGCGGACAGGGCGTGATTCTCTCCGCCATCGTGCTAGGCAGAGCGGCCTCCATTCATCAGAGCGCTTTTGCCACCATGACACAGAATTTCGGCCCGGAGGCGCGTGGCGGCGCTTGCAGCGCCCAACTTATTCTTTCCGACTCGCCAGTGCTGTACCCATACGTGACCAGTCCGGACATTCTGGTGGTGATGTCGCAGGAAGCCTACTCGCGCTTTATGCCGGAAATGAAGGATGGCGGGATCTTGATCATCGAGCAGGATCTGGTCCGTGTGGACGGCCTCAAACCCGGCGTGCAGGTTTATAGCGTTCCAGCTACACGCATCGCGGAGGAACTTGGCAAGCGGATGGTTCTGAACTCGGTGATGGTGGGATTTTTTACCGCGATTACGAGGTTGCTCGAGCCCGATGCGGTACGGAAGGCAGTGGCCGACTCGGTGCCGTCTGCTTTCCGCGAGATCAATTTGAAGGCCTTCGAAAAGGGATTCGAATATGCGAGCCTCGCGCGCACCGGCGCACCTGCAGCGGCCGAAGTGGAGGCTGCGTTGGTTTATTCGGAAGACTGAGCGCCCGGTTCGGAACGGGTCCGGCGTTCTTTTGGCGTTAGCTATTCGGGAGTTCAGGAACGTATGCGGGACGTGGTAATCAAACTCTGGCCTGAAATCCAGTGGATCGAGAACCTGGACTTGCGCGAGCGGGTGACGCAAACCTGGATCAAGGCACTCGAACGCAGCCCGCTCAAAGCGGAGGACTTGAATAAGATCCCATTCACGCTGCTCGTGCCCGATTGTCCGGTCACCTTCATGGAGCATAAGCGCTGCGTGGTCCACATCGCGCGCCGGAGCGCCGAAGCCATGCAGGAGTTTATGGGGAGAGCGCTGGCGATTGAGATGGACACAGTTATTGCCGGCGCCATCCTCGCCGATGTGGGCAAGTTATTGGAGTACGAAATCGGGCCGGACGGAAAGAGCCGGCAAAGCGAGCGCGGCGAGGCATTGCGCCATCCTTTTACAGGAGTTGCACTGGCGATGGAATGTGGCGTCGCGGACGACGTGTGTCACATTATCGCGGCGCATGCCGCAGAAGGTGATCTGGTCAAGCGCACGACAGAAGCGTTTATCGTGCATCATGCCGATTTCATGGCTTTCCTGCCATTCAAAAATCCAAAGAATGTAAAGGTCAAGTAACGTGTCTGGAACGAAACAAGTCCTCGCTACAACTCCTCAGAATAACGAAACGATCACCGCGCGCATGGCGCGGTGGGCCGCCGAATTTAAATTTGATGATCTTTCAAAGGAGGCCGTCTATCAGGCCAAGCGGTTTCTGCTGGACGCTTTCGGTTGTGCATTAGGCGGCTACCAGCAGCATGACGTAAAGATCGCGCTCGAAGTCCTGGATGAAATTGCCGGCCGCGGCCCTGCCACCGTGATCGGAACCGGCAAGCGGCTGGATCCGGTTTCGGCCTCGCTCGCCAATGCACTGATGATTCGCTGCATGGATTACAACGATATCTATTGGAAACAGGACCCGTCGCATCCTTCGGATATTTGTCCTGCGGCGCTGGCCAGCTGCGAGCGCGCAAAAAGCGGGGGCAAGGAACTGATTGTGGGTCTTGTACTGGGACACGAATTCGAGATGCGCCTCTGCGAAGCAGCGTTTCCGGGGATTCGGGAACGAGGCTGGCATCACGCGACACTTACCGCGTTTGTGTCGCCCATCGTCGCGGGGCGCGCGCTCGGCCTTAGCGGGGAGCAGATTCAGCATGCCATCGGAATTTCGGCGAGCCGCCATTGCACGCTTGGAGCGGTGACGGCCGGCAAGCTGACCATGATGAAGAACACCGTGGATCCCATGGCCACGCAAAGCGGCGTGCTGGCGGCCTTGCTCGCCGAGAAAGGTTATACGGGACCGGAGCACGTAGTGGATGGAAAAGAAGGCTTGACTCACGTGTTCGGGCCGGAATGGAACCTGAAAGCTTTAACGGACGGGCTGGGCGACTCGTGGCGGATTACGCAATGCGGGATGAAAGCTTTCCCGACCGAGGCGCTTACCCATACGCCGATTTCCGCTGTGCTCGATATTGTCAAGTCGAATGATCTGAGGCCGGACGACATCGTGAAAGTGCAGATCCGTTCCCTCGCCCGCGCGGCCGATATTCTCTCCGACCCCAGCAAATACGACCCGCTCACGAAAGAAACGGCGGACCACTCGTTGCCATACGTCGTTGCCGCCGCCATCGCCGACCGCCAGGTCACGCCGGCGCAGTTTGAAATGAAAAAGATCATGGACCCGAGAATCCGCGCGCAACTGAACAAGGTTGAGGTGGTGGCCGATCCGGAAATTGAGAAAGTCTTTCCCGCAATGCAACGCGTGGTAGTAAACATTACGACGACTGACGGCGCCAGTTTCAGCAAGCAACTTGATTATCCGAAAGGCGATCCCAGGAATCCGCTGACAGATGGGGAGATCGAGGAAAAGTTCTCCGCGCTCGCGGACGGAGTCTTGGCTTCCAGGACACAGAAAAAGCTGAAAGATGCGATCTGGAACCTGGAGACAATCGACTCGGTGAGCGAGGTGATGGCGCTGATGAAGTCCGACGTCGGAACGAAGAAGGCGGCACGAAAGAAGATTCGCTAAGGGAATCTATGCCTCAGACCATCGTTGAAAAACTCGCCCAGATTCATCTTGCGGCGGGTCCTAAGCGGCCTCTGAGAGCAGGAGATTTCGTTTCTATTCGTCCGCATCGCGTCATGACTCATGACAATACCTCGGCGGTGATGAGCAAGTTCAAAGGGATCGGGGCGAAGGAGATTCACGATCCGGGGCAACTGGTATTCGCGCTCGATCACGATATTCAAAATAAGGATGAAGCCAATCAGAAGAAATACCGGTCCATCGAGGCATTCGCAAAGGATCAGGGAGTGGACTTTTACGCTGCCGGAAGTGGTATTGGCCATCAGATCATGGTGGAACGCGGTTACGTCGTGCCCGGATCATTCGTGGTCGCCTCTGATTCTCACTCCAATATGTATGGTGCCCTGGGCGCGATCGGGACCCCGATTGTGCGAACCGATGCGGCCGCGGTGTGGGCGACCGGGGAATTCTGGTGGCAGATTCCACGTTCCATCCAAGTGGTCCTCGAGGGCGGGCTCCGTGAAGGCGTGACCGGCAAGGACGTGATCATTACGCTTTGCGGTCTCTACAACCATGATGAAGTGTTGAACGCGGCCATCGAATTTGCCGGTCCGGGCGTAGCCAGCCTCTCAATGGATGCCCGCTTTTCCATCTCCAATATGAGCACGGAATGGGGGCCGCTGGTCGGATGGTTTCCGGTGGACGAAGTGACAATTCGTTATCTCGACCGAGTGCACAAGCGCTTGCGAGCAGGCGGAATTGAGCGGTTTTCGGAAACAGACTTGGAGAACTGGGCGAGGAGGCCGCTGAACCCAGATCCGGAGGCGTCCTACGCCGCGCGGATTGTGCTCGATCTCGAACAGGTTACACCGCACGTTTCCGGCCCCGATACGGTACAGGTGATGGCATCGCTCGCCGAGATCGAGAAAATGAAAGTTTCAATTCAAAAAGCGTATTTAGTCTCCTGTGTGAACTCACGAACCGAAGACCTGGAAGCTGCGGCCCGGGTGCTGCGAGGCAAGAAAGTTGCCCCGGGGGTCAAGTTCTATCTCGGCGCCGCGAGCCAATGGGTGCAGCAGGAAGCAGAGAGAATTGGAATATGGCAAATACTGCTCGATGCCGGCGCACAGCCGCTGCCGCCATCCTGCGGTCCCTGCATCGGTTTGGGAACCGGCCTGCTGGAACCGGGTGAAGTAGGAATCTCGGCCACCAACCGCAATTTCAAAGGCCGCATGGGGTCACGCGACGCGCGATGCTATCTTGCCAGCCCGGAGGTGGTTGCCGCCTCAGCCATTGCGGGATACATTTGCGGCGCGCACGAAGTGAACGGTCGTGATCCTGACCGCAATTACGTTCAGTTTTCTGCGGCAGCCTCAACCGAGAACGTGGAGATTCTGCCCGGGTTCCCTGAGCACGTTCGCGGGCGGCTCGTGTTCATGCCCCAGGACAACGTCAACACCGACGCGATCTACGGCAAAGACTACACCTATCGCGACGACATGACGCCGGAAATGATGGCGAAGGTCATCATGGAAAATTACGATCCGGCGTTTGCTTCACGCACCCGCGAGGGAGATGTGATCGTCAGCGGCTTCAATTTCGGCACCGGCTCGAGCCGCGAGCAGGCAGTCACTTGTCTAAAGGCCAAAGGCGTTCCCCTGGTGATCGCAGCAAGCTTCTCGCAGACCTACCTCCGGAACGCGTATAACAACGGTTTTCTTTGCATCGAGGTTCCAGGGTTGGTGGAACGGCTGCGCGAACAGTTTACTTCGGAGATCGAAGCGAAAGAGAAAACCATTATTCCCGGGGAAGAGGTTGACATTGATTTCACTTCCGGCGTGAACGTGTGGCGCGGGGAAAAATTTCCGTTTCCCGCGCTGGGCAGCGTTCCGCAATCGCTGGTGGTCGCGCAAGGGATCGAGAATTTGGTCGCGAAACGCCTGGGATTGAGATGAGTGTGAGAGTTTAGGAGAAATGGTATGGCGAAGCACACAGTGGTGACCATGCCCGGCGATGGTATTGGCAATCAGGTTTTGCCGGAAGCTTTGAGGGTGCTGAAGGAGGTGGGTTTCGAGGCGGATTACGTTCATGCCGATATCGGCTGGGAGTGCTGGAAAAATGAAGGCAACGCCCTGCCCCAGCGCACCATTGATCTGCTCGCCCGGCACCAGCTGGGGCTGTTTGGGGCGATCACCTCAAAGCCGAATAAAGCGGCGCAGGCTGAACTGAAGCCGGAGTTAAAAGGCAAAGGTTTCGTGTATTACAGCCCGATTGTGACGATGCGGCAGAAGTTTAACCTCGATATCTGCATGCGGCCGTGCATTGGGTTTAGCGGCAACCCCCTGAACTACATTCGCAAGAAAACAACCGGCGGGTATGACGAGCCGCACATTGACACAACCGTGTTCCGCCAGAACACGGAAGGAATGTATGCCGGGATCGAATGGACCAACCCTCCGGACAACGTTCGCGCAGCGCTTGCCACCCACGCGAAATTCAAAGGTTTTGCTGACTTGCCGGGGCAGGATCTCGCGGTCAGTGTTCGCATCATCACGCGCCCGGCAGCGCACCGGATTGTAACCGCCGCTTTCGAATACGCTAAGAAACGCGGGTTCAAAGGCGTGACCATCTGCGAAAAACCGAATGTCGTGCGGGAAACCTCGGGCATGATGGAAGAGACAGCAAAGGAAGTCGCGAAAAACTACCCGGGCATTGCGCTGTGGTCAACCAATATCGATGCACAACTGATGTGGCTGAATAAGAATCCGGAGGATTACAACGTGATTGTGGCCTCCAATTTGTTTGGAGATATCTTGTCGGATGCTTTTGCCGGCTTGATTGGAGGATTGGGATTTGCCGCGTCGGGCAATATTGGACAAGAGGTTGCAGTCTTCGAGCCGACGCACGGGTCGGCGCCAAAATATGCTGAACTGGATCCGCCGATCGTCAACCCGATTGCGATGATCCTTTCCGCAGCCATGATGCTCGATCACATTGGAGAAGAAGCCAAGGCGGACCGAATCCGCAAAGCGATCGCCACAGTGGTGCAACAAGGGCGAGTTCGTACGTATGACATGATGCGCATTGCGGGCGGGGGAAACGCGATCGCGCAGGGTGCGGCCAGCACCGCGCAGATGACCGATGCGATTGTGGAGGAGATTGGACGATCTGCAGTATCGGCGGGAGCTGCATAAGTTAGGAGAGCCGTTTTTTTTAATGAGCAGCGCTACTCACAGTTCGCAGCGATCTGGCGAAGCCGGGCACTGGGGCAAAGATATCCGTTCCGACCTGCATGTGACCGTAGAACCGCGTGAGAGTGGGGGGCTGGAAATTGCATTGGAATCCCGCGTTAGATTTTGCTACGGAGACTCGATTCTCGCGCAAGCGCGCCAGGTTCTGCAGACCCTGGGGGTCATAAATGCGCGCGTCTCCATCCACGATGAAGGGGCGTTACCGTTCGTGATTTCGGCGCGCATCGAAACCGCGGTCAAGCGCGCGGGGCTGGGCAAGGAAAAGAAAGCTCTGCCTGACGCGATTCCGCTTTCCGCAGCTTCCACTCGGGACCGGATGCGCCGTTCGCGCCTCTACCTGCCAGGAGCTGAGCCGAAGTATTTCATCAACGCGGCGTTGCATGGTCCCGATGCGATCATTCTTGACCTCGAAGACTCGGTTCATCATGCAGAGAAGGATGCCGCCCGCATCCTGGTGAGAAATACTCTGGGCGCAGTGGACTTTGGCGCCTGCGAGCGCATGGTCCGGATCAATCAATTGCCGTTGGGCCTGGAAGATCTGGCCGAGGTGATTCCTGAGTTGCCCGATCTGATCCTGATACCCAAGACTGAAGAAGCCGAGCAGATGACCCAGGCGGACGATATGATCAGTGAACTGAAAAATCTTCACCGGATTGATCGTCCGATCTGGATCATGCCGATCCTCGAGTCCGCAGTGGGAATTGAGAACGCATTTGCGATTGCGACTGCCAGCCCGAACGTCGCGGCTCTGACCATCGGGGTCGAAGACTACACCTCAGACATTGGCGTAGCAAAAAGCAGCGAGGGCCGCGAGACTCTGTATGCACGCACGCGTCTGGTGAACGCTGCCAAAGCGGCGGGGATTCAAGCGATTGATTCGGTGTTTGGCGATGTGGCCGACCTGGATGGCCTTCGCCGCTGGGGAGAGATTTCGCGGGCGCTGGGCTTTGAAGGCATGGGCTGCATTCATCCCAGCCAAATTGCTGTGATTCACGAGGCGTACGCGCCGACGCAAACAGAAATTGAGAAAGCCCTGAGAATTGTTGCCGCATTCGAGGAGGCGCAGCAGCGGGGCTTGGGCGTGGTGAGTCTCGGGTCCAAGATGATTGATCCCCCGGTGGTCGAACGGGCGAGGAAGCTGGTGGCTCGGGCGAAAGCGATGGGGAGAGCTTAGAGCATTGCCGATCCCATATTCGCAGGATTGCGCAAATTGTGCGGTTATCAACAAATGGCGACGAAACAACAAGCGACGCTGGAACGATTTGAGCTGGCACCTAACGCCGCAGGACGCCTGGTCCCTGCCATAGTTAATGGCAAGGCGCAGACGCCTTATCTGGGAGTGGGGCAATACCATCCGAGCGGCCGCAAAGCGGCGCCGCCGATTCGCTCGAGTAATGAGTATCCGGAAAATGGCGAGAAGCGCGTCGCCGACCTTGAAACAGCCTTGCGCAAATGTGGCTTGAGAGACGGCATGGTCATTTCCAATCACCATCATCTTCGCGATGGCGACGGCGTTGCGCTGATGGCACTGCAGGCCGCAGCAAAGCTTGGCGTCAAAGACCTGATGTGGTTTCCGAGCGCTTCCTTTCCTTCGCAAAAAGGCGCAATCGAGCTGATGGAAAGAGGAATCATTCACCACATTGAAGGCAGCATGAACGGGCCGCTGGGAGACTATTGCACCCAGGGCAAGATGCGGGGCACGGGCGTGCTGCGTTCGCATGGCGGCCGCTGGCAGGCGATTCAGGACGGAGACGTTCACATTGACGTCGCCATCATTGCCGCACCGACCGCGGATGCTTTCGGCAATGCCGATGGATCGCACGGCAAGTCCGCTTGCGGGTCGCTGGGCTTCGCCCTTGCCGATTCGATTTATGCTGACCATGTGGTCGTTGTCACCGACAACCTTGTTCCGTTTCCCTGTATTCCGTGGCAGATTCAGGGAAACAACGTGGATTACGTGGTGGAAGTTCCCAGCATCGGCGATCCGTCGAAGATCGTCTCCGGTACGACCGAAATCACGCGTTCTCCTGACCGCCTGCGTATCGCCGAGTTCGTAGCACGGTTTCTGCGCGAAACAGGCATCATGCGCAACGGTTTCTCCTTTCAAGCAGGCGCTGGTGGAATCGCGCTGGCTTTTGTGGACTATTTGCGGCGCATGATGAAAGAAGATGTCGTCAAGGCACGCTTCGTGCGCGGGGGATCCACTCGTTATCTGGTTGAGTTGCTTCACGAGGGGCTTACCGATTACATTCTCGACGGCCAGACATTTGACCTGGATGGGGTGAAGTCCATTGCCGGAAATCCCCGCCACATCGCGACGTCGCCCTTCACTTCCTACAACTACCACGGCAAGGGTAACTTTGCCTCGCTGGTAGATGCGGTGGTGTTGGGCGCTACCGAAGTCGATGTTAACTTCAACGCCAATGTGGTCACGCACTCGGATGGGAGACTACTCCACGGTATTGGCGGCTGGCAGAATTGCCTGGCTGCCGGGTGCACCATCCTTGCTCTGCCATCTTTTCGGGATCGAATTCCCGTGATTGTGGATGAAGTCACTACGCTTACCGGCCCAGGCGAGTTGATTGATGTAGTCGCAACCGAACGTGGAATTGCAATCAATCCACGGCGTCAGGACTTGCTCGCTGCGGTGTCAGGCTCAAGCCTGCCGATCCGGCCGATTCAGGACATCAAGGCGGAAGTCGAGAAAATCTGCGGCGGCAAGCCGGCGCGGCCGGAACGCGGCGATTGTCCCGTCGCGATCGTGAAGTGGGTGGATGGAACGGTATTGGATACGGTCTGGCAGGTACCGTAATTTCAAGAGTCGCGCTCACGAACCCATCGGGAATTGCTTCCTGAGACTTGCAAGTCAGCAGTTTGGCGGATCAGAATGCTCAGGAGTGATCCGCGGGGCAAGTTGCCCTAAATTCGGGCCTGAGAAGTTCTTAATTGCGCAGAACTAAAAGCATCGCGAAGGCCGCGAAGAAAGGGAAATCCAAATCAGGATTCTCCGCGCCGCGCAACTCCCTTTGAAAGGAAATTCGATGCCTGCTCACATTGCGAAACCGGTGCTGCTTGCGCTCTTTGCCTTCTGTAGCGCCGGCGCGATCGCACAGCTTGCGATTCCATACGGATTGCCGGTAAGTATCGAGAATGCCAAGAAAGCTGCGGCCGCGGCCGTGGCGGAGGCGGTGAAGAACAACTGGAGCATGGCTGTAGCGATTGTTGATCCAGGCGGCAACCTCATTTACTACGAAAAAATGGACAACACGCAACTGGGCAGCGCCAAAGTCGCTGTGGACAAGGCACGCTCGGCAGCGCTGTTCAAGCGTCCCACCAAGGCTTTGCAGGATGCGCTGGCCACCGGCGGCGCGGGGCTGCGCGTGATGAGCCTGCAGGGGGCCGTGCCGGTCGAAGGCGGCCTGCCGTTGATTATGGATGGGAAAATTGTGGGTGCGATCGGGCTCTCCGGCGACAGCAGCGAGCATGACGGCCAGTGTGCGAAAGCCGGCGCCGATGCATTGAAATAGTGTTTTTGCGCTCCGGGTGGCCGGAGCTTTCGGCATTTTGGGCGATGCAGGTGGAGACCGCAAAAGACAAATGGACTTCAGGGCCCAGATACGACGCGTGGATGGGCCGCTGGAGCAAGCTCCTCGCGAATGAGTTTCTGAGCTGGCTGAATCTTCCCTCCGGGGCACGGTGGCTCGACGTCTGCTGTGGAACGGGTGTTCTCAGCCAGGCCGTCGCCGAGCGTTGCGCGGCGGCGAGCATTACGGGCGTAGACGCGTCCCCATCGCAGGTCGCCTACGCGAAGGAGCAGCGATCGCATGGCGTAGCTTACCATCTCGCCAATGCGATGGAGTTGCCGTTTGGAGATGGCAGTTTCGACGTCTCAGTTTCAGGCCTGGGACTAAATTTCATCCCCGATCCTGAGCGCGCCTTGCGAGAGATTGCGCGCGTTACCATCCCAGGCGGAGTAGTCGCGGGCTACGTCTGGGATTACCAGCAGGGGGCCCGGTTTGTGCGCGAGTTCTGGGACGCGGCGCTGCAATACGATTGCGAAGCCTTGTCTTTCGATCAGGGCAGGCGGTTTGATTTCTGCACGCCGGAGGGGTTGAAGAAACTTTTTGAGACCGCAAATCTTTCGCGGATCGAAACCCGTTCTTTGGATATTGAAACGCAATTCTCCAGCTTCGATGATTACTGGCAGCCATTCCTCACTGGGCAAGGCTCCGCGCCAACTTATCTCGCCAACCGGAATGAAAACATACGAGAGGCAATCCGCGAGCGTTTGCGTGCCTCATCGCCAATAAGCAATAAAGACGGCTCCATTACACTGCCCGCTCGCGCGTGGGCGGTGCGGGCAGGTGTGGCGTGAACACTCCCTTTCGGGTTACCCTCGCTCTCGTGGTTCTTGCTTATCACATGCCGGCGCAGGACCGAGCGCAGGCGCGCTCCATGGTGGTGACACGCTACGGAATTGTGGCCACCAGCCACGTGCAGGCGTCGGTAGCGGGCGCGCAGGTGCTGGCGCGCGGCGGTTCGGCAGTTGATGCCGCCATCGCTGCCAACGCCGTGCTAGGCGTGACCGAGCCCATGATGAACGGAATGGGCGGCGATTTGTTTGCGCTTTACTGGGAAGCCAAAACTGGCAAGCTTTACGGGCTCAATGCCAGTGGATGGGCGCCGCAGGGTTTGACGGTTGCGCACGTGAAAGCCAAAGACGCGACTGCGATGCCGCTAGCGGGCATTGATTCCGTTACCGTACCCGGCGCGGTCGCGGGTTGGGACGCTCTGCATCATCGCTTTGGCAAACTCCGCTGGCGCGATCTTTTTCAGCCCGCGATTTTCTTCGCTGAGACGGGTTACCCGGTTCCGGAAATGATTGCGGAGTACTGGGGCGAGGCCTTCAAGTGGATCAGCAGCGATCCCGAAAGCCGGCGGGTGTTTCTTTTTGATGGAAAGCCCCCGGGAGTCGGGCAGATGTTTCAGAATCCCGGCCTGGCGGAAGCGTTGCGCGCCCTGGCCAACGATGGGGCGGATGCCTTTTACAAAGGCAAGATCGCACAGGCGATCCTCAGCACCTCTCAGGGACTCGGCGGGACGATGACCGCCGATGATCTAGCGCAGTTTTCTCCGGAGTGGGTCGAGCCCATCTCAACTACCTACCGCGGTTGGACCATCTATGAACTGCCTCCCAATGGGCAGGGCATGGCGGCGCTGGAGATGCTGAATATTATGGAGACTTCCGAGGCTTCGCCCGACGGCCCGCTCAGCGCAGCCGAGCTGCACAAGAAGATTGAGGCGATGAAGCTAGCCTATGCCGATCTGGAGCGCTATAACGCCGACCCTCGCTTCGCCAAGGTCCCAATCAAGGGCCTGCTTGCGAAAGACTATGCCAAGGAACGCGCCAAGCTGATTGATCCGAATAAGGCCAACTGCGCGGCGGCATCGGGCACTCCACCCGCAAGTGAAACAACTTATCTTTCCGTGGTGGATCGAGATGGAAATATTGTCTCTTTGATCCAGAGCAACTACGAACTGTTCGGCTCGGGCATAACGGTTCGCGGAATGGGATTCGTGCTGCAAGACAGGGGAGCTTTGTTCTCACTCGATCCCGCGTCGCCGAATGTGCTGGCGCCGCGCAAGCGTCCATTTCATACCATCATTCCTGCCTTCATGGAACACGGGGACCAGCACATCGGGTTTGGAATCATGGGCGGGCCGAACCAGCCGCTGGCCCACGCCCAGTTCGTTTCAAATGTCGTGGATTATGGAATGAACATTCAAGCCGCGATGGAAAACGCACGTTTTACGGTCAGCCCGCAGCGGGGATGCAATATTGTGATTGAATCAAGGGTGCCAGCCCAGGTCCGGCAAAAACTTACCGCGAAAGGGCATAGGCTTGAGGTACGCGGCGAGTACTCGAGCGCAATGGGGCGGGGACAAGCAGTACTCCACGATTCGAACAGCGGGGTAAATTACGGAGCTTCGGATCCGCGGGCAGATGGGTCGGCCGAACCGGAACCGCCTCCGATTCCCAGCGAAGATCAACGGCACAAATAAGAAGCTCCCCTTTAAGGGGAGCTTCCATGGGGCGTGCCTTTAGATGAGACCGACTATGCTACTCCGCGCGCCGTGCCGGCTTGCGCGGCAGTCTCGATCTGATGCAGTTGGCTTTGGGATTCTTCAATAGTCCGTTTGGCTAGCGGCTTTAGCCAGAGCAACGCCAGGAAGGCCGCTGTCACGTCGCACAGAATCATCACCCAAAAAACTCCGACCCATGATCCCGTTTTCACGCTAGCCAAGGCCGCGACATATCCTGCAAAGAAGGCTGCAACACCCTTTGCGGTGTAAACGACACCATAGTTGGTGGTAGCCCATTTTCTGCCGAACAGGTCCGCGGTGATCGCCGGGAATAACGAGAAAATTTCGCCCCAGGCAAAGAACGCCAGGCTGGAGAGCAAAATGAACCAAACCGGTTTGTGAATCAACTGCAGCAGGCCGAAAACTGCCACCCCTTCAAGCAGAAATGCCAGGAACATAGCATTCTCACGCCCAATATGGTCTGACGCCCAACCCCAAAACGGCCGCGTGGCCCCATTTACAATGCGGTTGACCGAGATGGCTAGCACCAATGCAGACATGCCCCACGCGATCACTACTTTGTCTACGCCATAGAAACTGGCGATGGGGTTGATCTGCGCGGTGACCACCAGGCCGCCGAAGGCGACCAGCGTCATCATAAAGTAGATCATCCAGAATGAGCCGGTGCCCATCATTTGCGTCCACGTCATATCAACACCGGAGACGCGAACCTTGCCCTTGTCCTTCCATCCGGCGGGGAGCCAACCGGCCGGCGGCCTGACAATGAACAAGCTGCAGGCGATTACGATCAGCCCCTGGATAATGCCCCAGAAAATGAAGGTGTGGCGATAACCATCGGATTTAATCATGGTCGCGATGGGCGCAACCGTAAGAGCTGTTCCAATGCCATATGCGCCTGAGGTGATACCCACGCAAAGGCCGCGATGATCAGGGAACCACTTCAGCACGTTACCGATGCTCCCGCCGTACACAATTCCAGCTCCAATTCCGCCAATCGTGTAATAAGCGTCGAGTACGCCGACTGTGTTGGCATAGCCTGACCCGATCCAGCCAATCCCGACAAGCACGCCTCCAATGCCTATCAGCAAGCGTGGGCCAAGCTTATCGATCAGATAGCCTTCGAAGGGGACGAGGAAGGTCTCAGCAAAGACAAATGCGGAAAAGGCAAACTGCACTGCCGGGAGGCTCGCGTGCAGGCTGCTGGTGAGTGGTTTAGTGAAAAGAGTCCAGGCATACTGAAGGTTCGCGATGGCCATCATCGCGATTACGCCAGCAACCATCTGGAACCAACGGTTAAGTATGCGAGATTGACTCGCCGGAACAGACAAACCGGATGTACTCATACATACACCTCCTCGTCAGGACCGTGCGTCGGATGCTGCCTCCGGAGGCGCGAACGCTCAGAAATTCCGTAGAGGTGCGTGTGTCGGCTTCCCGCCACAGAGCCTATTCAGCGTGCGGGGGGTCGGCCTCCACGTCTTTACGGAATGGAATCACGCCCGGAACCAGCCACTTTTCCCACATCTCATCGACCTTGCTCTGGAAATAATCGATATCATCATTGGTAAAGTGCGCAAACCTTCCTTGCTTTAGTAAGTAATCTCGTACCGGCTGACGCGGGATCTTGCCGGCGGCAATCTGCTGCGTCCTTCCGGTCAGACGCAAAACGCCATCTTCTACTTCGTATAGCGGCCACACGCCAGTATTCACGGCCAATTCTCCCAACTCGTGAGAGATGTAGGGGTCGTAGTCCCAGCCTTTCGGACAGGGATCGAGCGAGTGGATGAAGGTTGGCCCGCCGATGGCCAGGGCCTTGCGGATCGAATTCATTGCCGCCAAGCCATAGGACATGCAAACCGTCGCAACGTAGCGGCAGGTGGGATGGCCCGCGGCCATCATGCCGGCCATGTTCTTCTTCCAGCGGCGGTGCATGATTCGTTTTACCTTGCCCGGGGTGCTGAACGTGGTATTTGCCCCCCACGGGGTGCTGCCTGAAAGCTGAATATCGGTGTTCGCGTATGACTCATTGTCATACATCAGGATCAGGCAGTTGTAATCGGGATGGGTGAGGGTGGCCGAGATTGCGCCGACGCCCATGTCGGCGCCCCCGCCATCGCCGCAAAATGCGATCACATTGATGGGCTCTTTCTTCATTTTTCCTTTGCGCATGAGCGCCTTGAGCGCGGCGGCGGTACCGAGGGCGGCCGAGCCGCTGCTGCCCAACTGGGTGTGCATCCAGGGAAGGACCCACGAAGTGCTGTAATACGTTGTATTGGCCACGTACATGCAGCCGGTGCTGCCGAGCACAATGGTGCGAGGGCCGGCGGCCTTGGCCATCATCTTCATCACCAAAGCCGACTCGCAGCCCTGGCAGGTGCGGTGGCCGGAGGTAAAGTACTCCTCCAGAGGCAGCTTCTTGACGGCCTTGAACGGGTCTAACTTCTGGGTCGGATCAATCTGTATGTAGGTGTCCATGACTTTTGTCCTTTCTGATGTGGGTGCAACGCATCAGCAAAACGGATTACTCACGCAATCCGATCCATTGAGTTAGAGGCTGCGCCTTGCCTTCCGCAGCTTTGTAAACCGACTCGGCCATGCGCTCGACATCGGGCAGAGTCACTTCGCGCCCGCCCAGGCCGCAGATGAAGCCCAGGACCGGCGGCTTGTTGCCTTCGCCGGGATAGAGCGCGTGCCGCACCTCGCCGCTCAACACGCCCCCTAAATAGGGCGAGCCGAAGGAATAGTCGCGATCAATGACTCCAACTGCTTTGAAGCGTTGCAGTGACTTCGATAGTTGTTCCGCAGCGAATGGCCGGAACCAGCGCATACGCACGAAACCGACTTTCTTGCCTTCCTTGCGCATTTGCCGGATAGCGACCTTGACCGGCGTGGAGAGCGTGCCCATGCCCATCAGGACAATGTCCGCGTCGTCGGTCATGTACTCCTCAAAGAACGGGTTGCCATAAGAGCGGCGGAAGATGCGTTCAAAGTCGGCATAGGCTTCCTTGATCACGTCGAAGGACCGTTCCATGGCGGCATAGTTCTGCCGGCGGATTTCCATAACCCAATCCTCGTTGCCTTGGGGAGCCACGGTGATGGGATTGTCAGGATGCAGCAGCAGATCGCCGCGATTGTATCGGGGGAGGAATTCGTTGACTTTTTCCTGGGATGGAATTTGCACCAGAGCCTGCGAGTGGGTGAGAAAAGCTCCGTCGCAGCTGATTGCCAGGGGCAAGAAGATGCGCCGGTCCTCGGCCACGCGATAGGCAATGAGGGCGGTATCCAGGGCCTCCTGCGCGTTATCTACCCAAGTCAGAAGCCAGCCCAGGTCACGCACCGTGAGCGCGTCGTTGTGCTCCACGCCGAAAGCGCCGGGATCATCGAGCGCGCGGTTGCCGACCATCGCAATCATGGGAATACGCAGCGCAGGAGTTACCGTGAGGGCTTCCATAGCGTACATCCAGCCCACGCCGCTCGATCCGCAGAACACGCGCGCGCCGGCCGCCGACGCGTGCTTGACGATTTCAAACTGGGAATGCTCGCCTTCTGCGACGATGTATTCACAATCCATCTCGCCGTTAGCGACCAGCTTGCAAATATATTGCATTACGGTGTCGTAGGGGCGGATGGGGTAAGCGGTAATGACGTCCACGTCGGCCAGCTTGCAGGCGACCGCGATGGCTTCGCTGCCAGTGATAAGGGCTGTTTCTTCAGTTTTGCGTTGCTCTTCGACAGCCGCGAGTGTTGCCATAAGAACTCCTCCTGAACGTTGTGCTATGCGTTGCGAGCGACCTCGAGTGCTTCAGGCACCTGTTCTTCGTACTGCCCGCGATAGCGGAAGCCATGCGAGCGCTCCGGGCGCGACTTGATTTTGCCGGCGAGCCACGTCTGGTAGCCTTCTTTGTTCTCTCTCCAGGCCTCCCATTGGCTGGCGTTGTCATGAAATTCGGTTTCGTTCACCATGGTGACGCACTCCTTCACCGGGCACACAGCCTCGCAGACGCCGCATCCGCAGCAGGCCTGCATATTGGCGTCATAGAGGCCCTCGGGAGTGACGTCAAAGCATGAATCCGGACACTGCAACCAGCAGAGTGTGCACTTGATGCAGGTATCGAAATTCACCACCGGCCGCATGCTGCGGGTGCTGAATTTCTTGAACGTGGGATTGCGGTCGGGGCGGAAGCCCCCTTCGGCGTGGTTGACCGGGTCCTCCACCGCGGCTCCGGCTGGAATGCTGGGAATGGCGATGCCGTCACCCATCTCCTGCCATTTCGGCAGATCGAACTTGTAGGGCACTTCGGGGTTTCCCTGATCCGGCCGCACGGTGACCGTGCTGATGCGCTCATGGGCGCGTGCGGCGGACTGGGCTTTGACCGGATCGTTCCATTGATCCACGATCACCTTCTGCACGGATTTCAGGCTGAACAATTCCGGCAGGAGTTTTGAGATGGCACCGAGGATGCGTACATCGGTGTGATCGTCCTTGTAAACCCACAGTCCGGAAAAACTCACCGTGCCTTTGAGAATGGCAAGATTGTAGGGCGTTTCCTTGCGGTGGGCCATGGCGATGACGGCGTCCGGAGCTTCGCGGGAGGTGACGATCAAAGTTCCGCCGGGCTTGAGCAGACGATTGACCGGCTGCAGCCCATACCACGCCCACGATTCCACACCCTTGCACAAGGTGTCGTCCACTGCGACGGTGATGTCAACTTCCTTGGGCTCATATTTCGCCATGCCTTCCTCCAGCGTTTGCTGGTCGGTGGCCACAATGGCGAAGCTCTTGGCCGGGATCCCATTTCGTTCCGGGCTGTCTCCATATCGGCCAAACGAGATTCCCAGCTTGCCTTCTTCGTGCGCCGCCAGAACGATCGAGCGGGTGATTCTAGTGGCCAAAGTTTTCTGGAAAATTCCGCGATAGATAACTTCGATTGCGAATAACCGGCCCATGAAAAGCCTCCAGTTGTGAATGTGCTGCTACTTCTCCAAGACCATCTCTTCGACGTCTTCAATGTGGCGCCGCATAGCCGCTTTGGCAGCTTCAGCATCGTGTTTCTTGATTGCCGCCAGAATTTTGCGGTGGCCTGCCAGCGATTTTGGCGGCCGCCCTTCTACCTGCAACGTGCGCTCGCGGGTTGCCCGCAGCAAGTCCATCAGGATGTCAATCACCTTCAGGACTACGCTATTGCCTGAAGCCAGCGCGATCGCGTAGTGAAACTCCGAATCTTCGCCGATGGCAAGCTCTCCCTCCGCCAGCTTCTGTTCCTGCCGCGCCAGAATCTCTTCCATCTCAGCCACCTCTTCGGCTGACGCGTGAGCGGTGGCGCGCGCAGCCAGTGGCGGCTCGAGCATCTTGCGAAAATCGAGAAGCTCGGCAACCATCTGCTGCTGGCGCACGAGAGCATTAGAGAGAGGATTAACCAACTGCTCGGCTGAAATTTCGCGGACGATCGTGCCAGCGCCTTGTCGCGGTTCGACAATGCCTACCAGTTCAAGACTGCGGATGGCGTCGCGGATGGAGCTGCGGCTCACGCCCAGCATTTCCGCCAGTTCACGCTCAGAAGGGAGCTTGTCGCCGGGTTGAAGCTTGGTAAGAATCAGGCGTTCGATTTGCCGGGCGACTTCTTCGTAGATCTTGTTGCGGCGGATTGTCTCGAAGTCAGACTTGATGGTGCCGGGCAAACTGCCTCCAAGTGGTCTGATAAGTGGACCAGAGGAATGATACACCCGCTGTCAAGCGGAAGCGGTGCTACCCGCAAAAATATTTTTCAGGCTGATAAGTTGCGTAAATCAGATTGGACCACGAGCGTGCAGATTCTACCAGCTGCTTCGGCACTCGGCCAGCAATTTGGTGCAAGCGTAAACTGCCCGCGTGTAGGGCATGGGAACCCCCATTCGCTCGCCCAATTCCACGACCGAACCGACGAGCGCTTCCAATTCGAGGGGACGCCCGGCTTCCAGATCCTGAAGCATGGACGTTTTGTGCTCGCCGACTTTTTCTGCGCCGCTCATGCGTTGAGCAATAGAAATCGGCAGCTCCATTCCGAGTTTGCCGGAAACCGCCTCGACCTCCTGCATGATGTTGCGAATGACAGCAGAAGCCTCCGGGTCGTGCGCCATGCGAACGAGCGTGGCCCGGGTCAGCGCGCTTACGGGATTGAAGGAAGCGTTGCCAAGAAGCTTCACCCAGATTTCGTGGCGAATGCGAGGTGTTACCGGGCAGCGAAGGCCGGAGGCGATGAGGGCTTCGGCAATCTTGCGGCTCCGTTCGGTGCGCGCGCCGTTCGGTTCTCCCAGCGAGATGCGATTGCCTTCGATATGCTGAATTACTCCGGGAGAGACGATTTCGGTGGAAAAGTACACGATGGAGCCGAGCACGCGGCGGGCTTCGATAGTCTTGGAGATGATTCCGCCGGGATCAACCCGCTCGAGGTGAATGCCGTCCCACTCTCCGCCGAAGCCTTGAAAGTACCACCACGGAATTCCGTTTTGCGTGCTGACGACTGCGGTGTCGGGGCCCAGAACGGGATTCAATAGAGGCGCGAGTTGGGGCAGGCCATGCGCTTTGACGCCAAGAAAGACTACGTCTACCGGACCAACTTCTTCGAGAGATCCTGCGAGACATGGCCGCGCCTCGAAATCTCCTTCGGGACTCTTGACCTGGACGCCGCGTTCCTGCATGGCGCGCAAGTGCGGGCCGCGCGCGAACAGCGTGATATTGAAGCCTGCCCGCGCCATGCGCGCGCCAATGTATGCCCCGATGGCTCCCGCCCCCGCGATCAGGAATTTCATTGCGCCTCTTTCATCGGGCATCTTCACCGGACCTCTTTCAGCGGACCTCATCCACCAGGGCGGCAGCGACGGCGCGGCGGCGGATCTTGCCCGTCGCGGTGGTGGGAATGCTATCAACAAAGTAGATCTTTTTGGGGCACTTGTACTCGACCAGAAATTCCCGGCAGTGTTTGACCAGCTCTGACTGGGTTGTTGCATTACCCTCGCGCAAAACCACAGCTGCGCCGACCTCCTCGCCAAGGGTGGGATGCGGGCAGCCAAAGGTTACGGCGGCAGCAACCGCGGGATGTTTCAGCAGAACCTCATCCACCTCGTGCGGGGCGATGTTTTCCCCGGCGCGGATAATGATGTCTTTCATGCGGCCGGTCAGGTGCAAGTAGCAGTCTTCGTCGAGAAATCCCTGGTCGCCGGTGCGGAACCATCCATTGACGAAGGCGCGGGCATTGGCCTCTGGATTGTTTTCGTAGCCGCGAAATACATTCGCACCCTGAATCGCGATCTCGCCGCATTGGTTGTCTTCGACAGAATTACCGTCCTTGTCCATGATCCTGACTCGCAGCCCTGCGCCGACTCCCACGGAACCTGCCTTGCGGTGACGAGGAGGCAAGGGATTCGAGGTCATCTGGTGGGAGGCTTCAGTCATGCCATAAGCTTCGACAAAGGGCACCCCGAATAAATCTTCAATTCTGCGTATGAGCTCTGCCGAAAGCGGAGCGCTGCAGGAGCGGATAAAGCGCAGCGAGGCAGCCTCCACCGGCTTGTGATGGGTGCGCGCCAGCAGCAATTGATGCATGGTTGGAACGCCGGAGTACCAGGTGACATGGTGTTCGCGAACCGTCTTCCAGAAGGTGAGAGCATTGAACTTGGGCGGAATGACGACCGTACCGCCTGAAACCAGTGTGGCCATGGTCGAGCCGATCAGGCCATGAATGTGGAACAGCGGCATCACACACAGAGACACATCGTTTGGCGAGAGCGCGTAGGTGTTGGCGATGTTGGCCGAGGAAACTGCCAGGTTGAAGTGGCGTAACGGCACGCGCTTGGGCCGGCCGGTACTGCCGCTGGTGTGCAGAATCAGGGCGGTGTCATCGCCGCTGGGTTCGGTGGCAGACTTGCCACTGGGAGCATTGAGGAGATGAATGTTGCCCTGCTCGTTCATCTCGACTGCATACACGGGAATGTTTAGATCGGCGGCCGCGCTGCGGGCAAATTCAGCGCCGACGGGAGGGCAAAGCAGAATGCTGGCGTCAGTGTCGCGAAGAAAGAAAAGAAATTCTTCATACGGATACGCCGGATTCAGGGGTGCGGCGATTCCGGCAATGGAAGCGGCCAGAAAACATACGATGGATTGCAGGCCGTTTGGAAGAGCCATGCCGACGCGATCCTCGCGCTGGATTCCAGCCGAGGCCAGAGCATCGGCCATGGCCAGCACCTGATTACGGAGCGAATCATAAGTAACCCGGATGCCAAGTTCAGGAACCAAAACCGCGGTATGGCTGTCTGCAAAATGCAACACGTCGAGGAGCGTATCTACCGACTTCAATGTCATGCGTGGTTGCCCGTTTCGGAAGTGCTCGGATGATTGAACAATTGCCGCTGCTGCCTGCTTAGTCAAATGGATTGTATGAATCTCGACGATTCAGTTTGTGGATCAATCGAGCTTTAAACTCGAAAAGGCCCTTGATCAGATCGGCGAGTTGTGTCCCTGCACAATCATTTCTTCCGCAATTCGGCGCGCCTCCGGCAAGGTTGCCACGTCTTTGCGTTCGATCTCCGCCGGCAAGTCGCGCTGAATCTTTGCCAGCTCTTCATCGAAGACGCGGCTGACCAGTTCCGGACTGTGCGTGACTGGCTTGCCGTCATCGCCGGCGACGGAGACTTTGTGGCGCACGCGCTGCGCGATCATCAGGCGATAAATGCGGTCAGTCGCGAGGTCTTCCATGTAGCCATCGAGCAAGCTGGCGCCTTTTCCGTTCAGCACGCCGTTGCGATAGCGAATCACGGTGCGAGCCGCGGCCCGTGTTCCGGCAAGCGTCCGCTTGCCGACGTCCTTCGGTGCGGGGCGAAGATCAGGATGATTGCTGGCCAGCTTCGGCCGCTTCGCAATCTGATTCGGATAAGGAAATTGCGCAACCGCAATTTCGTTTTGATCGGGATGGCCGGTCCATGCGCCATCCATCAGGCAGGTGGCTTCGTTCTTTTTGTCTTCTTGCAGAACCTTGAGAGCTCGCTCGTTGAGTTCCGCGTCAGTACGGCTGGGATACAGAGCGGTCATGCCTCCAATGGCATGAGCACCGTGCTTGTGACAAATCTCCGGCATGAGCGTACGGAAGTTCTGGAAAAAAGCAACGTCGTGGGGGATGGTATTGCGGTCCGGCAAAATCCAGTTCGAATCCTCGAGCATGAAATCAATCAGAGAGGCCATGTAATCCCAGCGGCCGAGATTCAGTCCCAGGCAATGTTCACGGAGGTTGAAGAGAAATTCTTCCATCTGATAAGCCAGAGGATGCGCCTCCACCAGGGCCATGCACTTGATGTAGTCCTTGGGAAGGCCCTTGTGCTTTGCCAGCGCCTGAAAGAGATCGCGCCACCAAAAAGCCTCTTCGGCCGATTCACTCTTGGGGATGTAAACCGAAAAATTGTGCGGCAGCCAGGCGGGATCGAGCTGGTACCAGATATAAGCCAGATCGAACAACGAGGCGGACATGATTTCGTTCCTGAAAACTCCGCCCTGGCTGATGTGCAGTCCGCGCGGCCGCACCCAAGTGACAGTCTTCGAACGCTCGACCGTGACCCGCTTCTGGCGCTTCTTGTCGTCGTAGGCGAGCTCGTATTTGTAGGCGGCAAGCGTGTTGTTGGCCGCGAGAAGAATGTGGTCCCAGGTGTTGGCCGTCGAGTCTTCGAGATCAACCATGACCGCGGGCGATCCCGAGTTGAGGAGCTTCACCGTCAGTTCGGCATCATCGGCGGGACCGGTCATCTGATTGCGCTGATCGGCGCACCAATCGGGGACTTCGATGCGCCAATCGTTCTTTGTCGCTTCCGATGGCGGCAAATAGTTGGGATGTTGACCGCCATGCGACTGCTGCAGAACCTCCCGGCGCTTGGCGATGGATTTTTGCTGCCAGGGAGTGAACTGCTTGTGCAGGGGCGCTAGAAAATCCATGAAGCCCTTGGGAAGATCACGCTCCGGGTTCATGCCGGCAGGCGCGTAATTCATGTATTGCGAAGTAGAGTTTGCGGTTTGCATTGCCATGGGAGCGCTCCTTGCCGGCCTGTGGAGAGGCCGAAAACTATCCTAACGCAGAATCGCGGGTCTTTGTCTGTGACGGGGGATCACGTTACCGGATGTGGCTCAGAGCGTCGTTGACCGCGCTTTCTTCGGGCTTGCACTCGTGCTTGTCGAAATCTTCCTGGAGCTGCTGCTTGGCTTTGTCGAAATCAATCAGAAATTCCTGCCGCGTGCGGAAGGCGAGGCGGCAGACGTCGCAATAGGCCAGACTTGGGGTGCTGCCGATGAACCTGACGAGCTTGAGAGTGCGCTCCGGCATCCGGTCATCATGGCAGGGCGGCAGGAGGGAGTCAAATCAAGTTATCTACGGGAGAGTTACATGAAATTTCGTTTCTGGCCTGAGCAGGCGATTCTGGAACGAGCCGCCTGAACAGCAGGGTTGCAGCAACTGTCCCAGCCAGTTGGCTCGCGATGAACCCGGGAACATCACTCGGTCGAATGCCAGCGAAGGTATCGGAAAGCGACCTGGCAATCGTAACTGCCGGATTCGCGAAAGATGTGGACGCAGTGAACCAGTAGGCCGCGACGATGTACCCTGCAACCGCATACGGAGTGACATTTGATTGCAGCCGGGAAGAACAAAAAATGACCGTAACCAACCCGAAGCTTGCCACGAACTCGCTCAACAGCAGCGGCCATCCGCTGCGAACATGCGAGGAGAGCGAATACCGGCGAAGTCCGAACATCAGGTGAGCCACAATTGCGCCGACGATGCCTCCGCAACATTGAGCAGCGATGTATGCCACCGCATCCCGCCAACCAATGCGATGTACCAGGGCCTCCGCGAGAGTTACGGCTGGATTGAAATGTGCGCACGAAATAGGGCCGAAGGTGAGGATCAACGCCACCAAAGCAGCCCCGGTCGCCAGCGCGTTTGCCAGAAGAACGATGGCAACATTACCGCCCGCCAGCCGTTCGCCCATGATTCCCGAGCCGATGATCGCGGCTAACAGAAACGCGGTACCAACGAACTCCGCGGTTGCGCGAGCACGCAGGTCGAATTTCATTGTTGCCCGATCCTGTCAATTTCCTTCTTGAGGGCCAGCCGGTCGAGGGCCGCGAGAGGAAGGCAGAGAAAGAGGCTGATTCTCCTGTCGAGCATGAAGAACGCATCGCGGAAGGCTTTCCTGATCTGCCCGGCTGTTCGGGCATTTGCCGCCGGCGGATCAGGAACGCCCCAGTGTGCAGTCATGGGCTGGCCGGGCCAGACCGGGCACGCTTCACTGGCGGCTCTGTCACAAACGGTAAAAACGAAGTCGAGCGCGGGTGCGCCTGGATCTGCAAATTCCTGCCAACTCTTGCTTCGCAAGCCTACGGTTGGAATGTGCGCTGACTCGAGTTGTCGCAGCGCTTCAGGCCTCACGGCGCCAGCCGGATGACTGCCGGCGCTGTATGCCGCGAAGTCCGGCTTCCCTTTGTGGTTCATGATGGCTTCCGCCATGATGGAACGGGCCGAATTTCCGGTGCAAAGGAACAAAACGTGATAGCGCGGTTGCATGGGTAACTTCAGGGTGACCGGATTCAAGAAATCAGGCCTTCCTTACGTCTTGGTTTCGTTGCGTGCAGGAAGGCGCTCATGATTTTTCCATCAACCTCAGTTGCAATTGCATCGAGGCTGACGCTTTGCCCACAAAGAAGTCCGCGCGCATCTTCGAGCCGGTAAATTCTTGTCGGCTCAATTTCAATATGTTCAAAGCCTGCCGCCGCGAGCTTGGCGCGGTACTCGACCTCTTCGAGCGCTCCAGCGACGCAGCCCACCCACAGGAGAACGTTGCTGCGAACCTCGGGCGGGATGCCCGCGCGGGTGACGACATCGGAGACCGCCAGGCGCCCTCCCGGTTTCAGAACACGAAACGCCTCGCGCAAAACACAGTCTTTGTCGGCGGAAAGATTGATGACGCAATTGGAGATGACGACGTCCACCGAGTTGCCAGGAAGCGGGATGTTCTCGATCTGGCCTTTCAGGAATTCGGCGTTGTCGAGGCCCGCTTTCCGCTTGTTCTCGTTGGCCAGCGCGAGCATTTCGTCTGTCATGTCGAGACCATAGGCCTTTCCGGTTGGGCCGACTCGCCGGGCGCTCAGCAAGACGTCAATGCCGCCACCGGAGCCAAGATCGAGAACGACTTCTCCGGAATTGAGCTGAGCCAAAGCTGTGGGATTGCCGCAGCCGAGCGAGGCAAGCAGGGCTTTCTCGGGTACTTGCTCAATCTGCGCCACATCGTAGAGGTCTGAGGTGATGGGATCTTTACAGGCGGCGCCACAACAGGAGCTGCCGCCGGATTTCACTTGCAAAGCGGCCTGCGCGTATTTTTCTCTGACCACATTTCTTATGTCATTCCCGATTTCCGATTTGGTCATTTCTTCCCCTATTTGCAGACCTGAATAATGGTTCGCGGCTCCAAGGCCTTGTTGCGCGTGCAGCACTCCGCATACAGAAACCGCAAAATCTCCTGAAGTGCTTCTGTATTCGCGGTGTAGCGAAGAAAGGTACTTTCGCGGCGGACGCGTACCAGGTCTTCCGCTTTAAGCTTGTCAAGATGATGCGAGAGGGTCGAGCCGGGAATCGCCAGCTCTTCCTGAATTTCGCCGACCACCAGCCCTTGCGGGTGCGCCGACAAAAGCAACTGCATGATGCGCAGCCGGGCCTCCGTGCCCATGGCCGAAAACATGTCGGCATACTTTACGACTTGTTCGGCCGAGGCCCTTGCCGCAGACATATTTCTATAATTGCAGAAATATGGAATACTGTCAACCCCGTCTCAAAAATGGGTGCTTTCGGTCAGTTCTGAAACTGACCTAAAATGCGTAGTGGTTCTAAGGTCGTGTCTGGGATCCCTTAACCGTAAAGGGGCAGAGGTTGCGAAGCGAGGCAGTCAGGCCACTACCCTGTACCCAAGGAGTCACCTGGGCTGCGCGTGGTTGGTTCAGCCGCCGGAAGGCTATAACGAGGTTATTTAGTTCTTCCCGCTTCCACTTTCAGCTTGTCCGTCGCACCGGCTTGCGCCGCTGCCAATCGCGCAGTGAGGACACGGAATGGGGAGCAAGCAACGTAATCCATGCCGACTTTGTGGCAGAACTCGACCGACGACGGATCGCCACCGTGCTCGCCGCAAATGCCGACTTCAAGACGGGGGCGGGTCTTGCGGCCTTTCGCGATGCCGATACGAACAAGTTCGCCAACCCCCTCACGGTCGAGAACCGCGAAGGGATCCTGCTTGAGAATTCCCTCGGAAAGGTAGGTCGGCAAGATTTTATTGATGTCATCGCGGGAAAAGCCGAAAGTTGTTTGGGTGAGGTCGTTGGTGCCGAAGCTGAAGAATTCGGCTTCTTTGGCAATTTCATCAGCGACCAGGGCAGCGCGGGGCAGTTCGATCATGGTGCCGACCAGGTAATGCACTTTCTTGCCCTTCTCCTCAAATACTTCTTCGGCGACACGCCGCACGATGGCAGCCTGATGCTCCATTTCCTTCAGAATTCCGACCAGGGGAATCATGACTTCGGCGTGGGTCTTAATGCCCTGGTTCTCCGCGGCGACCGCGGCTTCGAAAATCGCGCGCGACTGCATCTCGGTGATCTCGGGATAAGTAATGCCGAGGCGGCATCCGCGATGTCCCAGCATGGGATTGAACTCGTGCAGTTCCTCGACGCGATGAAGCAGGCTTTTCAACTCTTTCAGCTTGGGTGAGCGCGGCTTGGTGGCTTCGAGAACGGCGATTTCGACCATCAAGTCTTCGCGCTTGGGCAGAAATTCGTGCAAAGGCGGATCAAGCAGGCGAATGGTGACGGGAAGTCCATCCATGACGCGAAACAAGCCAAGGAAGTCGGCGCGCTGCATGGGAAGCAGCTTCTTGAGGGCGGCACGGCGGTCTTTTTCGTTGTCGGCGAGAATCATGGCGCGCATGTGCGGGATGCGGTCTTCCGCGAAGAACATGTGCTCGGTGCGGCACAAGCCGATGCCTTCCGCGCCGAATGCACGCGCTTTTTTGGCGTCGCGGGGAATGTCAGCGTTGGCGCGCACGCCGATTTTGCGGAACGGCTCGGCCCAGCTCATCAGCTTCAGCAACTCGTCGTCATCGGCCGAGGCTTCCTTGGTGTTGAGTTTGCCCTTGATCACGCGGCCGGTAGTGCCGTCGAGCGAAATCCAATCGCCTTCGTGAAACACCTGGCCCTTGACGCGCAGTTCTTTGGCGTGCTCGTTCACTTGCACATCTCCAGCTCCGGCCACGCAGCACTTACCCATGCCACGTGTGACCACGGCCGCGTGGCTGGTCATGCCTCCGCGGGAAGTGAGAATTCCGGCGGCTACTTCCATGCCGTGAATGTCCTCTGGGGTGGTTTCTGCGCGCACGAGGATGACAGGGTTTTTCTTGCTGCCCGTGCCCGCTTTCTCGACGGCCTCATCTGCGGTGAATACGATTTGTCCGACGGCCGCTCCAGGCGATGCCGGCAGACCCGTGGCCAGAACTTCGACTTTCGTTCCTTTCTCGTCGAGCGTGGGCACAAGAAAGTCGTACAACTGGTTGGGATCAACGCGGAAAATTGCCTCCTGCTCGCTGATCAAGCCCTCGCTCACCATGTCAATGGCGACGTGAACCGCAGCTCGGCCGGTGCGTTTGCCGTTGCGGGTTTGCAGCATGTACAGCTTGCCATCCTGAATGGTGAACTCGAAGTCCTGCATGTCGCGGTAGTGTTGTTCCAAACGGGTAGTGATTTCACGGAGCTGGCGGTAAACATCCGGCATGATCTTTTCCAGCTCAGAAATGTGGACCGGGGTGCGAATGCCGGCGACCACGTCTTCACCTTGCGCATTCATCAGAAACTCGCCATAGAATTCTTTCGCGCCGGTCGCGGGGTTGCGGGTGAAGCCGACGCCGGTGCCGCTGGTTTCACCGAGGTTGCCGAACACCATAGCCTGGACGTTGACGGCGGTGCCCAGCATGTCATCAATGTTGTTGATGCGCCGGTAGTGCTTGGCGCGGTCGTTTTCCCACGAGCGAAAGACGGCATCGCGCGCCATGACCAGCTGTTCGTGCGGGTCCTGCGGGAAGTCGCGCTGGGCGTGCTTCTTGACCGCTTTCTTGTATTCTGCGATCACCTGCCGCAAGGCACTGGCGTCGAGTTCGGTGTCCAGCTTCGCTTTTTTCTGTTTTTTCTTGCCATCGAAGATTTCATCGAATACAGATTTAGAAATGTCGAGCACCACATTGCCGAACATCTGAATCAGGCGACGGTAGGAATCGTAGGCGAACCGGGAATTGTTGGTGCGCGAAGCCAGCGACTCCACGCTCTGGTCGTTCAGTCCCAGATTCAAAATCGTATCCATCATTCCGGGCATGGAAAACTTGGCGCCGGAACGCACGCTCACGAGAAGAGGATTTGCGCCGGTCCCCAATTTTTGCCCCTGCAACTCTTCCAGGCGGGCGAGAGCTTCATCCATCTCGCGGTCCACTTCTTCTGACACGCCGCCATGCTTCATGTACTCGCGGCAGGCCTCGGTTTGAATGGTGAAGCCCGGCGGGACTGGCAAAGCGGCGTTGGTCATTTCGGCGAGGCCAGCGCCCTTGCCGCCAAGCTGGTCTTTCATCTTGCCGTTGCCTTCGGCTTTGCCGCCGCCGAAGAAGTACACGAACTTGATCGCCTTTGAAATGGGCTGTCCGACCCGGGTGTCAGCAACACTTGTAGCGCTCATGGTTTGTCCTTTGATTGGTGCTTAATGCACAGAGATCCGGCGATTCGCTGGAGACACAACTTCAATCATATCGAACAACCGCATGTGATTTCTCTACCACGTCAAGCCCGGGGGACAGGGGCGGGTGCCTATTCGGGTCGTCCCCAATCCGGACTGCGGAACGAGACGCCTCGATTCCAGGCGCTGCATGTTTACTCCTCACTACCTAACGCAGCGCCGCAGGATATCGTTGAAGTTATCTGTCCCGGAGATCCATAAAAAGTTTTCTTGACATTGTTATAGCAAACATGTTACACCGCGACCCGACGGAAATTGGTCCGCTTTTCATACCGGAAGAGATTTTTCAACGTGATTGAGGTTTGCGCTTTGCGGCCGGACCTGGCCGGCGGATGAGGAAGTATGCTTCATGGCCGCCGCGGGACCGCGATTTTTTCAAATCATCCGGGAGAGGAAACACATGCGCTCGCTTACGACGCTTTTTGTACTGGCACTCTTGCTTGGCGCGCTGGGTTCTGCCAGCCAAGCCCAAAGCAACGATGGCGCCGCACAGAACACCAAATGGGCAGCCGCGGGCGCGACCAAGCAGGAAGTGGAGGAACTGCGCAGCGAGGTGGCGGCGCAGAAGCAGACGATTGACGAGCTGAAGGCCATGGTCAAGAAGCTGGCTGAGGCGCAAGCATCGGCCGGCGGCGCAAGCTCACCGCAGGCAAAACCGGTGTCAGAAACCAGCTCGGATGTGAGCGCGGCGAATAACCCGGAGGGCGGCGCTCACGTAGTGAATACGGTCCTGGTGCAGCCTGATCCCATGCTCTCGGACGTGATGGACCAAGCCCAGGCAGCAGCGCCGAAGAAGGACGCAGCCCCGCTTACGGCTGGATGGAACGGGGAGCATTTCTTCATCAGGAGCCCGGATGGCCAGTTCAGCATCAGCCCCTACGGCTACGTGGATACGGATTACCGCGGCTACAAGGGCGACGGTGCGCCCTCAGACACGTTTGTGGTGCGCCGGGCCCGATTCGGATTTCAGGGAAATTACGGTTCACATTTCGACTTTGCGCTTCTGACTGACGCTAACTCGACTACCGGGGCGATCGTGCGTGATGTTTACCTCAACGTCCGGCTCCGGCCTGAATTCCAGTTCCAGGCCGGCCAGTTCAAGGAGCCATTTGCACAGGAAACCGGAATCGGCGCCACCAACCTGGACTTCGTGGAACGTGGCCTGCAATCGTTGCTCTATCCTTCCACCGTCACGGCTTATCGCAGCCCCGGTCTCACTTTGCACGGTGACATCGATGGCGGAGTCATGCAGTGGTGGGCAGGCGCCTTTAATGGCCGGGGCGGTGTAGCCTCCAACGTGACGAACGAGCCGGACTTTGTCGGCCGTGTGCGCTTCTATCCCTGGCGCAAGACCAAAAACGATTGGCTGCGGCAGTTTGCGTTTGGCGGCTCGATTGATCACGCGCGCTCGCGCGCGATATCGAACGACGTGAGCTTCAGTGGCACGTTGCCGGACGCCAGTTACACCTTCTTCCCGTCTTTGAGGATCAACGGTCCGGTCGAGCGGTACGAAGGCGAATTTACCTACATCACCGGTCCGTTCGCGCTGCGCGGTGAGTACGTACAGATGCAGCAGCAACGGTACGACCTCGGGTCGTTTACTCCCGGCGGGCTGGGATACCTCAACGTCCCCGGCATCGGGGCCAAAGCTTGGAACGTCGGTACCACCTATCTGCTCACGGGAGAAAAGCGGCCTGAGAACGGTACGCCGCGCGTGAGACATCCGCTGTTTGGCCCTGACACGCCCGGCGGGCAAGGGAGAGGATGGGGAGCGTGGGAGCTGGGCGTGCGGTACTCCGGCGTCCAGGCGAATGCACCGGCGGCAAACTTTTTCGGCTACTACACGCCGGGATTCGTGCCGCAGTATGACTTTCACACGGATGAAATCACCTTTGGCATCAACTGGTACCTGAACTACTGGGTGAAATACCAGTTCAACGTGAACATTGACCAACTGCGCCAGCCCAGTACCACCGGGCAGTTGCCGCAGAACTTCTACGCGCTTACGCAGGAGTTGCAGTTCCGCTTCTAGGTTTAGCAAGGATTTGACGAGACGCAGCAGGCTGCATGCAGCCGGAGTTGTAAAGGGAAAATTGCAGGAGGAGATTCGATGAGATCCAGGATATTGCTGACTACTCTTCTCACCGCGTTATTTCTGGTCGCAAGCGGGTGCGGGAATGTGCCGGGTTGTCCGGTATGCGGCACTACGACGGCCGATGGTTATGCTGTCCTCGACATCATTCCGGTGCCAGAGCATAATCCTACGGGTGAACCTGGCGGTCCATTCAATTCCTTCGACATAAGCTGGATCAACCAGGCCACGCGCCGCGATTATGTCTCTGACCGTATCGGTCTTGCGGTGGTGGTGGTGGACACGGTCAATAATCTGGCAATCAATGCCATACAGGGTAGCAACGCTGTGACCAACGCCGGTGACGCGGCGAGTCCGTGCGTAAAGGATGCGGCCGGCAATGATGTCATTCCGCCCACGGTGGATGTGTTCGGAAATTTCACGCGCTTCGGATGCAGAACAGATATGTCCACGGCGACGCCTGCTGGGCCCACTTTTCACCTGATCTCCGGTTTTGGCGCGAACCACAACTTCGGAGGGTTCCCCGGAGCGCAATGCTGTGCCGCGCGATCCAATGGTGTGAATCCGATGTCAGGGCCGGACGGTGAAGAAGTGACGCCGGATGGCAAAACGTTGTTCACCGCAGTGGGCAATGCAACCGTCGCGGTTTTTGATCTGACCACAACTCCGCCCACGGTCATAGCAATGATCCCCACCGGAGTGTCGGGAGACTACGACGGGCCGCTGGGTATTGCGCCCTGCGTGTCCTCGTGGAACGGGGAGGCCGGTTCTGCTGCCGATTGCGGGGACGATCGGGCTGATGAGATGTCTTACGATCCGGTTCATCAAGTGTTGGCAGTTATTAACGGCGACCCCGGTTTGCCTTTCTTGACTTTCATCGACATGTCGGGTGTCGTGGCACGCACAAGCAACTGCCTGCCCATAGATTCAACCCTTGCTTACGGACCTTACCCGGTGGGCTACACCGCCGCGACTTATCCTCTGCAGGGCAGCGGGCCCGGAATTCCGCAACCGTCGCCGACTCTCGATCCGAATGTAGCGGGAACTTCGTTTAATCCTCCCAGTTGCATCATTGGCCAGATTTACTATGACGGAGCGGGCGGAGCTGCGTCGGGTGGCATTGGGTTAAGCACAACCGTCCCTGTTGATAACGTGGGAGCCACATTCCCTTGCCCCGATCCCTCCAACCCGCATGTTTTCAGCGGTGTTTCCGGATCGGTGGCTGGAGATGGCCCCATGGGTCTTCCGGGCTTCGGCGTGACGCCCAGCGGCAAGTCATACACCATACCGTGTCATCATGGGCCGCTTCTCGATCAAACGACGGGGGCTTTCTGTAATCAGGCTGCGCCGAGCAGCAATTGTGCCGGCTCGATTGCGCCGGCGGGCTTGGGGGGCATGGTGTGGAACCCGAACACCGGCCACTTGCTGCAAGCCAACGGAAATAGTCTGGCGGTAACCAATATTGGCAGCATAGACGAAATCGATCCGCGCCTCGGGAATCCCAATGGTCCAGTGGTAGTGAACACCTTCGTGATGCGGAACTGTATGCCGACGAGCATTACACAAGGCCCCGGTAACAACTTCCTGGTCGGATGCGCGGACCACGATGGGGAAGCCTTCCCGCCCAATGAGTACATCATTGACGGAACTTCAGGGAAGATTCTCACTGAAATAACAAATGTGGGCGGCGTGGACGAAACGTGGTACAACCCCGGCGACAACAAGTATTATCTGGCAGCAAGAGATATGCCCAACGGCCCTGTCCTGGGCGTGATTGACGCCGGCACTAACACCTGGCTGGAAAACGTTACGACGAATTCCAACTCACATAGCATTGCGGTGGATTCGAGCAACAATCATGCGTTCGTGCCGATGCAGGCGGGTGGAATCTGCACCACGCAGAGCAGCAACGGCTGTATCGGAGTTATGGGCGAGCAGTAGCGACCGGGGAAGCGACGGCCTATGCCGGCCCATGCCGCGGGGCAGGCTGGTTCGCCAGGCAGTGTGGTATAGTCTCGGTCGTAGTGGTTTAGGAATGGCCGATTTTGGCGGGGATGTATGGGAACCTTTGGCAAATCAGCAACGCGAAACGGCAAGTATTTGTGGGTTGTGTTTGGGTTCTTGCTGTCTCTGGCTTATGCGAAGGACCAGCCGCCCCCGAAACCAACTGACGTGCCGGCGACGGTGATCGCGCATTTGCCGTTGCCTGTTTCCACTGGAAGCCAGATGTTTCTGCAGAAGCAGAACGACAGGGATTATCTATACGTTCAGCAGGCAACGAAACAGGGCTACCTGGTGGTAGATGTGAGTCATCCGGACAAACCCAGCCTGCTGAAGCGAACGGCGCAGTCCAATCCTGCCACGGCTGGCAACCTGGAGATGATCAGCCCGGACGTCGCTATCGCAGAAGCGCCGGAAAAGACGCCGACGACCCTCAGCAGCAGCAATCATCCCACGGAAAATGTTCGCGTCCTCGACCTTACCGATCCGCGCAATCCAAAGGTTCTTCAGGAATTCAACGGGGTTACCAGCATATTGCCTGACGGCGGGCACGGTTTGGTCTACATCACCAACGATCAAGGCTTATGGGTGCTTCGCTACAACCGGCCGGCGCTGCTTGAGCCCTCCAAGAAGAAGCCGCCATGCGATTCGAACTCGGAAATCATGGCAATGCCTCCAGACTGCGACTGAGTTGCGGCGTCACTGCCCCGCAGCACGCACCGGGCACTCGTTTGAGATGGTCTTGATCGAATCCACTACCAGAGTCACGGGCGATGCCGATCCGGTTCGCGTGAGCGAATCAGAGCTGGTGCTCATCGAGGGCTCCTGTTTCCCGGTGATCTCCACCCTCTGTCCCAGATAGCGGCGAAGTTTGGTCTTGCCGGTGGCCTGGAGCTCATAGGTCATCGCGGGGTTTTGTTTTATCAAAATGTAGTCTCCGCTTGCCCGGCTCACGCACCCTTGAATGGTGATCTGGCCCTTGGAAGAACTGTCGTTTGAGTTGTTGGACTGTGCAAGCACGAAGCTGCACGAAAGCAGGAGAACGCACAATGCGGTTTTCCTCATGCAAACCCTCCTCACCGCGCTTTAAGAGGCCAACCCCACGGATCTGGGTTGTTCTCTTTTCTATTTTACGTGGGTTTCCTGGTAATGGAGTTCCTTCCATTCCCCGGCCCGTTTTACCCATAACTCGGTGATGTAGACCCTGGAATAGCGGACCTGCGCCTTGGGAGGGAACTGCATGGTGACTTCGTAGATGACAAAGGCAGCATCGGGAGCAAGCGGAATCATTTTGTAGCCCCACAAGGTATAGTTGAAGACGTTACCGTCCACGACCTCATTGATCGCCTGGAGCTTCGAGCGTTCGCCCTTTCCGTCCACTTCCACTCCCTGGTAATCGTCGGCGAGCAGGTCGCCGTAGGCTTTCTTGTCTTTATTCTTAAGGGCTTCCCACTCATCTTTGATCTTCGCTTCAAACAGCTTCTGCAATCCGGCTGCGGATGCGGCTTCTGACGATTGGGCGGTGCTGACCGTCTTTGCCGCCGGTTGCCGAGCGAACAGCCATGCGGAAGCGGCAAGCAGGCTCAAGGCCAGGGTGAGATACCGTCGCATCTGTTTTCCTCCTCTTCCTCTTCGTCAGGAAATGCGAATCTTACAGAGCTGGGCCGCCATAGTCAAAGCATCTTCGGGCAAAGGAATTGATCGGAAACAAGCGAATGCTGCCCCTGTAGTTTTTATGTGGGCCCTGTGTGCCGAGTGGTCAGACACACTAGAATCAGGGTGTGCTTTCCGAGCGTGTGGAGTTTGTCGCCGAGCGTGACGCTGAGCTATTCGCCGCAGTTCCACGCGCGGCCGCAGTTTTTCTGCTGCGGGCTGAGGATCCTCAGGCCGAACCTTACGTCAGCAAAACAGAAGATTTGCGGCGGCGGTTGCAACGCCTGCTGCGTACCCCCGCGGAGCACAGCCGCAAGCTGAACCTGCGCGGGCAGGTGCGCTGGATTGAGTACACATTGACCGGCTCGGACTTCGAAGCCGGTTTTCTTTTGTATCAGACGTTGCGTTCTATCTTCCCCAAAACCTACTCTGCGCGGTTGCGGCTGCGCTTTGCGCCGCTGATCAAGCTGCATATGGAAAATGAGTATCCGCGGGCTTCAGTGACGACGCGGCTGGGACGACTGGGCGGAAAGAATCTCTACTATGGGCCGTTTGCCTCACGCGCGGCGGCGGAGAAATTTGCCAATGACTCGCTCGACTTTTTCAAGATGCGGCGCTGCGTGGAGGACTTACAACCCGATCCGAAATTTCCGGGATGTATTTACTCCGAGATGAAGATGTGCCTGGCGCCGTGTTTCCAAGGTTGCACCGACGATGAGTACCGCGAAGAAGTTGGACGGGTGCGGCAGTATTTTGACAGCGGAGGGGAATCGTTGCTGCGGATAATCTCGAACGAGCGCGACGAGGCTTCGGCCAGCCTGCAGTTTGAAGAGGCGGCGGGACACCACGCTCGCTTAGGGAAGGTCAAGCCGGTTTTGCAGCGTCTGCCGGAGATCGTGCATCGAATTGACCAGCTTCGAGCGGTGACGGTGCAGGCGAGTGCAGTTGAGGGCTGCGTTGCTTTGTTTCGCATTGATGACTGCAGAATCTTGGGGCCGACGGTCTTTGCGGTCCAACCTGCTGAGCACACACGATCACAGTCAATGGAATCGCGCGTGGAAGAGGCTCTGAGTGCGATGAGCTCGGCGGAAGACCAGCGATCTGCGACCGGGCTGGAAACGATGGAGCATCTGGCTTTGTTGAAACGCTGGTACTACCGCAGCAGCCACGCGGGAGAAATCTTTTTTGCCGATGAGAAAGGGGTGTTGCCACTGCGCAGAATTGTGCGCGGGATCGCGCGAGTGTATCGCGGCGAAAAAGCGGAAACGGTGGAGATAAAGGCTACTGGGATGGAAGGAGAAGCATGAAGAAAAAGACGAGTTCGCCAAAGGGCAATCCGGACAAGGCGTTGCGGAAGCATTTGCTTGCGCTGCTGAGCGGCGGCAACGCTCATGCGAAGTTTGACGATGTAATTCAGGGCATTCCCGCCGAAGCGCGAGGCAGGAAGCCGGCGGAGTTGCCGCATTCGTTGTGGATGCTGCTTGAGCACTTGCGGATTGCGCAGCGGGATATTCTGGAGTTCAGCCGCAATGCCAAGCATGTTTCACCGGAGTGGCCGCGGGGTTACTGGCCGGAGAGTGAAGCGCCGCCAAGCGACAAGGCATGGAATGACAGTGTCAAGAATTTTCGCAAAGACCTGAAGGCGATGGAGGAATTGGTGGCCAATCCGAAGACGGATTTGTTCGCGGAAATTCCCTGGGGAGATGGGCAAACGATTTTGCGCGAGGTTTTACTGGTAGCCGACCATAATGCGTATCACCTGGGTCAAATGGTGGATGTGAGGCGGGCGCTGGGCGAATGGGTGGCGGGATGAGTTTGCACCTCAGGCGCTAAAGCGCGTGACTAAACGCGGACCCTTATCGCAGCGCTGAAGCGCTGCGCCACCCAAAACTCGTGACATCAAGATGTATCGCAATGTTGAAGGCTCGCCACCCAAAACCATTTTTGGCGCTTTGCTCAAGCGTCCGTTCCGGCTGGTACACTGACTCATCAGTCTTTCACGCTCTTAGCCTCACACTCTTAATTCCACCACGGTTGCGCCGCCTCCGCCTTCGTTCTGGCCGGGTTCGGCGACAGATTCCACATGGGGATGTTTCTGCAAGAACTGGCGAAGGGCTTTGCGTAGAATGCCCATGCCGCTGCCGTGTATGACGCGGACCCGAGGCAATCCAGCCAGGAAGGCGCGGTCCACGAATTTCTCGACTTCGCGGGTGGCGTCTTCGACGGTGCGACCGATCACGTTGATTTCCGAAGGGACGGCCAGGTTTTCGTTTTCGAGTGAAACTGAAACGCCGTGGGCGCGGGCGGCTTTGACGGGAGACTCGGAGTCGCGGGCCAGAACTTCAGCAATATCTTCACGCGCGATCTTCATCTTCATATTGCCAATTTCGACTTCGTAGTGGTTGTCATCTACCCGCCGCATGATGCGGGCAGGGCGGCCGACGGACTTCAGCTTGACGGTGTCGCCTTCCGCAATGCGCTTGATGAGTTGCGGCTGGGCATGCGGATCGTCACGGTCGGCGCCGGTGGAGTGGGCGACCACGGCGGAATCAAATTGCTCACGAAAATCACGACGGGCTTTCGAGATGCGGCGCTCGGCGTCTTTTGAAACTTTTTGCGCGGCGGCGCGGTCTTCAATGGCGTTGACGGCTTCGCGGGCGTGATACTCGAAGTCGCGCAGCAGGGCTTCCAGCTTCTTTTCTAGTTCTTTAACTTTGGCCTGCTGATCTTTCTTGCCTTCGGCGGCGAGGTGGGACCGTTCGCGCGCGATTTCTTCCTCACGAGTTCGCAGGCGCAGGCGTTCGTTCTCTGCCTGGCGCAGTTCTTCGTGTAAACGATCGAGAAAGTGGCTGACGTCGCGGGCCTGCGAGCCGAGGCGGGAGCGGGCGGATTCAATGATGGAAGGATTGAGGCCGAGGCGCTGAGCAATGTTGATTCCGGCGGACGCTCCCGGAACTCCGATTTTCAGTTCAAAGGTAGGCTGAAGAGTGTGCTCGTCGAATCCGACGGAAGCGTTGACCACGCCATCGGTGTTTGCGCCGAAAACTTTGAGCGAAGTGTGGTGCGTGCAAATGACGGTCAGGCAGCCGAGACGGCGGAAATGTTCGGCGATGGCGACGGCAAGGGCAGCGCCTTCTTCGGGATCGGTGGCTGAACCGAGTTCGTCGAACAGGACGAGCGAATGCGGCGTGGCGGTGCGCGAGATGAAATCAATGTTGGTGACGTGAGCGGAAAAAGTGGAAAGATTCTGCTCAATGGATTGATAGTCGCCGATATCGGCGAGGACGGCGTCGAAGAGGGGCAGTTCGGCGCGATCGGCGGGAACGGGAATGCCGGATTGAGCCATGAGAACCAGAAGTCCGGCGGTCTTGAGGGTGACGGTTTTGCCACCGGTATTGGGACCGGTGATGATGAGCTCGCGATTGTTTTCGAGCTCGATTGTCATTGGCACGACCGAGGCAGATTTAGTTTTGAGATTCCGTTCGAGCAGAGGATGGCGGGCGTTGATAAGGAACAGTCGAGAATCACTCGACTCCGACAGCCGAGGGCGGCTGCCGCCACTCGAAAAATTGACGGCGACGCAGTTGTAATCTTCGGCGAAGCGGGCTTTGGCGAATTGCAACTCCAGTTCGGCAAGAGCGGAGCGGGCGGCGAGAATGGCGCCGGCTTGCTCGCCGATGCGGCGGGTCATTTGGAGCAGAATGCGGTGAATCTCGGCCTGCTCTTCTTCGAGCAGACCTGCGAGTTCGTTGTTCAGTTCGATGGTTTCAAGCGGTTCGACAAAAACCGTCTGGCCGCTGGAACTGGCGCCGTGGACGACTCCCTGTATGCGGCGTTTCTGCTCAGCTTTCACGGGAATGACAAAGCGCTCGCCGCGAATAGTGATGAGCTCCTCCTGCGCCGCGCCACCTTCGGAGAGACGGCGCAGAAAGGATTGCAAAGAGTCATGGATGGAGCGGCGCTGCTTTTCGATCTGGCGGCGGATGCGGGCGAGATCGGGAGAAGCGTGATCGTCGAGCGTGCCATCCGGCAGAATCTTGTTGCGGAAGGCGCGGAGAAAGTCTGCGAACTCCGCGATGCCGGAAGAAAGTTCTGCGACGGCTTTCCATTCAACGCGCATGGCCGCGGGAGGGTCCGATGCGATTTTGCGCCATTCGGCGGCGCGATCTACCAGCAGGATGACGTCGCGAATCTCGGAGGTTTCGAGCACAGCGCCTTCGATACACGACTTCTCGGTTGCCTTAGTAATCTCGGGCAGGCCGTGAAAGTCGAAGCTGCCGCCGACACGGCGGAATTCGCGAATTTCGGTGGTGAGCTGGTGCTGGGTTTCGATCCAGGTCTTATCGGTAGATGGTGCGAGCGAGGCGATCAACGCCTGGCCAAGCGGGGAGGAGGCATAGCCACGGAGAATATCGCGAAGGGAGTCGAATTCAAGGACGCGAGCGCTGGAGTGGGCGAGGGGTAAGGGAGGCATTGGAGTTAATGTTAACAGGCGAATCACGGGCATTTGTTGACCTCAGGCGCTGAAGCGCGGGGTGACTAGGCAGAACTTGGTCACCGCGCTAAAGCGCTGCGCCACCCAAAAACAGGATCGTCCCAGGTCTCGCAAAAGCGGCGAGGCCTGGGGCACGTCGCCATAATTTGACTCTGCTAGAATCAGCTTGAAGAGATGGGCTTTCCTACCACACGGTTGCGCAGGCTGCGGCAGAGCGAGGCGATCCGCGACATGGTGCGCGAAACGCGGCTCACGCCGGAGGCGTTTGTCTATCCACTGTTTGTAACTCCGGGCAAAGGCGTGCGCAAGGAAGTGGGCTCGATGCCCGGAGTGTTCAATCTTTCGGTAGATGAGGCGGTCAAAGAGGCGCGCGAGGCGCATTCGCTGGGTGTGCCGGCGATTATTCTTTTCGGCCTGCCGGAGAAAAAAGACGAAGTTGCTACGGGAGCGTGGGCCGACGACGGAATCGTGCAGCAGGCGGCGCGAGCGATCAAACGCGAGCTGCCGAAGCTGGTGGTCGTGGGCGACGTTTGCCTGTGCGAGTACATGTCGCATGGGCACTGCGGAGTAGTGCGGGCGGCAAGTCCGCAATCGCTGGGAGCGGCGGTGGCGGAGCGCGCGGCAGCGGAATATGAAATCGTGAACGACGCGACGCTTGAATTGCTGGCAAGAACATCCGTGTCGCTGGCGCGGGCGGGAGTGGATATTATTGCGCCGTCGGACATGATGGATGGCCGGGTGGGCGCGATCCGCAAGGCGCTGGATGAAGCGGGGCTGATCAATACTCCCATTCTTTCTTACGCGGCGAAATTTGCCTCGGGATTTTATGGGCCGTTCCGCGAGGCGGCGGATTCAGCGCCGCAATTCGGAGACCGGCGGTCTTACCAGATGGATGGCGCGAACTTGCGCGAGGCGATGCGCGAAATCGAACTCGACATCGAAGAAGGCGCGGACATAATCATGGTGAAGCCGGCGCTGCCTTATCTTGACGTGATTGCCGCGGCGCGGGCACGGTTTGATGTGCCGCTGGCGGCGTACCAGGTTTCGGGCGAGTTTGCCATGATCGAGGCCGCGGCGCGGAATGGCTGGATCGAGCGCGAGCGGGTGATGATGGAGTCGTTGATTTCGATTCGCCGCGCCGGGGCGAGCGTAATCCTTACTTATTACGCGAAAGAAGCGGCGAAACTGCTGGGGTGATTACTGTCTTGTTTTCGGGTTCGCGGTGAGAACGCCTCGAAGCACTGGCAATGATTCCTGATTTGCATAGGTCCTTCGACCGCGCATGATGACCGCTGCGCGGCCTTCATGTCTTCGCTCAGGATGACAATTCTTGTGGGCGGCATTGAGGCTTCGCCCAGGATGGTTAGCACCTGTTCGCCCTCATCGTGCCATGATTGGCACGTCAACCTTCAACGCCCAGACCAGCGCGACCACCCAGCCGATGGCGGTCCATCCAAGAAAGAAATTCAGGACGAAAATGGAGACTGTGTCGCGTTTGTGGCGGACGACGGCGATGATGGAGGGCAGGAAGTACATCACGAAGCCACAGCCGAAAAACGGGAAGAAGAACAACGTGGCAAGATGCATGAGTATTCACCTCCTGCTCTTTTTATTTTAGCAGTCAGAGCTACTACTCAGTGATACGGACCAGGGCGCGGTACTGAGGGATTTTAATTTCCCTCAGTATCCCAGGGCGCAGCTCGGTTCCCGAATCCACAGCAGGTATCGTAGAATCAACTATTTGTAACCACGCCTTATTTTCGTTAGGGAGCGACTCTTTTGCCTGAGACTACGTATGACATCGCCATCATTGGCAGCGGGCCGGCAGGGTATACCGCTGCTATCCGCGCCGGACAGTACGGACTGAAAACTGCGCTGATCGAAAAAGACGGATTTCTCGGCGGCACCTGCCTGCACGTGGGCTGCATTCCGACCAAGGCGCTGCTGTTCAACGCCGAAATCTGGGACCACCTCAAAGATGCTAAAGAATTTGGCATTGAAGGCGTTGACGCGCGCAAGCTGAACTGGGCGGCGATCCAGGAGCGCAAGGCGAAGATCGTGACCAAACATGCGAAGGGGCTTGAGTTCCTGATGCGCAAAAACAAGGTTGAGACGATCAAGGGCTACGGCAAGCTTGCCGAGCCGGCCAAGAGTGGGGTGGTCACCGTCAATGTGGAAGACGGCGGGAAAACTAACCGGATTAAGGCAAAGAATGTGATCCTGGCGACCGGTTCAGAAGCGCGCATGATTCCGGGGCTTGCAGCGGGCGACCGGGTGCTGACGAACATTGAGATACTGGGATTGAAAGAGATTCCGAAATCGCTGGTGGTGGTCGGAGCCGGAGCGGTAGGCGTGGAATTTGCTTCGATCTTTCGGTCGTTTGATACGCAGGTGACAATCCTGGAAATGCTGCCGCGGCTGGTCCCGGTAGAGGATGAAGAAGTATCGAAAGAGCTGGCGCGGGTGTATATCAAGCGCGGGATCGAGTTCCATACCGGAGCAAAGGTTGAGAAGGTCGAGAAGACAAAGACGGGAATTGCGGTCACTTTCAGCGTGGGCGGTAAAGAACAAAAGATTGAGGCAGAAAGGATTCTGATTGCGGTGGGGCGGAAGCCGCGCACGGAAAACATCGGCCTGGAGACAACGAAGATCAAGCCGGACCGCGGGTTCCTCAAGACTGACAGCTGGATGCAGACGAACGAGCCGGGAGTGTACGCGATTGGCGACATAGTGCTGGGAACGCCGCAACTGGCGCACGTGGGCGCGATGGAGGGGATTGTTGCGGTCACGAAAATTGCGGGAAAGACGGGAAAGCCGATCAATCCGGAGCACATCCCGAATGCGACGTATTGCCATCCGGAGATTGGCAGCGTGGGGTTGACGGAGGAGAAAGCGAGAGAAGCGGGATACAACGTGAAGGTGGGAAAGTTCCCTTTCACGGCAAATTCGCGGGCTTCGATTGTGGGGGCGCATGAGGGATTCATCAAGATCGTGTCGGATGCGGATTATGGCGAGATTTTGGGCGTCCATATTATTGGGCCGCAGGCGACGGAACTGATTGCTGAGGCGGTCGCGGCGATTGAACTGGAAGCGACGGTGGAGGATTTGATCTGGACGATCCATGCCCACCCGACGCTCGCAGAAGCAATGCTGGATGCCGGGAACAGCGTCTATGGGATGGCGATCAACGCGTAGGAAAATTGATTGATTGAGAGATTTGGTAACTGGGCGATTGGGAATTGCGACGCGTGATTTTAGAACTCGCGCTGTGAGTTTTGATCTCTGTAATCCGACTCGGGACGATTGATTATGCAACCGGGCTGCGCTCGACTCGGACAGTCGGGGGCGGCTGTCCCAAGCACGGCGCGAACCTAGTTTTTGCCGGCGGAATTCAGCCGTTGTTCGAGCGCGCTGATTTCGGACTGCAAGCCTGCGGGCAGCCGTTCGCCGAACTGGGCAAAATGTTCTTTGATGCGCGGAACTTCCGCCTTCCAGCCCTCTATATCGACGCTGAGGAGCTTGGCTACGTCGGCGGGGGCGATGTCGAGACCTTTCGTATCCAGATCGGCTGGAGCAGGCACTCGACCAATCGGCGTATCCAAGGCATGAACCTTTCCATCACAGCGCTCGAAGATCCATTTGAGCACGCGGCTGTTTTCGCCATATCCGGGCCACAGGAACCTGCCGTTTTCATCGCGCCGGAACCAATTGACGTAGAAAATCTTCGGCAGCTTCGCTTCCGCTGACTTCTGGCCGATGTTCAGCCAGTGCGCGAAATAGTCGCCCATGTGGTATCCGCAGAAAGGAAGCATAGCCATGGGATCGCGGCGCAACTGGCCGACTTTGCCGACAATCGCCGCTGTGGTTTCACTGCTGGCGGTCGCTCCCAGGAAAGTTCCGTGCTGCCAGTTGAAGGATTCGGTGACCAGGGGCACAATTCCGGCGCGGCGTCCGCCGAAAAGAATGGCGTCAATTGGAACGCCTTTGGGGTCTTCCCACTCCGGAGCAATCACCGGGCATTGTTTTGCAGGAGTCGTGAACCGGGCGTTTGGATGTGCCGCCTTGCGCCCCGACGCGGGAGTCCAAGGCCGGCGCAGCCAGTCCACCAGTTCTTCCGGCTTGTTTTCGGTCATGCCCTCCCACCAGACGTCGCCATCGGTGGTCATGGCACAGTTGGTGAAAATGGAATTGTGGGTCACGCTGAGCATGGCGTTGGCATTGGACTTCATGCTGGTTCCGGGCGCCACTCCAAAAAACCCATACTCCGGATTGATCGCGTACAGGCGACCGTCGGGGCCGAACTTCATCCAGGCAATATCGTCACCAACCGTCTCTACTTTCCAGCCCGGGATGGTCGGAATGAGCATCGCCAGGTTCGTCTTCCCGCAAGCTGAGGGGAACGCACCGGTTATGTACTTCACCTGGCCGGCGGGGTTGATCAGCTTGAGAATGAGCATGTGCTCGGCCATCCAACCCTCATCGCGGGCCTGCACGGACGCGATGCGCAGGGCGTGGCACTTCTTCCCTAACAAGGCGTTGCCACCGTATCCCGAGCCATAGGACCATATCTCGCGGGTTTCGGGAAAATGGCAGATATATTTGTGCTCGGCATTGCATGGCCAGGTCGAATCCTGATCATTTGCACCGAGCGGCGCGCCAATCGAGTGCAACCCGCGCACAAATTCGCCGTCTTCACCGAGCACATCGAGGACCCGCGTGCCGACCCGCGCCATGATGTGCATATTCGCGACGACATAAGGCGAGTCGCTGATTTCCACGCCGATTTTCGCGATATGCGAACCAACTGGCCCCATGCTATAGGGAATCACGTACAGGGTGCGGCCCGCCATGGAGCCCGCGTACAACGCGGTCAACCTTTGCTTCATTTTGGCGGGATCTTCCCAGTTGTTGGTCGGTCCGGCGTCCTGTTTACGTTGCGAACATATGAATGTCCTGTCTTCGACGCGCGCCACGTCGCCGGGGTTCGATCGTACCAGGATACTGTTTACCCGCTTCTCCGGGCTGAGAGGGACCGCAACCCCGGAAAGGACCATCAGCCGCATCATGGCCTGGTATTCTTCGGGCGAGCCATCACACCAGTGAACGCGGTCCGGCTTGCAAAGGCGGGCAATTTCCTCGACCCACCGCGCGAGCTTAGGGTTTTTCCCGCTGCTGGCAGATTCGACTTCCATTGCGAGACTGGACATAAAATACTGCTCCTCTCAATAACCGAGAATCGCCTGCGCACGGACCGCAGCTTGAGGGCAGGCGGAAGACAGGGCCCGGGAAGCCAGGTGCTAGACCCAATATGTGGCGCGTCTATTGTCCCTCTTTTTGAGCAAGATTCCAAGTTCCCCTGCAGGGAGTGAACGAAACGCAACGATGGTTCCTTCCCGCGGCCGAACCTGTCTCAAAGTGGGAATAACCCGCGGCCAACTGGGGAGAACTCCGTAGCCCGGCAGGTCTAAGACAGTACCTCGTCCGCTTCGCGTCGCGGGGCGTTGACGGCTTCCTGCGTGACCGCCTCCAGATGTTCGAGGACCTGACTAACCGTCAGCGAGTACATTTCCCGGCCTAAGCCTTCGCCGGCTTCAAGGGCACTCTTCAAGTAATGCCCGGCGATCTCTATCGCTAACGGGTCAGTGATCGTCTTTCCAGTTTGCTTCTGGTACTCCACCCACGCGGGATGCGGTAGCGCGACCCATACCGGGCGGCCGTCCACCAGGAATTTCATATCCACGGCATCGGCATGGCGCGTGGATATGGCCACAATCAGCGCCTGGTAGATGCAATGAACGTTCTTTTTCGTCCAGCGGTCCACGGCATGGAAGTCTTTCAACATGGCGTACTTAAGACTATAGCGAAGGGAACTCGCGGGGGCAAACAAGATGCGTTTGGAGTGCAAGCGTTCATTTAATGTCTTTTTAACAAACGGTGTGCAGGGGGAGGCATCTTAGACGTGATCGTCCTGTGCGCTGGGCATCTTCCTACGGAGCCAATATCATGGATTCCCGCTATTTGAAAAAACTACTCACAGGGCTTGGCTGTCTGGCATTGATTTTGGGACTGGGGTGCAATTCGAACTCTCACCAGAGTGAAGTGGTTCATCCTGGTGGGCAGGTCAATGCATTGATCGGAGCGGGCAGCACGTTCATCTATCCGATTATGACCCGCTGGATCAGCAATTTTCAGACGAGCCATCAGGGAGTGCAAATCAACTATCAGTCCATTGGCAGCGGCGACGGGATTCAGCAGCTCAAGAAAGGCCTGGTGGATTTTGGCGCCAGTGACGCCGCGCTGGATGATGAGCAACTCAAGGAAATGCCGCCGGTGATCCAGATTCCTGAGAGCGCCGGCCCGGTTTGCATTACCTACAATCTGCCCGACCTCAAGAGTGCGCTGAAACTGAGCGGCGCGACCCTGGTCGGAATTTACATGGGAACCATCAAGAGCTGGCAGGATGCCGCGGTGAAGAAAGACAATCCAGGTGTTTTGCTCCCCAACGAGCCGATTATCGTAGCTCACCGTTCCGACGGCAGCGGCACTACCAACATATTTACTACTTACCTTGCCAAGGTGAGTCCGGAGTGGCAAAAGAAAGTGGGCAAAGGGATTTCTGTCGGTTGGCCGGTGGGACTTGGCGGCAAGGGCAGCGAAGGCGTGACCGGTGTGGTGAAGCAATCGGGTGCGATCGGGTATGTCGAACTCACCTATGCGAAGGAAAATAATCTGCCCGTGGCCCAAGTTCGCAATCAGGCGGGAAATTGGGAAGACCCTAGCGCGGCGGGAACGACCGCGTCGATTGAAGCATTCCGCGACGATCTGGACAAGGACCCGCGGCTTCCCATCGTGGACCCGCCGGCCTCGGCGAAAGATGCTTACCCGATCTGCGGACTGACGTATCTGCTGGTCCCGAAAGATGGCCAGGATTCGGCCAAGCGCAGCTTGCTCAAGAATTTTATTCAGTACGTCATTACTGACGGGCAGGAGCCGGCGGAATCACTGTATTACGCGAAGCTTCCTCCGACCCTCGCGGACGAAGACCAGAAACTGCTGGGCGAGATGCAGGCCAAAGGCCAGCCAGTTCAAACCACGACCGCAGCCTTGAAGTAGAAACTCGCCGAGCTTTGCGATGGCGAGGTGTCGACATCCCGGCTATGATGAGAACGCTGCGTGCAGCGTATGAAGAACCTTGGAATTCTCATCTCGGGGCGTGGGTCGAATTTTGAAGCGATCGCGAAGAATATCGCGGCCGGGCGAATCCCCGAAGCACAGATCGCCGTTGTCATCTCGAACATTCCCAATGCCGGCGGACTTGAGATCGGCCGCCGCCTGGGTTTGACCGCGGTTGTTATTCCGTCCAAGGGAAAAGAGCGGGAAGAGCATGACCGGGAAGTCGTGGCCGTGTTGCGGGAGCATAAGGTTGAGCTGGTCTGCCTCGCCGGCTACATGCGATTGCTTTCACCATGGTTCGTGCGGCAGTTTCCCCGCCGCATTCTGAATATTCATCCTTCATTGTTGCCGGCGTTTCCCGGCCTGGAAGCGCAGGAACAGGCGTTCGCCTACGGCGTGAAGGTAGCTGGCTGCACCGTGCATTTCGTGGATGAAGAACTCGACCACGGGCCGATCATTGTGCAGAAAGCCTGCCCCGTGCTTGAGAGTGACGATGAGCACACGCTCGCTGCGCGAATCCTGGAGCAGGAGCATATTGCGTACAGCGAGGCAATCAACCTCGTCGTCGCGGGGAAGTTCGAGATCGCGGGAAGAAGGCTGGTGCGCACCTAGCCGTGAGCGGTCAGGGCTTGACCAGGAACAGCCTCATCCCATTGAAATCAAACGTGACTGCAAAGGGCCGGAAGAACTGGTGCGAGATCAGACCTGCGATCCGGAAGCCGAAAGCGTATTCGAGGCTGGGCGGGAAAATGTTGGTCAGCCCGTTTATCTTTTCGCCCCGGGCCTTACCCAGCGAAAGCTGGTCTACGACGAATGGAACTTCGCTCGATGTCTGGCTGGGCGGTTCCGCACCCGATGCACTCGCGTTCTTCTTTTCATTTCCCGCAGGCTGGGCCGGGGGCGACGCCGGGTTATTTCCGTGGCCGTCCTGCCCCGCTCCAGTGCCAGAACCGTTTCCAGCCGCTGCCGGGGTATCTGGAACGGACGTGATACCGGCCTCCTTGAGCGTGGACTCCGGACACAAGAAACCGCCCTTGGAGAATCCCGTATCAATGAAAAGCAGGGCGGGTGGCGCCTGGTTCACGCGGCCCCACGCCACCATGAAGTGATCGCCCGCCATCCAGAAAGGAACAACGATCGCATGTTGTGACGCGGCCTGCCTCTCGACTTGGTTCAGCGTTTCCGCGGAGCGCTGCCGAAGAATGAGTTGGCCTCCCGGATAATCGAGCGTGGGCAGAAAGTGATACAGCAATTCCGTGCCCAGGATTCCGTAGATCTTGCGTCCGCCGACTTCGGGCAGGGGTACCATAATGACCGGCACATCCTTGATTACCAAATTCTCTAAGGTGAGGGCCGCCCGGTAGTGACTTACTTCCGCGTGTTGACCGCCGGCAAAGGTCCCGGTGGTAGTGGCGACGGATTGCACTCCCATCCGTTTGGCAAATTCGCTCTCGAGGACCACCTCCGGCCCGCCGGTATCAATCAGAAAATCCACTGCTTCACCACCGTTTACCTTGACACGCACCACCGGAAGGGGATCGGTGGCAACGAACTTCAAGGTGACCGGCAAGGGCCCTTCGATCCGATACGGGGTAACGCCCTTGTAGCTTGCCATCTCAGCCGCCTTGGCGTCGTCGCCGGTTTCGCGGTACCACCTGGCCGCCAGCTCGAAATCGTCGCGGCGATGAAAGAGCTCCGCGAGGGCCGACTTGGCCTTTTTCGCGCCGGGATCGAGTTCGAGCGCCTTCCGCAGGTGCTTCTCCGCTTCGTCGAACTGGTTGGCGTAGAGAGCCAGTTGGCCCATTCGCAGCTGTGCGGGCGTGCTTTTTGGGTCCGCGGCCAAAACCTCTGCATACGCTTTGGCTGCTTCCGGGAACTTCCCTGCGCGAAACAGAGCATCGGCGTCTTCTATCTTCGAGGCGGCGTGCAGGGCTGCCGCGGACAGCGCCATCCAGATGACAACTAAATATCTAGTTTCATAGCAGGGTTTAAGACGGACGGCGGTACAAAACGTGAGCACAGGATTTGTGCAAAGAGAAGGCTTCTGCACCGGTCCCTACCGAGCAATTCTTTATAATGCTTCCCAATGCCCACTTTCCTTCCGGCTGACGAACAGCTCGCATACCTGAAAAAAGGCGCGGCCGAGATCGTCAAAGAATCAGAGCTGCGCGCGAAGCTTGAGAAATCTAAAGCCGCTGGCAAGCCGCTCCGCGTCAAGCTCGGCATGGATCCGACCGCGCCCGATCTGCATCTTGGCCACACTGTCATTCTGCGCAAGCTCAAACATTTTCAGGATCTCGGTCACACTGCAATTTTTCTCATCGGCGATTTTACCGGCATGATCGGCGACCCCACCGGGCGATCGGTTACGCGTCCGCCCCTCTCGGCTGAGCAAATCGAGCAGAACGCCGAGACCTATAAAGCCCAGGTGTTCAAGATTCTTGACCCGCAGAAAACCGTGATTGACTTCAACCGCCGCTGGTTTTCGAAGTTTAGCGCCGACGACTTTATCCGCCTCGCCGCCAAATACACGGTCTCTCAAATGCTCGAGCGCGAGGACTTCCACAAACGTTTTCTCGAAGAAAAGCCGATTGCCGTGCACGAGCTCCTCTATCCCCTCGCTCAGGGATATGACTCGGTTGCTCTAGAAGCCGATGTTGAGCTGGGCGGAACCGACCAGAAATTTAATTTGCTGGTCGGCCGGGAATTGCAAAGGGCTTACGGGCAAGAGCCGCAAGTGGTGCTGACGACGCCGATTCTCGAAGGGCTTGATGGCGTACAGAAGATGTCAAAGTCGCTGGGTAATGCCATTGGCATCCACGAGCCGGCGCTCGAGATGTACGGGAAGATCATGTCGATTTCCGACGACATGATGTGGAGGTACTACGAGCTGCTGACGGATGTGCAGCTGCCCGAGATCGAGAAGATGAAGCGGGAAGCGCATCCCATGCAGGCGAAGAAAGATTTGGCGGGAAGGATTGTGGCGGATTTTCATTCGGCGGATGCGGCGACGAAGGCGGGGGAAGATTGGGGGAAGCAATTTCAGGAGCGTGGAGTGCCGGAGGAGATTGAGAGCATCACTTTTTGTATCAGCGATTATCGCGCGCACGCTGGCAAAAATGTCGAGCCGAGTGAGGATGTTGGATTTAGCCTCGCCGACCATATTGAGTATCCGCCCGATGAGACTGCTAATGTCTGGGCGGACGAGGTAATCTGGTCAAAGCAATTCCCGATAAGGCTCGATAAATTGCTTGTGACGGCAGGGCTAGCCAAGTCGGTGAACGACGGAGTTCGAAAGATAAAAGAAAGAGCTGTCAGGGTCGATGGGGAATTGCAGACAGGTCCAATCTGCTATTGGGGTCGACGGAAGGAAGCGATCGTGAAGGTAGGCAGAAAGGTCAGAAGAGTTATTCGTGTCGGCTAACCAACGTGGAGACAGCCGCCCTCGGCTGTCCGGGCGAGCGCGGCTCGCCAGTGCTCCCTTCATAACTCAGAATCACTCCACGACTAAGCCCTGCGGAGCTTCGCTCCGCCAGACAGCCGAGGGCGGCTGTCCCTACGTGCAAACTGGCCGTCGCTAGAGTCGAGAGTCCACTAGACAGGAGACCACTTGCGCAGCGCGATAATTTTGGGCATTATGCAGTTGCGTTCCCGACGGCCCTCCCCTAGGCCTTCCCCAAGAACTTCCAATAGCAAGACCTTCCCAATAGTGAGTCCGCATACAAGCCTTTACCCCTCCCCTGATCTGTGGATTCTGCTAATCTGCCCCGGTCATGCGAGTTGTGGCTATCTTCGGCCCGGCTTCAGCCCGGGACCTTGAGCTGTTTCGCAAAATCGCGAGCGCCACCTGGCTGACTGAGGTTCCCGTAGGGCCAGAGGCGGCTGACGCTGCGATTATCTTTGGCGGAGACGGCACCGTCCACCGGCATCTTGGGGCAATGGTCAAGCTGCAACTGCCGGTGCTGGTGGTTCCTTGCGGAAGCGGAAACGATTTTGCCCGCGCGCTAGGATTGCGCCGTACACGCGACGCACTACAGGCGTGGCAGCGTTTCATGACGGGCGGGGCCAACGTTCGCGAAATCGATCTGGGAGTGATTGGACGCCTGGAGAGTCAAGGCCACGCGGGCGAGGCCCCATTCGAATTCGCCCAGGGCAGGTCCGCGCCAGACAAGCATTACCCACACAAGCATTACTTCTGCTGCGCCGGTGGCGTAGGTCTCGATGCGGAGATCGCACGCCGCGCCGACCGGCTTCCGCGCTGGCTGCTGGCTCGCGGCGGCTATGCGTTGAGCCTGCCTGGAGCGCTTCTGCGATTCGCGCCGTTTCCTATGCGGATCACAACTGCACACTTCGAAACCAACCAGCCTGCGACTCTCGCGGCCTTTGCTAATGCTCCGGCTTACGGCGGAGGCATGAAAATCGCCCCGCACGCTAAACTCGACGACGGCCTGCTCGACGTTTGCGTGGTCAATGACATCAACAAGTTCAAACTATTTTGTCTATTTCCGACCATTTATTTTGGCCGGCATCTGACCGTCCCCGAAGTGCAGTATTTTCAGGCCGATCATCTGCGCCTGGAGACTGAAACTCCGCGCGATGTGTACGCCGACGGCGAATACGTCTGCCAGACGCCGATTGAAGTGAGCGTGGAGCGGGCGGCACTGCGGGTGATCGTGCCGCGGGGAGAGCCTTTGGGCACCAGGACGGACCTCAGGGGCTAAAGCCCGGCGAGACGTTCGGAGCCTATCGGCACGGCTGAAAGCCGTGCCCTACCGCACGCGGGTCAGGAGGCTGTACGCTTTTCCTCTTGGTTATGCTGGTTAACCGCCTCAAGCTCGGCCTTCCTGCTACACTACGCACCATATGCCTGACACTTCGCGCTCCCGCACCTGGCTCTGGATTCTGATCGGCGGCGGAGCCTTTTTCCTGTTCGTGCTGGCGGTCTTTACGCTGGTCTATCTCACCCTGCGCGCGGGTGGGACGGAAAACGCTACTTTCGCAGGCTTCGGAGACCGCATCGGCGTGGTGGATCTCGAAGGCGTGATTCTCGACCCGAAAACGGTGGTGAAAGAACTGAAGAACTTCGCCGATGACGACTCAATCAAAGCCATCATTCTGCACGTGAACTCGCCCGGCGGGGGCGTGGCCGCCTCGGAAGAGATTTACCGTGAAGTGAAGCGCATCCGCGACGACAAGAAGAAACGTATCGTGTCTTCGATCGAAACGGTTGGAGCGAGTGGAGCGTATTACGTTTCTTCGGCGACGAATAAAATTTATGCCGATAACGGCAGCATCGTCGGCTCCATCGGCGTGATCGCTGAGTGGGTAAACTACGGCGATCTTATGCGCTGGATCAAGCTCAAGCCGGAGGTTCTCTATCACGGCGAATTCAAAGATACTGGCGATCCTACACGCGAAATGACTCCCGCCGAGCGCGCCTACATGCAGGGGCTCATTGACAACATGTATGGGCAGTTTGTGCAGGCGGTGGCCGATGGCCGCCACGCCAAAGCGGATGACATTAAATCCATTGCCGATGGCCGCGTCTGGACCGGGCAGGAAGCCCTCTCCATGCATCTGATTGATCAGATCGGAGACTTCGAAGCCGCCGTCGAAGACACTGCCAGGTCGGTCAATATCTCAGGCAAGCCGGTGCTGGTGCATCCCGAGACTGAGCGCAAATCGGTGCTGGATCTGCTGTTCGGCGACGTCTCGCAATGGCTGCCGACGCGTGAGAAGCTGATGGAACACGAGATGGGCTTTTATTATTTGTGGAGATAAAGCTGCTCGCCCTTTCATCCTGATTTACCCGGGTATCTTTCCTTCTAGGGTGCATCCATCCCAGGTCTCGCAAACGCGGCGCGACCTGGGGCACCCGTCTTTGAATACATGTGACTCCCAAAAACCCACTTGCATCCAAGCCCTGAAATTTGAGAAGGTTATGGAGACTCAAAGACTGCCCGCAAGCGGTCCGGGCAAAAGCCCCCTATACCGGAGCGTACACGCGTATGACAAAAGCCGATTTGATTGATGAAGTTTCGCGGCTGGCGGAGTTGACTCGCAAAGACAGCGAAGTGATCGTCGAGACGATCTTCGATAGTATTGTGCGCTCGCTGCGGGTGGGCGATAAGATCGAGATCCGCGGCTTCGGCAGCTTCAGGACACGGCAGCGCAAGCCGCGGGTGGGGCGCAATCCCAAGACCGGCGACCGGGTTGAAGTGCCCGCGAAGAAGATTCCCTTCTTTAAGCCCAGCAAAGAGTTAAAGGACATCGTTAATACGGGATCGAGCGAGCCGGCCGCGCCTGCGGCGGCAACATCGAATCCTCCGGCACCAACGGCGTAGGATGGTCAACTCGACAGCCGAGGGCAGCTGTCCCACATGTGAGATGCTGCCGGACAAGAGTGTCTGACCCACATTAGCTCTTTAGGCGGACAGGAATTTCCGCGCTACATGAACACGGGCTAACATCTTTCCTAACAATACTTGTGCGGCGCTGCCTGGTACTTGCAAGCGAAGCCAGGCCCGCAACTCAGGCTCCAAACCGGGGTTTATAGCATCAGAAATACTGAGAAGCCAGCCGAGGGCGGGAGGTTGGGCGGTGTGCTTTTTGGCGGGGCTTCTGGGGGGATAAGGGTTGTTATGAAACTCCATCGCTTAATTTCAACAGTTTCGCTTCTTGGGGCATTATTCATGGTTACGGCAACTGGATGGGCACAGGCTCCGCCACCCCCGGGTTACGGGCAAAATGGTCCTGATCAAGGGGGACAGTACGGCGCTCCACCGCCGCCAGGCTCTCCGGATCAAGCTTATCCTGATCAGAATGGCCAGATGCAGAATTATCCGGACGAGAACGGGCCGAACGGCCCCGATCAAGCGGCGCCGGGCGAAGACAACGAAGGCCCTCCGGGACGCGTGGCGCGTTTGCAGTTCATGTCAGGTTCAGTTTCGATTCAGCCCCACGGCACCGATGATTGGGTGCAGGGCGCGGTAAACCGGCCGCTGACCAATGCCGATAATGTTTGGGCTGACAAAGACTCGCGGGCCGAACTTAACCTAGGCACCGGGATTGTGCGCATCAACAACGAAACCAGCCTGACCCTCACCAACATTACTGACAATTCGGCTCAGCTTACCCTGCATCAAGGGGCTCTCAATGTTCACGTCCGCCACCTGTTCCAAGGTGAAGTGTACGAGATCGACACACCGAACCTGGCGTTCACCGTGCAAAAGCCGGGCGACTACCGCTTCGACGTGGATCCGAATGCCGACTACACAGTCGTGACGGTGTGGAGAGGGGAAGGCCAGGCGACCGGCCAGGGGCAGCCTGTAACGGTGCATGAGAATGAGACCGGCCGCTTTACCAGCGGAACTTCGTTGACCCACGAAATGCACGCTGTCTCGCATCCGGATTCCTTTGATGACTGGTGCCGTCTGCGCGATCAGCGCGCAGATCACTCGATGTCTTCAAAATACGTTTCGCCGGATGAAATTGGCTCAGAAGATCTGGACGAATACGGCACCTGGAAACAGGAAGAACCTTACGGTAACGTATGGGTCCCGAACGACGTTGACCCCGGTTGGGCGCCGTACACGTACGGGCAATGGGAGTGGATTGCTCCGTGGGGATGGACCTGGGTTGACAACGCTCCGTGGGGTTTTGCTCCTTTCCACTATGGCCGCTGGGTTTGGGGAGGTGGATATTGGGGATGGGCGCCAGGCCCATATTATGGCTATTGGCATCGCGGGTGGTGGGCGCCGGGACTGGTGGCCTGGTTCGGCGGCCCGGGCTGGGGTGTTGGCTTGGGCTTTGGCGGATTCGGATTTGGCTGGTGTCCGCTGGGCTGGGGAGAACCGTTCTTCCCGTGGTACCACGCGGGATGGGGATACTTCCGCGGCATCAACGTATATAACACGCGGATTGTGAACATCAACCACTTCCACGGTACGTTCAACAACTTTGTAGCGCATGGCAGTGTTGCAGGCGTGCATTACGCCAATATGAACAGGCCCGGCGGGTTCACCGCGGTATCGTCGCATACTTTGCAGAACGCGTTGCCGGTACACAACAATATGGTCCATGTTTCGGCTGATGCAGCGCGCAACGCGCCAAGCCTGGGCAGGCCCGGTGTGAGCCCGAGCCGTTCCGGCATGTTGGGACCAAAGGCGGGCGCGGCAGCGGCGCACCCGTCCTCTGCTGTGAACTCGCGGCCGACGGTGAGCAGAATGACGCCCCCGGCAAGTTCGGCGCGAGCTTCCGGTAACGCAGGCATGGGCGAAAGCGTGCGCACGAACATGCCGGCAAACCATGGGGAACGAGGACCAGCGACGCGGCCGGAGTCTTCATCTTCGGCGGCGCGCAATGTTCCGAGACCCCCAGGCGCGACGAACGAAGGCGCTCGTACGCCAGGAGCAAGCTCGAACCGCGCAGCTCCTCCCTCAAGTTCGGCGCGCTCGGTTCCGCGTCCGCCTTCAGCGGGCGGGACGACGAGCCGGCCCGGAGCAACGGCTGGAACCTCCCGGCCGGGAGGAAATATGGGATATAATTCCGGTCGCAGCGAGGGTTACTCGTCGCGGTCGTATGGGTCTTCCGGCGGTTATTCGTCGCGTTCGTACGGGGCCTCGCCTTCCGGCGGCTATTCACGAAGCGCGCCCTATGGCGGATACACCGGAGGATTCTCACATGGGTCGTCGGCCTACGGCGGCTATGGTTCGCGTTCCTATGGCGGATACTCCGGCCGCACCTATTCAGCGCCATCCCGCAGCTACGGTTCGGGATCTCGAGGCGGCGGATTCCACGGTGGCGGATCACCCCATGGAGGCGGATTCCATGGAGGCGGTGGAGGTCATCGCGGCCGATAGCAGGAAGGCAGTTTTGGGATACGACGTCGCGCGGCAACGCGCGACGTTTCTTTTTGCCAGCGGCCGCGCGGCAGGAAGAAACGCGCGGAGAGCGGTTTGGGCTCTCTTCTTCATTTCCTGCATGCTGGGCAGTGCCGGCCCCGCTCAGGCTGGCCCGTCACCATGGATCGAAATCCGCTCCCCCCACTTCTCGGTAGTGACCGATTCCGGCGAGCGACGGGGGCGGGATGTGGCGCTTCATTTCGAGCAAATGCGGGCGGTTTTTGGGGCCTTGATGACAAAGGCCAATGTCAATATTCCCATTCCGCTCCAGATCGTCGCTTTCCGCAATGCCAAAGAGCTCCGTGATTTTGCGCCGCTGTGGAAGGGGAAGCCGACGCAGATGGCGGGCTTATTTCAGGGCGGCGAGGACCGCAGTTTCATCATGCTCGACATGTCGGCAGAGAATCCGTGGGCAGTGGTGTTCCACGAATATGCTCATCAGCTCATGAGCGGCGTGCTGGCGGCAGACACCGATCCGTGGTTCGAGGAGGGGTTCGCCGAATATTTCGCGACCATTGAAGTTGACTCCAAGCAGGCGATGGTGGGGAAGCCTGGGGAATATCAGTATCGGATCCTGGAGCAAGGCGGCATGATGAAGGTCGCGGACCTGCTCAAGGTCCGAAAAAACAGCGCGGTGTACAACGAAAACGGCGAGCACCGGGGCGTTTTTTACGCGGAGTCGGCGATGGTAGTGCACTATCTTTACGACAATGGGCTCATCCCGCGGCTGGCGACCTATTTCGACCTGACCGGGAACAGGAATATGCCGGTCGAGCAGGCTTTTGAGCAGACGTTTGGCATGAGCACCCTCAAGTTCGACAAAGTGCTGCGGGATTACGTGGCCAGCGGCCACTTTCGTTACTATCCCATCTCGACCTCCAAAATCGTCAGCAGCGACTATGCAGTTGCTCCCGTAAGCGAGGCCGACGCCGAGGCAGTGCTGGCAGATATTCACCTGCATTCCATCGATTACCACGACAGGGCAGTGACGGAATTTCAGGAGGTTCTGAAAGCGGACCCAAGCAACGCCGCGGCTTTGCGCGGGCTGGGCTACGCTTACCTACAGCAAAGAGATTTCACGCAGGCGGGAGAATATTTCCGGAAAGCGTCCCAGGCCGATTCCAAAGACCCCAGAGTGCACTATTATTCCGCTTTGCTGATGAGCCGGGAGGGCGACTTCGCCGACCGCTCGCGCCTGCCCGAGATGACGAGAGAACTGGAAACGGCAATTGCGCTGGACCCGAATTTCGCCGACTCGTACATGCTACTCGGCATGACGCAAATGTACGCCGGCGATGCTGCGCAAGCCCTGGCGGCGATGCAGAAAGCGGTGCAACTCAGCCCGCGAAACGAGCAATACAGGTACGATCTGGCGCATTTGTATGCGGACCAGCATCAATTCGATCAGGCTGCTGAATTGTTTGAGACGCTGCGGAAAGCGGAGAACGAACAAGTGGCAATCGGCGCGGGGCAGATGCTGGTGCGCATTCAGGAGATGAAGCAGGCCGTGCGGTCGGGCGCTCCGCTGCCGAGCGAGCAGGCGGAGGTGGTCCATCTGGAGGGGGACCATCCGGCCAAGCCGCAGTCCAAGGCCGGGGCACCGGATGCTGCAGAAGCAGGGCAGGCAAAGGAAGCGGCAGCCATCAAATTTCTGAAGGGGACATTGACGGGTGTGGACTGCTCATCGCCTCCGGTGGCGGTGTTGACGGTCGTTTCCGGGACGGCGACGTGGAAGATGAAAGTGAGCGACACGACACATCTCATCGTGATTGGAGCTGATAAGTTTTCCTGCGAATGGCGCCAGCAAAAAATCGCGGTGAATTATCGTCAGACGGGAAGCGCAGAGGGAAACGTATTCTCAGTCGAGATTCAATGAGAATGTGGAGTAACAGCATCATGCTTTCTTGTCTTTAATGACTGCAAGAATTGTGCCCTTTGCCAGTCTGGCTGAAATTTCATCTCCTTCGTTAGTTTTGGCGGAGTCCTTGAGCAGCCTCCCAGATTTATCGAACACAAGCGCATATCCCCGCTCGAGGATGGCCAGTGGCGACAACGCTTGCAGGGCAGTCGCCATGCGGTCGAGGCGAACTTTTTTTTCAAGCAGAAGATTCCGGGCCGCAGCTGCCATGGAAGCGGCGACCCGGTCAAGGTCCTTCCGTACGCCGGCCAGCACGCGCCTGACGTCATAGTGGCGGACTGCCGCGGCCCCAGCCTCGAGGCGGCGGCGATGCCGCTCCAGAATCTGGCGTTCGGCCCGCTCCGCACGGTAGACAAGATCGTCGAGCTTTTGCTGGCGGCGGTTGATTCCATCCCGCATGCTGCCAAAGGCGCGGTGCTGGGCCAGTTGCAGGAATGCCTGCTGCGCCACCAGCAGGCGGTAGCGGACGGCGCGGATCAATCGCTGGCGGAGGCCATCCGCTTGATATTCGACTTCCTGCCGCGCGCGTATGACCAGTTCTGCGGCGGCGGAAGGCGTAGGGGCGCGCAGATCGGCCACGAAATCAACGATGGTAAAGTCGGTTTCGTGGCCGACGGCGGAAATGACCGGAATCTTCGAAGCCGCGATAGTGCGCGCGAGGCCTTCATGATTAAAGGTGGCCAAATCTTCCGCCGAGCCACCGCCGCGGGCCACAATGATCACCTCCACGCTGGCGGACTTGTTGAAGTACCGCACTCCGGCGCTCACCTCGAGCGGCGCTTCTTCACCCTGCACCTGGGCGGGAAAAATGAGAATGCTGGCGGTGTGATGCCTTCTGCGCAGAATATTCAGGATGTCGCGCAGGGCTGCGGCGTGCGGGGAAGTCACAATCCCAATGCGCGCGGGCAGCGCCGGAATCGGCTTCTTGCGCGAAGAATCGAATAGCCCTTCAGCCTCAAGCCTGGCCTTGAGTTGCTCATACGCGATTTGCAGCGCCCCAGCACCTTTGGGTTCAAGGTACTCGGCTGAAATCTGGAGCTCGCCTCGTTCTTCATAGATGGTGACCCGTCCGCGCACCACGATCTGCATGCCATTTTCAGGACGGAAGCGGAGCAGTTTGGCGGAGGAACGAAACATGACCACGCGAATCTGCGCTGTCTCATCTTTCAGGGTGAAGTACAAATGTCCTGAATCATGGGCCCGAAAATTGGAAATTTCTCCCTCGACCCAGGTGTCGGTATATTCGCGTTCGAGGTGAGTGCGCACCGCGGTCACGAGTTCGCGCACTGCCCAGACGCGGCGCGCGGGAGGGGCAAAACCCAAGCCAAGCTGATCGGGGGACGACATGTGAAAGGAGTTTACCGCAGATTTCTAGGCTGCTGCTGCAACCGTTACCTATCTGCGCGTGCGGCTTATCAGGTACAGCAATGCGGACAAAATCACGCTGACGAGGATTGACGTTGCCAGCGGGAAGTAGACTGTTGTGCCCTTCCCGCGATAGATGAAGTCGCCGGGAAGACGACCGAGGGGAATGTGGGCTCTGGTGGCGACGATCAGGGCCAGGCCGACCACCGCGATCATGACGCCCATCACGACGAGGGCTTTGCCCAAATCTGCCACGAGCAAAGTCTAACAGCATGTATGAGCTTGACGGGGCAGGATCGCCGGCGGGGACGGCCCGACGCTCTGCGTTTGCTGCACAAAATGGAATCGTGCAACTGGGATCTTGTCGTTGTTGATGAAATCGCCGACCAAAACCTGAGTGCCGTCATCTGGAACGGGATAGTTGACAGCTGGCTGAAACTGATTCAGTCAGGCGAATGTGGGTTCTACCGCCCAGGGCCGTTTTCGACGCGACTTGTTAGAGACCTTCAGTGAAATGCCGCTACTGTTCCCTCTGTTTGACCCGCACAACAGTAATCTTGCCGAAGCCTTCGGCAAAGGTTGGAGGTTTCAGGCGGTCTGACATGCGGCGCATCACATCTTCGGCAACCACACGATCGCGCTTGCGGTTGCGCGCCAGGCAGACTTCGAGGGGCACGTCGAAAAATACGGCCTGGACTTCGTAGCCGTAGTCCCTGGCGAGCTTGACCCAGCTGTGGCGTTCGTGAGGCGTGAGATTGGTGGCGTCCACATAGTTTGTGGGGCGGCGGGCGATGAGGCGGGCTTTCAACATGGAACGCAGATTGGAGAAAACCAGGTCCTGGTAACGCTGCTCGGTGGGATCGTCAAATAAGAGAGACCGCAAGAGGTCACTGGAAAGAGGGGCGATGTTGTGGCGCTTGAACCAGGAACTTTTGCCTGATCCGGGCAAGCCGATCGCGAGGACGACAACCCCTTTCGAAGGGCGAGCGGCTTGCGGGGCTGGCGCAGCGGCGGAAGGAGTTTCGGCCGGAGCCGGTTCCGGGACAATCGCAGGCTCGGCCACGGTGCCTGATGGCTGTGATGCTCTTTGCCGGGAGGCGTTGCGACGGCCTCGCCCGCCTCTTCCACGGCGGCGGCGACTGGGGCGGAGTTTAGTTGCTGATGGCGATGGAGCGGATGCTTCGAAGCCGGGCTGAGGCTCTGCTGAAGGCCCGGCAGCTTCGACGGATGGCGGTGCGGGTTCCGCGGCAGGAGCGGGACCGGGAACATCCGTATCGTAAAACGCAGGCTGTAACGGCGGAGGCGCTGGCTTGCTTTCACTCTCCGGTTTTTTCTTGCGGCGCTTCAAGTGGTCGCGCATCCATTTGCGCATGTCTGGCTTTTAACACACCAGCCTACTCACAGGCAATGTTAGGGCGGATGCGGGAGGCTTTGATTAAAGTCACCCGGGCGGTATTCTCATCCTGTATCCGGCCGGCAGATTGAATCATCCATTACCGGTATGGCAATCCCTCCTGAAATAATTGGCAAGAAGTACATCGCGCTGACGACGTTTCGAAAGAATGGGCTGCCGGTTCGGACTCCGGTCTGGTTTGGAGAAGAGAGCGGAAAACTCTATGTGATGACGCGCAGCGATCTGGGGAAATTCAAGCGCATTCGCAATAACGCAAGAGTAAGGATCGCGGCTTGTACCATTCGCGGGAAGGTAACGGGACCCGAATTTGAAGGCGCAGCCCGCATACTTCCGCGGGAGAGTTTCGCTGCCGCGCGGCAGACGATCAACCGCAAGTATTGGGCGGCGCGGATTCCGTACCTGTGGAGGAAGACCGACGTGTACCTGGAGATTTCGGTGAATTGACTGAAGGTATTGTCCGGAAGTGCAGAGGTCCTTCGCTAGGCTCCGGATGACAAAACTTAACAGCTACTGCAGAGATTCTTCGCTAGGCTCAGGATGACAACCTGCATCACTACCTTAAGAGAACTCTCATTTGCCGCTGGTTCCATTCCCCTGATACCATTTCTGTTTCGGGGCACGACATCCTGATTCTTCTATCCTGTTGTTCATCTTTTTCCCGGAGGCGACATGGCTATCAAAGTAGGAATCAATGGGTTTGGACGCATTGGCCGCAACGTGATGCGGGCGTCGCTGAACAACCCCAATATTGAATTTGTAGCCGTTAACGATCTTACTAATCCCAAGACGCTGGCCCATCTTCTTAAGTACGATTCGATTCTGGGCAACCTGCACAACACGATTTCCGCCGGGGCTGACAACATCGCGGTGGACGGGAAGAGCTTCAAAGTGTTCGCGGAAAAAGACCCGGCGAAATTGCCGTGGGAATCTGTGGGAGCGCAGGTGGTGCTTGAATCCACCGGGCGCTTTACCGACGCCACCGAGGCGAGGAAGCATTTGCGGGGCCCGGTGAAGAAGGTGATTATTTCAGCACCCGCGAAGAATGAGGATGTGACTCTGGTGCTGGGAGTCAATCACCAGGTTTATGATCCGGCGAAGCACCACATTATTTCGAACGCCTCCTGCACCACGAATTGTCTGGCGCCCATTGCCAAGGTGGTTCACGATAATTTCAAGATCGTGAGCGGCACCATGACGACCATCCATTCTTATACGAACGATCAGGTGATTCTCGATTTTCCGCACAAAGACCTGCGGCGGGCGCGCGCGGCGGCAATCAATATGATTCCGACTTCGACGGGCGCGGCCAAAGCGCTGAAACTGGTGATCCCGGAAATGGCGGGCAAACTCGATGGCTTTGCCATGCGGGTACCGACGCCGAATGTTTCGGTGGTAGACCTGGTGGCGTTCGTGGAAAAGAAAACCTCGAAAGAGGAAGTGAACGCGGCCCTGAAAAAGGCGTCGGAAGCAGGCCCGCTGAAAGGTTATCTGGGATACGAGGAAGAAGAGCTGGTGTCGGCGGATTTTCGCGGCGACTCGCGATCGTCCATCGTGGATGCTCCGATGACGCTGGTGGTGGGCGGGAACTGCGTCAAGGTGATTTCCTGGTACGACAACGAATGGGGATATTCCTGCCGGGTCCGCGACCTGATTGATTACATCGGGAGCAAGGGATTGTAATTGGAGGGGTATCTGCTCCGCCCTTTTGCGCGTTTCCGAAAAGGGGTTTCATGCAACTAACTGTAAAACCAGCAGAAACAAAAATGTCGAAGCTTTCGATTCGCGATCTGGAACTCAATGACCGCCGCATTTTCATGCGCGTGGATTTCAACGTACCTCTGGAAGACGGGCGGGTGATGGATGATACCCGCATCCGGGAAACCCTGCCCACAATCGAATATGCGTTGCGGCACGGCGCGCGCCTGATTCTGGCTTCGCACCTGGGCCGGCCGAAAGGTAAGCCCAATCCCAAGATGAGCCTGAAGCCGGTCGCGGAGCGGCTGCGAATGTTGCTGGACCGGGGACTGGCGCGCGGGGAAAATGTCGGCTTCTGCCCTGATTGCGTTGGGATTGAGGCCGAAGAAATGGCCGGCAAGCTGGAAAAGGGGCAAAGCCTGTTGCTGGAAAACCTTCGTTTTCATGCGGAGGAAGAAGCGAACGATGAAAAGTTTTCCCGGGAGCTTGCCAGTTTAGCCGACTATTATGTGAATGATGCCTTCGGCACGGCGCATCGCGCGCACGCTTCGACCGTAGGGATCACCAGGTTCGTGCAGAAATCGGCGGCTGGATTGCTGATGGAGAAAGAGCTGGAATACCTGGGCCGGGTGCTGCGGCATCCGGAGGATCCGTTTGTCGCGGTTCTTGGCGGCGCCAAAGTCAGCGACAAGATCGGCGTGATCCAGAACCTGATGGACAAGGTAGATGCGCTAATTATCGGCGGGGCAATGGCCTACACCTTCCTCAAAGCCAAGGGCATGGAAGTCGGCAAATCTCGGGTAGAAGAGGACAAGCTCGACCTGGCGCACCAGATTTTGAACCAGGTCAAAGACCGGAAGTTGAGGTTTCTTCTGCCGGTGGATCACATCGTGGCCAGCAAGATTGATGCAAATGCAGTGATTCGTACCGTGAACAGCGGGCAGCCGATTCCGCCTGAAATGATGGGTCTCGATATCGGCCCGCAGACAGTCGAGCTCTTCAGTGAGGAGATTGCGGGGGCGCGGACGATCGTCTGGAATGGGCCGATGGGAGTTTTCGAAGTTTCACCCTTCTCGCGAGGAACGTTCAAGATTGCGCGCGCGGTGGCGGAGAATGCGGGAGCCATCTCAATTGTGGGCGGCGGAGACTCGGTGGCCGCGGTGCGAGCAGCGGGAGTAGCCGACAAGATCACCCACATCTCGACCGGGGGCGGGGCTTCGCTGGAATTTCTGGAAGGCAAGACCCTGCCGGGGGTCGAGGCCCTGACGGAAAAGAAGTAGGTGCTCCGGGGCGCGCTTGGTCTCCAATTCCTGGATTCCATGGATCTGCCACGCGACAAGAACTATGTAATGGTGCTCAGAGTTGGCGGCCGGAGAGAATTGCGGCTTGAGCGGGGAGACATCACTAAGCACACCGCCGATGCGATTGTGAATGCCGCGAACTCGGAGTTGTTGCCGGGAGGCGGCGTTTGCGGAGCGATCCATCACGCGGGCGGGCCGTCCATTGCGGAAGAGTGCCGCCGGATTCGCGCGGAACGCGGCCGAGTCCCCGCTGGCCGGGCGGTTGCAACGGCAGCCGGTAGCCTTCCTGCCAAACATGTGATTCACGCGGTGGGACCGGTGTGGCGGCGTGGGAAGCATGGCGAAGCCGAGATTTTGGCGAGCGCATACCGGGAATCCACGCGAGCTGCCGATGAGCTTAAACTGCAGAGCATTGCGTTTCCAGCGATTTCGACGGGAATTTTTGGGTATCCGGTCGAAGAAGCTGCCCAGGTAGCGATTCGAGCGTTGATCGAAGGGCTAAGTTCAGCGAAGCATCTGGTTCGCGCATCGCTGGTGTTGTTCGACAAGGCCACGCTGGATACTTTTGCTATGGCTGCAATGGCGCAACGACAACCGGCATCTGATAAGGGATACGAAGTAGAAATCGGGACCATGAATGACTAGAAAAAAACTGATCGCCGCCAACTGGAAGATGTACAAAACTCCAGATGAAACCCGTACTTTCTTACATGAATTCCTTCCTTTGGTCGCTCGACATACACGGGATGAAATCGTAGTCTGCCCGCCGTTTGTTTGCCTGCCTGCGGCAAGCGAGGCGGCGAAAGGATCCGAGGTCGCGCTCGGCGGCCAGGATATGCACTGGCAAAAAGAAGGAGCCTTTACCGGAGCCATCTCGGCGACGATGCTGCTGGCCGTGGGGTGCACTCACGTCATCATAGGCCACTCAGAGCGGCGGCAGTACTTCGGCGAAACCGATGACTCGGTCAATATGAAGCTCAAGACCGCCCTCGAAGCGGGATTGACGCCGATCGTTTGCGTAGGGGAAGTGCTGGAAGAACGCGAGGCCAATCTTACCGAAGATGTTTTACGCCGCCAGTGCCTGCGGGCGTTCCATGCCATTTCAAGCAAGAAAGCGGAAAAGCTGGTGATTGCCTACGAGCCGGTGTGGGCGATCGGCACGGGAAAAACTGCGACTCCTGGGTTGGCCTCCGAAGCCCATACCCTCATCCGCGGCGAAGCGGCCAAAAGGTTTGGAACAGAGTTTGCAGCCGGGATGCGTATCCTCTACGGAGGATCAGTGAAGCCGGAAAACGCGAAAGCCCTGATGGCTGAAGAAGAGATTGACGGCGCACTGGTCGGGGGAGCCAGCCTGGACGCGAAGTCGTTCGCGGCTATTGTCAAATATTGACCGCCAGCCCGATAGCGCATCCCCCAGCGTCCCTGGCCGGCGGTTTCCTATTTTTCTGCGAATAACGTTTAACCGCGAAGAACAAAAAGGATTCGCGAAGTTCGCACCAGAAGGCAGGTCCGGACTACGTCGTCACGCCGCCGTTAGAGATAAATGCGGCGGCCTTCCTGAATTGCTATAATTTCTGTGCTTTCTCCCGTTCAGGCCTCGTGCGGAAGTGGTGGAACTGGCAGACACACCATCTTGAGGGGGTGGCGCCGAAAGGCGTGGGGGTTCAAATCCCCCCTTCCGCACCATCACTCCTTTTCTGCCCTGCGGACTCCACAGCGCGTAACTCTCAGCACCCGAGGTGTCCGCGTGTGGACCTATGTACAGAAGACGGGCGAGTTATTGCATGACGGGGCGCACGTGGCGTTTGGATACTCCGGCTACGATGATCCCGAAACCGGCAAACAGGGCAAGAACAACCCGGACCTGGAAAATGTAGAGGACGTTGGGCCCATTCCAACCGGCAAATATTCAATCGGGACGCCGGTTGACACGTTGACACATGGCCCGTTCGTGCTACCTCTAACTCCCGACCCCGCCAACCAGATGTTTGGACGAAGAGGATTTCTCATTCACGGCGACTCGGTGGTTGAGCCGGGGACAGCTTCGCGCGGCTGCATCATTCTGGCCCGTTCCGTTCGCAATAAGATCGCTGCCTCCCGCGACTGTTCGCTAACGGTCATTTCGGGCTCGGCCGAGGAAAGCCGATTGGCCTGAACAGCTTACGCACTCCCCGCCAAGCCCTGCCACAAAGCGGGCGCCAGGCGGCACAATGCGCCCACACGAAGCCATGCAAAAACGCAACTTCCGGCCTGTTTTCGCGTTAATAATAGTAGGCGTTATGCCTGAAGCAGATTCAGATTCGGCGGCGAGAGGAAAAAATAGCTGAGTCTGACCCAGGGGGGTTGATATGCGGTACTTACGGTATTTGGTTCTGTTAAGCATTCTGGCAGTGCCTCTTGCATATTCGCAGGCACAGGTCGGAATCGGGGTGGGCATTGGCGCGGCGCCGGTCTGTCCGTATGGGTATTACGGTTATTACCCATACGCCTGCGCTCCATACGGGTATTACGGTCCGGATTGGTTTGTGGGCGGAGCTTTCATTGGCGCGGGACCATGGTTCCGTGGCTGGGGCTGGGGTCCGGGTTGGGGCTGGGGTGGACGTGGTTGGGGCTGGGGTGGACGCGGTTGGGGCGGACGCGGCTGGGGTGGACGCGGCTGGGGTGGACGTGGCTGGGGTGGACGTGGCTGGGGAAATGGGTTTAGAGGCGGAGTAGGCCCAGGACACGTCGGCGGATTCCATGGAGGATTCCACGGTGGTGGCGGTGGCTTCCATGGCGGAGGCGGATTCCACGGCGGCGGCGGAGGATTCCATGGTGGCGGCGGAGGATTCCATGGTGGCGGAGGCGGATTCCACGGTGGAGGCGGGCACGGTGGCGGCGGACGCCGGTAAGTGGTTTTAGCGAGGCGGGGGTAGAGCGGCTGGATCGCTCCTCCCGCCTTTTCTTTTTATTTCTTCTTACAAAAAGCTCTCTCGTTATGGCTTCCCTTCCTCGAAGGATCTTGGTGCGGCACGGCCCAGGCAGCTAACTGACCGGGGCGTTCAAGGCAGCAACTAACTCGACAAAGGTTTTGGCCGCGACCGCCTGCTCGACCGCTTCCTTGTTGCGGAACAATTCACTGGCATCGCCGAGCAGATCATGCTGGGATTGATTGTCTCCGGTGAGAACCATGATGATGAGCTTGGCGAGTTTTCCGTCGCGGGCGTCAAAGTCAATTCCGTCTTCCGACCTGCCGACCACTACGAGAGGGCGCGTTAACCCGTCCACTCTTGCGTGAGGAATGGCAAGCTGGTCGTCCCATCCGCTGGAAAGGACCTGCTCGCGCTCGGAGACGATCCGCGCCAGCCTCTCAGGAGCGTTGCTCACCGCATCCGCCGCCAGTGCACTCATCTCCTTGAGCACTCCCAGACGGGTTGTAGCCCGGAGTTTGGGCACAAACAGCTTGCTGGAAACTACGTCTTTGAGCGTCAAGGCGCGGTGCCGGTAGATCAGAAAGTGCATCGCGGGAGCTGACAGCAGTGAAGTGAAGAGCGCCATGACAACCAAGGCTACGAACATGTGCTCTTTGATCAGACCGGCTTGCAACGCCAGAATTCCGAGAATCATTTCCATGGCACCGCGGGCGTTCATGGCCAGACCGACGGCCCAGGCCGAACGCCGGTCCATGCCGCCGAGGCGCGCGCCCCAACCCGCACCGATTAGTTTTCCCACGCAAGCGACCGCGATTACGGTAGCGGTGAGGCCGAGATTGAAGTTGGTGGCGAAGTTCGTGCGTAATCCGATGCTGGCAAAGAAGAAGGGCGCGAAGACATTGGTGACGATCTGGTGGATTGCGGCCGATGTGCGCTTGCGAAGGTGGGTAGATTCTCCCACGGCGACGCCGGCAATAAACGCTCCGAACACAGCATGAATGCCGGCGTATTCGGTGAAGGCCGCGGCCGAGAGTGTGAGGGTGAAGATAAAGCCAAGAATTCCCCCCGGCCATGTGGTGTGAGCCTGGATGATCGGTACCAGTTTGTCTATGATCCAGCGGCCGACGGTGAGCATCAATCCGGCGAAAAGCAGGACCAGAATGATGGTGTGCTTGATGGCTCTGAAGGAATGAGTGTGGTTCATCATTCCCAGGACGAAAGAAAATAGAATCCATCCCACCAGATCGTCGAACATGGCCGACGACATGATTACGGTCCCCATCTCGGTGCGCAGGAGGTCGAGATCGATGAGGATTTTGGCAATGACTGGAAGAGCAGAGATTGAAAGCGCCGTGCCCAGGAAAAGCGCAAAAACGAGGAGGTCGGCGCCTGGTTCGGCGCCCAGATAATGGGGAAAAAGTCCGGCGGCACCGAAACCAAACGCAAAAGGAGAGATAATGCCGAAAAAGCTGACCAGAAGCGCGCTCTTGCCCTGACGAAAAATGCTGCGCAGGTCAATCTCCATGCCAGCGGCCAGGAGGAAGAAAACGACGCCGAGAGTGGCTACGGTGTCGAGCACAATCGGCATCGGGCCAGTGGAAGGGAACAACGCGGCATAGATTGCGGGCTTGTAGTGGCCGAGGACGGTTGGTCCCAAGAGGATACCGACAGAAATTTCACCGAGAATGGCGGGCTGGCGGAGCTTCTGCATTAACTCGCCAGCCAGCTTGGCGCTGCCCAGCAAGGCCGCCAAGGCAAGGAACATCGTCATCACGTCGTGCGGAGTGAGGTGCGCCATGCAAGTTCCCTGAAGGAAGGTTCCCTTTATTCAAGTGAAGCCGGCAAGGATTTTCAACGACAAAATGAGCGAGATGCACCGAAGATTATTTCTGGCCGGTTTTGGCTGATCCCTCCGTGGGCTGCATGCTGAACAGAGACAGGTTCTCCGCTTTCCAGCGCATGGCGGCGCGAATACGGCTGCGGCCGCTGGGGTGGTCGAAGAATACCCACTCTTCCACCGGGCCGGGACTCATCTTGCGATATTCGCCCAAATGAATGGCGCCCTGAGCGAAACCGTCGGGTTCGCGGCTGGCGTTCAGGCCATACATATCAGCTTCATACTCTTCCGTCCGCGTGTAGGTATTCATAATCGGGGTCAACACGAAAAAGAAAATCGAGGCCAACAAAACGATCAGCGGAAGCACGGCAGTGTCGCCGATGCCACGAATCTGCCACTTCTCTCCCCAACGTTGCAGGCACCAATCAACCGCCCACTTCAGCAGGGCGAATCCGATCACGGTCACGACCGAAAGAAACAAGATGGACTTGTAAATATGATGAAGAACGTAATGCCCCATCTCGTGGCCCATGATGGCTTTGATTTCTTCCGGCGAGCCGCGGCGCAGGAGATTGTCGTTGAGGGTGATGCGCATGGTGTTACCGAATCCGCTGACGTTGGCGCTCATACGCGTGGTCTGGCGCGAGGCGTCCACTTCGTAAACGTCCTTGGCGGCAATGCCGTTGGCGCGAGCCATGCTCAGGATGGGCGCGATGACTTTGGGATCGTTGAGCCGGGTGACCTTATTGAAGATGGGAAGAATGAACACCGGGAAGATGAGAACTTCAATGATGTTGAAGACGATCAAAACGACGGCGCCCCAAATCCACCAGGTGCGCTGCAAACGGCGGAAAACGCCGAATAAGAAAATCGCGACGATGCCGACCGTCACCAGATTGACCAGAAGGTCTTTGAATTGATCATTCATCCACGGGCCGAAGGTCTGCGTCGCCAGGCCGTACTTGTGCTCGCGAAAATACGCTTCATAGACGGTGAGCGGGAAAGTCAGAATGGTGGTCAGCACCAGATACTCCGCCCAATAAACGAAGGTGTGCACCGGTTTGAAACGTGTGACCCGTTCGGACAGATTGCGCATGCCCGCGGACCAGCGCAAATTCAACACTAGAAGCGAGACGATCGCTCCGACCAGGAAGTCCCAGAGAATAAGCCAGTAACCGCCTTCGAAGTAGTCGTCGGATTTGGCGCGGGAACTGGCAGGTATTTGAGCGAGGTAGGCGTCAGTAGCAGCTTCGACGTCGAAGTGGTCGGAGGGGCGAGCCGCGTCCGGGACGGTCAAGACGGATGGCATGACCGTGGCCGGTTGCAAGCCAGGGGTCGGAGATGGTTGCGCAAAGACAGGGCAAAACATCGAAAAGAGCAGAAGAACCTGGACGGGATAGAATCTCACACGTGCTGGCATGGTTGGGCCTCTCGTTTCGACAACGAAGAAGTATAACTGGCGAGCAAAGTCAGTAGAAGTCCGAACAGCTCAAATAGAAGCCGCAGTAAGGGCAGGTCAGCTTACAGGCGCGTTCTGTAAGCTGAGAGGAGCAGTTGGGGCAGAACGCCGAGGCATCGATTGCGGCGCAATTTACGGGGAGCGCAGTATCGCGGGGGGCGCGGGCCGGGTATTCGGGCTGTCCTTGTGTCATCGGTTCCATCATAGGCCGCAAATGCCGCTGCTTGGTTGAAATTTGATCCGCGAGAAGTTAACCCGCGATGTTCTGGACTACGAGGCCGCCACGGCTGAAACAGCGAGGATCATAACCCCATCAAAGCTAAGGTTTGTACTATCATCCTTACGGCGGCAAAAAGGGGCGAGGAACCATGTACTTCGAACAGTTTTACCTGGGCTGTCTGGCGCATGCTTCTTACATGCTGGGATCAGAGGGCGAAGCGATTGTGGTTGATCCGCAGCGCGATGTGGAGATTTACATTGAAGGGGCGAAGCAGCACGAAGTGACGATCCGCCATATCTTTGAAACCCACCTGCATGCCGACTTTGTCTCCGGGCACAGGGAACTTGCCGCCCGCACCGGCGCAAGAATTTACATCGGCGCCCGGGCGGGGGCGGCTTTTCCTCACGTGGATGTGACCCAGGGATTTGAATTGGCGATGGGCAAGATCCGCATCTCCGCCCTCGAAACGCCCGGGCACACGCCGGAAGGAATTTGTCTTGTGATCACGGACGGAGAAAAATCGCCTGAGCCGTGGGGGGTGCTCACGGGCGATACATTGTTTATTGGGGATGTGGGACGGCCGGACCTTTCACCAGCCCATACTCCGGCGGAACTTGCCGGCATGCTCTATGACAGCCTGCATGGCAAACTGCTTAAGCTGAGTGATGAAGTGCTGGTCTATCCGGCGCATGGGGCGGGATCGTTGTGCGGCAAAAACATGCGGGCCGAGCGCTCTTCGACCATTGGCACCGAGCGGCTCACCAACTATGCGCTGCAAATCAGAAGCCGCGAGGAATTCATAAGGCAATTGACGACCAATCTTCCGGCGCGGCCTGATTATTTTGTCAAAGATGCGCAGATCAACCGTGAAGGGGCGCTTGCGCTGGGCGAGTTACCGGAACTGCGGCCGGTTTCGCCTCGGGAAGTTCAATCGCTGATGAGGCACGGAATCGCGGTCCTCGATGTTCGTCCGGGTGATGCCTTCGTGGCGGGGCACGTTCCCGGATCGATCAACATTGCTCTCTCCGGTCAGTTTGCCTCCTGGGCAGGCACAATTCTTGGGCTGTCATCTCCACTGATCTTAATCGGGGACACGCCCGAACAGGTCTCGGAGGCGAGGATGAGACTGGCGCGGGTGGGAATTGAAGACGTACGCGGATACCTGCAAGGCGGAGTTCAACGATGGAAAGCGGCTGGACTGGGAGTTGCCACCCTGCCGCAGATGAGCGTGCAGGAGTTGGACGCAAGGATTCGAGGAAAGGGGCTGCATGTGCTCGATGTGCGCCGCGAACCGGAGTGGCAGGCCGGCCACATTGAAGAGGCGGTGTGGTGGCCGCTCGACAAATTCAACCTCGGATTGCCTCCCGCGGATAAAGACGTTCCGCTTGCCGTTCATTGCAAGAGTGGATACCGCAGCATGATCGCGTGCAGTCTGCTGCAAGGCGCCGGGTTCAATGTGATCAACGTGAGCGGCGGTTTCGATGCCTGGCAACAGGCAAAGCTGCCGGTAGCGAGCGAAACTCCCGTGGCAGGGTAGCGGTTTGTGAGCGGAGCCGGCTAGCGCGGGCCGGTTTGCAACGGTCGAACCCCAACTTTCAGAGTCTTGATCTCGTAGGGCGTGACGTGGACGCGGATGACCCCCTTCTCCGATGAGACATTTTGCAACGGCCGTTCCATCAGATCGGTCTCGGCTGCGTTTTGTTCGTTCGGTGGCAGTTGGATTGTCACATCGGCAGCTTTCCCTTCCCACTCATAGAGACGCACGACCAGAGAATCATCGTCTTCGGCTTTCTTGACGGCGGTAACGATGACGCTCTCCGGCTGCACCTGCATGAATGCATGCTCCGGCGGCAGCTGTCCCTCGTGCCGTTCGGTTTGTTGGGCACTGAGCTTGTAGTTGAGCTCATACCCTCGGCGAACCGTCTGCGCCTCGCGCCATGTGCCACCGTGAGGATAGAGGGAATAAGTGAACTCGTGGTGACCTTCATCGGCGTGAGGGTCGGGCCAATCCGGAGAACGCAGCAGCGACAAGCGCAGCACGTTGCCCTTCGCGTCGTAGCCGTACTTGCTGTCGTTGAGCAGGCTGAAGCCGTGTTTCTCATCGGAGATGTCGGCCCAGCGCTGCGCAGGAACTTCGAACTGGGCCTGCTCGGCCGGAGTATTGCGTGTAGTCGGCCGCTCGATTGAGCCATAGGGAATTTCGAATGTTGCTTTGTCGCTATGCGTACTGAGCGGAAACGCCACCTTGAGCAAAATGTGCTTTTCATGCCACTCAACCTGGGTTCTCACATCCACTCGCGGGACTCCCGCATAGAGGGTTACATCGCGCACGAAAGTTGAGTTCTGAAAGTGGTTCTTGATGCGAAGAATTGCGCGAACTGGCCCCTTCTCGAGCAGTTCGACACTGTCTGCTTTGTCGAGGTCCCAGCGCTTTTGCTCAAAATCGGCGTCAATGTTCCAGGCGTCCCATTGTTTGGGTTTATCCACAAAAGTTTGCAATAAGTTTCCGCAAGTGAAGTTTCCTGGCCCTCCGGAGTCTGTCTCGGATGGCGCTAACGCCTCAGTCTGACTGGGTTTGTCGAACAGACTGGTCATGCAACCGGTTTGTGGATCAACCTTCAGCCGAACGAATTCGTTTTCCAGTGAATCGGCGGTTGCTTTCAGTGTGGATTCAGCATGGTATCTCTTGGCGGTTGCCCGGACGAAATAAGTTCTGTATCCAAATGCGGGCACAGATGCCACGATGAGCAGACGCAGACGGCTGGTCGCGCGATCGAGGCCAAGGATCTGATGGTTCACGCTGGAGCCTGTGGAATCGACCACCTCGAGCGCATTGGCCCGAGCGGGAAGCTGCGCTTCGAGTTCGACTGCATCCCTCCGCTCCCATGAAAGGGGGTTGAACACCACGACTGGAACTCCCTGGCCGGTCGTGTTAATACGAGCCAGAATCTCAGCGAGCGAGCTTTGGATAATCTCCCGGCCGGCGCGTTGTAGGTCTTCAAGATTTCGCTTGGCATCAAGGTAATTCACGGCGATGCCCGAACCCGGCATGATGTCGTGGAAGTGATCAAAAAGGAGATTTTTCCACTGGCGTTCGAATTCTTCGCTTGGATAGTCCCGTCCGTACAAGGATGCCAGCGAGGCCAGTTTCTCGGCGGTAAGTAAAGTCTCTTCGCTTTGCCGGATTCGCCGCTTGGTTTCCGACTGAGTGGTGAAAACACCGCGGTGGTATTGGAAGTACAATTCGCCGTTCCATACAGGCACCTGCAAATGCGGAAGGTCGCGCTGTACGTCGTGAAAGAAACCGGACGCTGTATCGAATTTGATGGCCGGAAAAACTATGTCGGGAGAGCGCAGGCGGTTGGCCTGGTCGAGCATGGTACGGGTAGGTCCTCCCCCGTGATCGCCTACGCCGTAGAGATACATCATTTCAGGGTGGTCCGAGGGTTGAGTGCCGTCAATGTGCGGCGCCGATTTTCCGTAGATCAGAGGCGCGTAAAACGCCAGATCGGTCATCATCCGCCGCGGATCAAAGTCATTGTCGTATTCGTGGGGGAAGTAGGAAAGAAGCCGGCTGCCATCCGGCGCCTGCCACCAGAACAGGCGGTAGGGGAATTTCGTGTAATCGGTTGCCCACAGCAGCTTGCTAGTGACGAAGTAATCTATGCCCGATCTCTTATAAATCTGCGGCAACTGCCAGTTGTAGCCAAAAGAATCCGGGTTCCAGCCGATTTTCACGTCAACGCCGAAGTTCTTCTGGAAATATCGTTTTCCGACCAGAATCTGCCGCACCAGAGACTCGCCATCCGGCATGTTGAGATCGGGTTCGACCCACATTCCGCCAATCACCTCCCAGCGGCCCTCCTTCACACGCTGCTGGATCTCACGAAATAAATCGGGATATTTTTCCTCCATCCATTGGTAAGTCCGCGCCGAAGACATGGTGAATTTGAAGTCGGGATACTCGCGCATGAGATCGAGCACGCTGCGGAACGTATTGCGTACCACTTCCACGGTTTCGGTCCATGGCCAAAGCCAGGCCATATCAATATGCGAGTTGCCAATGGCGCGAATGGTGAACTGTTTCATCCAGGGCCGCAGAGAATCCAGCTTGCCCTGGGCCTGATTTAAGGACGTGTCGAAGCCGTCTTGATCACCATTGTCGAGCGCCGGGAAATTAACGGTGCTGACTGCGGCCCGCAAGAGTTGTTCGCGAGCTGGTTTGCTATCTTCGTACGCTTTGATAAGCGGCAGCGCCGCGATGATCTCGGTTCGTAGCATCGCAGGATCGGGACGGTCGGTAGCAGGCGCGACCGTGAGTCGGGCGCTGTAAAGCAGAGTTTTTACCTCGTGGGCATCCACACGAACGGCTACCAAAAGCTGTTGGCCAGGTTGCGCATGATCAGTCAGCGCCATGGGCTGCTGCATGCCTTCGTCGCCACGGTACACCATGGAGCCATTCACAAACACAGTGACGACGACCGGTTCATTGCTGCGCACGGCTAAATCGAGCATGATCCGTGAGCCCTGCACGGCGTAGTTGTTGATCTTCTCTGGAATCTCTACCCAGCTGCGGAAGACGCGAGGCCCGTCGGTCCAGGATTCGCCGACTTTCATTGTCCGCCAAGCTGAATCATCCAGCCGCGGATCTTCAGGATGAGGAGCATCCTTATCGAAGCGCCACACTGGCAACTGAAGAATCGTCAATTGCTCAAGCCGGTCAAGAGCTGGCTTTAACTCATCAGCAAGGCTTGGCGAGTTAGAAGTTTGCGCTGCCGAAAATGCGGTGATCAACAGCAGGCACAACGAAAAAAGTGTATTCGATGCGAAACTGCCGGAAACTTGTCTCTTCACCAAGTGCGATCCTTTCGCGCGTCGGTCGGATAGAGGATACTCCGGCGATGGCCGACGGAACAAAACGATCCCGGCCCCATGCTAGACTCGCACTTCATTTCAGGGTGATTTCGTTCTATGTCAGAGCTCAACTTTCTATCGGCGGTTTCGATGGCAGAGCACGTTCGCCGGAAAAGAGTGTCGCCGGTGGAATTGGTCGAATCGCATCTTGCTTCGATCAAGCGAATGAATGCGGTGCTGAATGCGTATGTGCAAGTGAATGAAGATGGAGCCCGCCGGGCGGCGCGTGCAGCGGAGAAGGCGCTGGAAGGAAGCCGCGAACCTAGTCCGCTTCACGGTGTTCCTGTGAGCATCAAGAGTTCCATCGCGGTTGCCGGCATGCGCCAGGAATCCGGCTCGCGTTTGCGCGCAGGATTTGTAGCCTCAGACGACGCTCCCCTCGTATCACGCTTGCGCAACGCCGGAGGAATGATCCTTGGAACGACGAATACTCCCGAATTATTGATGGCGTGGGAGACCGACAATCTTCTTTATGGCCGCACCAACAATCCCTGGGATTTATCCCGCACTCCCGGAGGCTCGAGCGGCGGAGAAGCTGCGGCCATTGCCTCGGGATGCTCGGCAGGTGGCGTGGGCAGCGACGGCGGGGGCTCGATTCGCGTGCCGGCGCATTTCACCGGCATCTGCGGACTGAAGCCCACACCGGGCCGCATTCCAGCAACGGGACATTTTCCAACTTCGGTTGGGCCATTTGCTTTGATCGGCGTGGTCGGCCCGATGGCGCGAACCGTGGCCGATCTGAAACTATTGTTCGAGGTAATGCAGGGGCCGATGCGGGTGATACATCATCTGCTCCTGTTCCCGTGAAATGGCCGTCGGTGGAAGAGTTGAAAGCACTACGCATCGGATATCTCGAAGACGATGGCCGAGCCCCGGTGACTAAAGAAACTCGCGCGGCGGTGCAAACTGCAGCCCAAGGACTGCGCCGAGCCGGGTTCCGGGTCGAACCATTTCGGCCCGACGGACTTGAAAAGGCCCGGCAGCTATGGTGGAAATTCTTCGGAACCGCGGGAGGAATGATGCTGCGTCCGATGGTTGCAGGCCACGAAAAAGAAATCAGCCCGATTCTAAAACAGTTTCTCGCGTGGGTCGGAGCTGAACCTTCTCACACAGCGGAAACTTTGCTCGAGACCTGGATCCAGCGCGACGAACTGCGCGCGCAAATCTTCACGCAAATGCGCGACTATCCTGTTCTGCTCTGCCCCGTTGCTTCAATTCCCGCTTTCCGCCATGGCGAGCGCAGTTGGCAGATAGACAGGCAGACCGTTCAATATCTTGATGCCTGGAGCTACACGGAATGGTTCAACCTGCTGGGGATGCCCGCCGTCTCAGTTCCCGTTTGTCAGTCGTCGCAAGGATTGCCCATTGGCGTGCAGATTTCCGCGCGTCCGTGGCAAGAGGAGGTCGTGTTGAGTATTGCCGAAGTTGTCGAAAGAGAATGTGAAGGATGGAAGCGTCCGCCGATTTGCTAAGCGCCGACGAGCAAGCGCCGAAGTGTGGTCTCGGATCCAGGGTCGTTCGCCTTCCTGCAACTCCTCAAACGCGATAAACTGGTCAGAAATTTGCCGACCTCCGGGCCGCACACTCGACACCAATGCCAGCAAAAGCAACCACATCTTCACGCTTCCGCACGGCGTTGGTGATCTTCCTGGCTGCTTCTGCCGGCTATCTCTATGCTTTGCCTCAGGCCAATCTTTTTTACCCCGTTGTCGTCCTGCTGCATGCGGCCGCAGGCGTCGTGCTGACAGTCGTATTAGTGCCGACACTCATGCGCCAGTCCCGCGGTTCCGGCATTGTCTCTGGTTTAGGATGGCTGCTGCTGGCGGGAGCCGCCGCAGTTGGAATTGTCTTAATCAAGAACGGAACGCTGCGCTCGGAATGGAATGTTCTCTACGCCCACATACTTTTGTCCCTCGCGGCCATAGGATTTCTTTTCAGCACGTGGCTCGGCGGGCGCGGCCTCCTGACGAATACGGCAATTCGATTCGTTATTTGCTTCACCGTACTAACCGGCATCGCCGCTGGAGCTTACTATCTGCGCCAGTCACGCTGGCAAAATCGTGCCGTCATTGAGAATCCCGAGATGCCGCCTGCCACCATGAACGACGAGGGCGACGGGCCGCAAGGGCCATTCTTTCCCAGTTCGGCGCAAGTCTATGGCGGACGGAAAATTCCCAGCAACTACTTCATGGAGTCCGACTCCTGCAAACGCTGCCACGCAGATATTTATAACCAGTGGTTCAGCTCGGTCCACCATTTCTCGTCGTTCAACAACCAGTGGTATCGCAAGTCCATCGAGTACATGCAGGATACGATCGGCACCAAACCTTCGAAATGGTGCGGAGGGTGCCACGACCCGGCAGTTCTCTACAGCGGCTTGATGGATACGCCGATCAAACAGATCATTCACTGTCCCGAAGCGCAGGCGGGCCTGGGATGCATGATGTGCCACTCCATCGCCAAGGTGAAAAGCACCATGGGCCAAGGCGATTTCTATCTGGAATATCCCAAGCTGCATGAGTTGGCGGCCAGCAAAAGCCCAATCGTGCGCACCATGCATGATTTTCTGGTCAAACTCAATCCCGAGCCGCACCGGCGCGTGTTTTTGAAACCGTTTATGCGGACTCAGACGGCAGAGTTCTGCTCCAGTTGCCATAAAGTACATCTTGACGTACCGGTCAACCACTACCGCTGGCTGCGCGGCTTTAATGAGTACGACAACTGGCAGGCGAGTGGCGTCTCCGGGCAAGGGGCACGGTCGTTCTACTATCCGCAAAAAACCTCACAGTGCGCCGACTGCCACATGCCATTGACGCGCTCGAACGACATGGGCAATATCAACGGATTTGTCCACTCCCACCGTTTTCCCGGGGCGAATACCGCCGTTCCGATGGCAAACGAAGACGCATCCCAACTGAAACTAACGGAAGACTTCCTGAAAAACGACATCCTCAGCGTGGACATCTTTGCGCTCTCTCCGGAGCCGGTTGAAGAAAATTCCACGGCGACCATGCAGCCGGAGCTTTCGACGACCTTCGCCGTGGGTGAAGAAGCTGAATCGAAAATCGCGCCAGCAAAGGAACACGCTGCGGCAGAAATTACGGCACCGTTGAACCGCGTTAAAGCGACTGTTCGCCGGGGAGATACGGTGCGCGTGGATGTTGTGGTCCGCACCAAGAAGATCGGTCATTTCTTTCCCGGCGGAACCGTAGATGCCTACGATACCTGGCTCGAACTCAAGGGTACCGATGATAAAGGCCAAACAGTGTTTTGGAGCGGCATGGTCGAGGACGGCGGCAAAGGCCCGGTGGAAAAAGGGGCGCACTTTTACCGTTCGTTGCAGGTTGACGGCCACGGCAATCCGATCAACAAGCGCAACGCGTGGGCGACAAGAGCGGTGGTCTATGTGCATTTAATTCCCCCCGGCGCCGCTGATACCGTTCACTACCGTGTCCACATCCCAGAAAATGCAGGGAATAAGATTATTTTCCATGCACGGCTGTGCTATCGAAAATTTGCCTGGTGGAACACACAGTTCTCATTCGCGGGCGTGCATGATGGGAAGCAGCCGGCATCTACGGCCACTCCGGATTACGACGACAATCACTATGCTTTCGCTGGATCACTGAACGGCGTTTCGGCGAAGCGTGAACAAATTCCCGATCTGCCTATCGTGCCTATTGCAGAAAATGAAGTCGCAGTGAACGTGGCAGCGAAAGGCTCGCCAGTGCCACCGTCAAAGGAGATTTTTCAAGCTGAAGATTGGCGGCGATGGAACGATTACGGCATTGGGCTTTTCTTGCAAGGCGATCTGAAAAGTGCACAAGCCGCATTTGAAAAAGTCACCGAAATTGATCCCATGAATCCCGACGGGTGGGTAAACATCGGCCGCGCGGCCGTCCAGGAGGGCGATATGGATCGGGCCCGCACGGTCCTCGAGCGGGCCTTGTCTCTCAGCCCGAATTTAGCGCGCGCGCATTTTCTCTATGCAAAAGTCCTCCGCAGCGACGGGAAATACGACGACGCGGCTGGCCATCTGCGCAAAGTCTTACAACAGTATCCGCGTGACCGCGTCGTGCTCAACGATCTTGGCCGCATTCTTTTCCTGCAGCGCAAATACAATGACGCAGTGAGAATTTTGCAATCCGTTCTTGTGGTTGATCCTGAAGACTTGGAGGCGCACTACAATCTCATGCTCTGTTATCACGGCCTCGGCGATGAAAAGCAGGCCCACGAGCATCAGGTTCGATATCTACGCTTCAAGGCCGATGAGGCCGCGCAGGCCATCACTGGACCGTATCGTGAATCGCATCCCGAGGACAACAACGAACGCCAGGCCATTCACGAGCATGTGTCGGTGCCGCTGGCGTTAGCGGACCAAGGAACGCGTGCCGGCCGTTTCCCGCGACACTCACCAGACCGGCTCGCTTCGGCGGGGACGCCACGATAATGCCGAAGGCTTCTCTACTCATCCTGGTCGCGACTGTGGCGTCCGCCCAACAGATTCAATTTCGTGACATCACCGCTCAAGCCGGAATCCACTTTATCCACAACAATGGCGCTTTTGGAAAAAAGTATCTTCCGGAAACGATGGGGCCGGGTTGCGCGTTCATTGACTACGACAACGATGGCTGGCAGGACATTTTGCTCATCAATGGCCAGAACTGGCCTAGAAATCCCGGCCCTGCGACCACTCCAAAGCTGTATCGCAACAACCACAACGGGACTTTTACCGACGTTACTCGCCAGGCCGGGTTGGCGATTTCGCTGTTCGGAATGGGAGCCGCTGTCGGCGACTACGACAACGATGGCTACGACGATATTTTCATCACCGCCGTCGGCGAGAACCATCTGTTTCACAACAATGGCAACGGCACGTTTACGGATGTAACTGAATCCGCCGGCCTTTCGGGTCGCGCCGAATTTTCCACGAGTACCGCCTGGGTTGACTATGATCGCGATGGAAAGCTCGATCTTGTTGTCGCGAACTATGTGCAGTGGTCGGTAAGCAGCGATCTTTATTGCACCCTTGACGGCCTGCACAAGTCCTATTGCACACCGGAGTCATACAAGGGCACTTCGGCACGCCTTTGGCACAATCTGGGAAATGGAAAATTCGAAGACGCCACGCAGAAATCAGGTTTCTACGATCCCACGGAAAAAAGCCTGGGTGTTGCCATTCTTGACGCCAACGGCGATGGCTGGCCCGACATTTTGCTGGCCAACGATACTCAGCCGAACAAGCTCTATATCAATAAACATGACGGAACGTTTGCCGAGCAGGGGATCTCGGCTGGAATTGGTTACAGCGAAGACGGAGTCGCCCGCGCCGGCATGGGCGTGGACGCTGCCGATTACGACCGCAGCGGTCACCCCAGCATCATCATCACCAACTTTGCCAATCAGATGCTCTCGCTTTACCACAACGAAGGCAACGGACTGTTCGTGGATGAAGCCCCGCGCTCAGAGATCGGGCGCTCGACTTTGATGACCCTGGGGTTTGGCTGCTTCTTCTTTGATTACGACAACGACGGCTGGCCAGACATCTTCGTTGCTAATGGCCATATTGAAGACGCGATTGAGCGCGTTCAAAAGCGCGTGACCTACGCCGAGCCGCCGCATGTGTTCCGTAATTCAGGCGACGGAAAATTCCAGGAGGTTGCGAACTCGTTGGGAGGAGCGTTTGCTTCGCCGAAAGTCGCTCGCGGCGCGGCGTTCGCGGATATAGACAATGACGGTTCGCCGGATGTTCTCATCACTACCAATCACGGGCCGGCGTATCTTTATCACAATGACGGCGTGGCCAACCACAGCTTGCGCGTCAAGCTGGCCGGGACAAAAAGTAACCGTGATGGCATAGGCGCGGTGGTACGCGTAACCTCGGGCAAAGACTCGCAATGGCAGATGCTGCACAGCGGGTCGAGCTATTTGTCGCAGAGCGAACTGGTGCTGACTTTTGGACTTGGCGGACAAGCGAAAGCCGATTCGCTCGAGGTGCAATGGCCGAGCGGTCAAACGGACAAGTTGTCAAATGTCGGTGCAGGTCAGGCGATCACGATTCGGGAGGGCAAGGGAATGGTGGCCACAACCCCGTATGCCAAAACTTCAGCCACAAGTAAATCTCAAAAACCTCGGTGATCTCTCGTGCCCTGTGGTTAACTTATTTCTTCGATGACCCGGCGAACTTATCTGTGCGGAGCGGTGGCTCTCCTTGCAATGTTTTCGACCTTCCCACAAGGCAAGTCAGAGCCCGAGACAGCCGTTGCTGCCGCGCGCCTGAACAACCTTGGCGCGGCCTACATGGGGCAACAGCTTTTCGAAAAAGCGCTGAAGACTTTTCAGCAGGCAGCCAGTCTTGATCCCAAGTTGCGGCTGACGCGTGTGAACGAAGGCATCGCAGAGCTGAATCTGGGGCACGTTGATGGCGCCCGCACAATCTTGGAGCGAGCATCAAAAACAGATCCAAACGACCTTCATGTTTGGTACAACCTCGGCTTGCTTTACCGCAACACCGACGACGCGAAAGCAGCCGTAGATGCATTTCATCGCGTCACAGACTTTGATCCCAACGATGCCGACACCTGGTACTTCCTTGGTGCCTCTTATGCACAAATCAAGCAGTTTCCTCAGGCGCTTGAGGCGTTCCATCACGCCCTCAAGGTGAACCCCCTGCATGCTTCGGCGCAATTCGGACTGGCGCGAGCCTATCAGCAGTCCGGGAATTCGGCGGAAGCGCGCGAACACCTCGCGCGCTTTCAGTACATCACGCAAAACAAGCTCGGAGCTGCGATCAGCCTGGCATATGGAGAGCAAGGGAAATATTCACTTGCAGAAGAGTCACCCGAAGCGCCAATCAAGCCTCCCAATGCAATTCCAGTTCGATTTGCGGACGTTACAGAAGATTCCGGCATCACCACAAAACCCGGTTCTACTTCCGGCTTCGATGTCACCTATCTGGGCCCGGGGGCATGTTTTCTCGACTACGATGACGACGGCAGAATTGATCTTTTTCTTCCCGGCAACGGATCTCACGGCGGCGAATCTCTCTACCACAATCTCGGCGGCGGGAAATTTGCCGACGTAACTCAGCAAGCCGGATTCGATTCAAATGCGCAATCCCTTAGCTGCACTGCCGGGGATTACGACAACGATGGGTTTCCCGATCTCGTCGTCGTAGAAAAAACCCACGTGCTGCTTTTTCATAACGAGAAAAATGGGACCTTCAAAGATGTAACCGGGCTCGCCGGCCTGAATGCCGAGTCGCTGGAAACGCCAGCTAATCCAATCTCCGCAACCTTTATTGACTACGACCACGACGGCGACCTCGACCTTTACATCGCGAAGTCGGCGCCTGTGCGCTCAGAGCCGGCATCGGGCAAAAATGCGGATGCAGATTCAGCAAGCAACGTTTTGTGGCGTAACAACGGCAATGGCACATTTACCGATGTTAGCTCTGAAGTTGGACTGAAAGGGGAGCGATCCAGCGTGGCCAGCATTGGCACCGATTACAACAACGACCGAGCCGTCGATCTCATCCTCGCAGGCTCATCCCAGAGTTTGGCGTTTTTTCAGAATCCCCGCGAAGGACAGTTTGAAGAACGGAAGCTGGTCCGCGACGTGTCATCGGCAAACGGCATGGCAATATTAGATATTGACCATGACGGCTGGATGGACCTGGCGGTCACCGGTGAAGGCAATCAGGCGCTTAGCCTGTGGCGCAACAATCAGGGCAAGAGCTTTGAACCTGTGAGGCTTCAAGGTCCCAACTGGTTCCGTGCCTTTGGAGTTGCCGCCATTGACTACGACAATGACGGCTGGGTTGACCTTGTAGCTGTAGGCGAAACTCCGGGCGATGGCAAAGGCGAAGTGCATTTGTTTCGCAATCTGGGGCCCGAAGGTTTCAAGGATGTTACGACCGACGTTGGCCTTGACAAGATTCATCTACAGGATCCACGCGCGGTCGTCACCGGAGACTTCGACAACGATGGAGCAACGGACTTGTTCATTACGCAAAGCCGCGGCCCCGCGGTGCTGCTGAAGAACGAGGGCGGAAACAAGAATCACTGGCTGCGCCTCGCGCTCAAGGGACTGAACGATAACAGAAGCGCCATCGGAACCAAGGTCGAGGTTTTCTCCGATGGCATTCGCCAGAAATTTGAGATCTATGGCTCGTCGGGATATCTCGGGCAGAACTCGCCGTACTTCACCGTCGGCCTGGGACAGGCCACTCAAGCTGACGTCGTCCGCATGCTGTGGCCCACGGGCGTATTGCAGGATGAAACCGGGATCGCGGCCGACCGCGTGCGGGAGTTCACGGAGATTGACCGCCGCGGCAGCTCCTGCCCCACGCTTTTTGTTTGGGACGGCAAGAAGTACGCCTTCGTGGATGACATGCTCGGAGCGGGAGTCGTCGGCCACTGGATTGGCCCGGCTCAACGCGATATCCCGCGGCCGGTCGAATACATAAAGATCGATCGCAACATTATTCGCGAGAAGAACGGCAAGCTCAGTTTCCGCTTCATGGAGCCACTCGAAGAAGCCGTCTATCTCGATCAGGCGCGGCTGATGGCGGTGGATCACCCTGCCGATTTCGAGGTTTATCCCAACGAGTATTTCGCCAGCAATCCGCCGTATCCGCCGTTTAAAGTGATCGCGGCTCGCGATGCCCGGCCCCCGGTTGCAGCTCGTGATGAGCACGGCCGCGACGCGCTGCCTGATTTACTGGCGCATCGCTATTTCGGTGATTTCGAAGTAACCCAATTTCTGGGCTTTGCCAAGCTGCATCGTCTTGAGCTTGATTTAGGCGAGCCATATCGCCGTGGGCCGCTTTATCTGCTCATGAATGGCGAGGTCGAATATTTTTCCGCTAACAGCATGTACGCCGCGAATCAGGCCGGACTCGAAGCGATCCCGCCGTACGTTGAAGCTCTTGGCGCGGACGGGAAATGGACCAGGGTCGTCGAAGACATGGGTTTCCCGGCCGGGGGCGAGCGCACAATTAGCGTTGACTTGACCGGTAAGTTGCCGGCAGGCACCCAGGGGATCCGCATTTCCACAAATCTGCAAATTTACTGGGACACGATTCTGATTGACCGGACCGACCAGAAGCAGGATTTTCACATTGCCGCGGTTCCTTTGCTGCGAGCCGACCTGCGCTTCCACGGATTTCCCCTGAAGATTGAAGGCGATCCGCCGGGCAATGTCATGTATGTGTACGAGAAGGCCAGTCCAACGGGCCCATACGCGCGTCCCGCCGGGAATTACACGCGCTACGGCGACGTGCTTCCATTGTTGAAGCAGCTCGACGACAAGCTGGTTGTATTTGGATCGGGCGATGAGGTTGGGCTGGATTTCGACCCTTCGAAGCTTCCGGCTGTGCCACAGGGTTGGGTACGGGACTATTTCTTTGCCGCGAACGGCTATGAGAAAGACATGGATTTCTATGCTTTTGATTTCGATGAGGTGGCGCCGCTACCATTTCGCACGATGGAGACCTACCCTTATCCCGGCAAGAAGTTCCCGCTTGATGATGTGCATTTGGACTATCTGGTCAACTACAACACGCGCTATATGTCGGGGAACGAGCAGCGCGGGTATGCTTTTCAATACGAACAGAGGAAATGAATGGCCGGAGAACTATTTCTCATAATGCAGCAATGAGAAGACGTCATACTGCCTGAGCTTCTCTCGCCCATGGAGAAAATCAAGTTCCACTACGAATCCCAGGCCGGCAATTTGCGCGCCCAGGGAGGCGGCCAGTTTTGTGGTTGCTTCCGCAGTACCGCCCGTGGCCAACAGATCGTCAACGATAATAATCCGCTGCCCCGGTTGGATTGCGTCCTTGTGTATCTCGAGGGTGTTGGTGCCGTATTCCAGATCGTAGTCGTAGCGGGCGGTGGCCGCGGGCAATTTGCCCGGCTTGCGCACGGGAACGAAACCTGCGTTCAGGCGGTAAGCCAGAGCCGGGCCGAAGATAAAGCCGCGCGCTTCCATGCCAAGCACAAGATCAATGTCGTTGCTGATATAGTGTTCGGCCAGGGCATCGATGAGAGTGGCGAATCCCAGTTTGTCCTTTAGCAAGGTGGTGATGTCGTAAAAGAGGATACCTTTCTTGGGAAAGTCGGGTACTTCGCGGATAAGCTTCTTCAACGGCTCGCAGTCCAGCTTGGGTTTTAAGGTCGTCACTTTCGCAGACATTTACCAGGCTCCTTCAATGCGAAATGCGGTCAGGCCGGCAACAGGCTTGGCCTCAGATTCCTCGACATCATCCACTCGCGCGGCGCGCGGGCCCTCCCGCAAACGCGAACGCAGGCCGGCGAGCTGATCCCGCGTCCCCATGGCCAGCACTTCAACGCTGCTGTCGGAGTTATTGCGCACCCACCCGGCGATGCCGAGAAGATGCGCCTCCCGTTCTACGAACCAGCGAAACCCGACACCCTGAACGCGACCGCGAACCAGAAAACGGCGGGCCAGGGTCGCGGATTGTGAATCAGGATTCACGGTCTTAAATGCAGAAGTAAGAAGTCAGAATGCAGAAGCGAACCGGGTCTTGGTTAACTCAGTTTTACTGGTTACTTCTACCGTCTACCTTCTGACTTGCTCTCGACTTCAGACTTGCCCTCTACCTTCAGACTTGCTCTACGCTCTCGATAGATAGACGCCTTCGGCCGTATCCACTTTGATCTTTTCGCCTTCGTTGATGAATGGCGGAACCTGGACGATGAGACCGGTTTCAGTTTTGGCGGGCTTGGTTACGCTGGATGCCGTCGCGCTCTTCAACCCCGGCTCGGTTTCGACGACCGTGAGTTCAACGGTCTGGGGCAATTCGATGCCGACCGCCTTGCCGTCAAAGAATTCGACTTTGATTTGCAGATTCGGGATCAAATATTCAACCGCATCGCCTAAGGTGTCGCGCGTCAAGTGGGTCTGTTCGTAGTTCGTCGTGTCCATGAAGTAGTAGCTGTCGCCATCGGCGTAGAGAAACTGCATTTCGACTTCATCCACGTTGATCTTCTCGATCGGGTCAGGCGAGCGGAAGCGGTGCTCGAACATGGCGCCAGTCCGCAGGTTGCGCAGTTTCGCCTGAATGAAGGCGCGGAGGTTGCCGGGAGTACGGTGTTCGACGCTGAAAACAGAGTGCAGATCATTATTGTGCTTGATGATCATGCCGGGCCGAAGCTGGGTGGCAGGAATAGCCATTGCGAATGAAATCTCCTTATGAAATGGGCAAGTAAACCTGCGGGAACGGGCAGGCCACAATCTCCGCCAGGCACGAGGTGCGAACCCTTCATTTTACACAGGGTAGGCCGAAGTGGAAAGCGGCGGGCGCACACTGATCTAGCGAAAGCTGGCGCTGCGGAGGGTCTGGCGAAAATCCGCGCCTTGCATGGTGACCATGCGGCACATTTCGTGCAGCCGCGAGCGCATGCGTTCGCCGATGCGATCGCCGAGGGTCTCGCGCCGCACGGAGCGCTGGGCGCGGGCGAATTCCGACGCCGGATTGGCATAAGAGTCCTGCCCTGGCTCGTCGGGAAAGTTGGTTGTAATGATGGTTGTGCGATCGTCATTATAGCGCGAATTCAGGATCAGGCTCACTGTATCCCACACCCATTCGGTGGGCTTGACGGCGCCAAGCTCGTCGAGCACCAGAACCTCGGTTTCGAAGACGGGACGCAGAACCTCCAACTCCGTGGCTTTGACGGAATCGTTGTAGGAGTTCTGAATTTCCTTGAGCAATTCGCGGTAATCGTAAAAGAGGCAGGCGACTCCTTTGCCGAGGATGAGTTGTTTAATAATCCCAACCGCAAGATGGGTTTTGCCAACACCGACGCTGCCGATCAACAGCAGGCCGGTATTATCGAGCGGATAGTCTTCCACGAACTTGCATGCCGCCATTCGCGCGGGCATCAAAGAGCGGTGCGGCCCCTCGAATTCGAAGTTGGAAAGTTCGCAATGCTGGTAGCGCCTGGGAATGCGGGCCGCAGCCAGCAGCGAACGGCCACGCTCTTTCAGCTGGCAATCGCAGCGCGTCACCCTCCGGCCGGAGCTGACAGCGACGGGCTTCCAGCCGGTTCCTTCGCAAAGAGGACAAACCTCCGGAGAGATCCCCATAGCAATTCCTTGCTTTGACTTTGCAACGAGAAGATGGGTTCGCGCAAGAGGGGAATCAAGCGCGTCTGTGTAGATGCTGTGGAGATCCGACCGAGGCTGTGCAAGGGCGTCAAAAACCAGTATCCGACGCGTGCGGCAGGTAACTCCTACCTCCGAGACTTCAGGTGATTGCCGCCACTGCGGAGAGAGCCGCGGCCATTCGACTTCGCGATACCGCCGGCAGCCTCCCTTACCACCTGGAGGAATGCGCGGGCTTCCGCCCGCAGGGGACGACGGCGAGGATGAATCACGTCGAGGCTCCGGCGCAACGCCTCGGCATCCTCGATCTTAATGGCGCGGAGTTTTCCGGAATGCAGCTCCTGGCCAACCGCAAGCTGGGGAAGAAATGAAATACCCAGGCCACGCTCCACCATGCGCTTGGCGGTTTCAATCGTATCCACTTCCAGGGAGACGTTAGGAACCAAGCCGGCGCGGCGAAACAGCCCGTGGGTCAGGGTCCAGTCGCTGGACCCGCGTTCATAAAAAATCAGCGGCCAGCTGGCGACTTGCTCGAGATGAGCCCGGCGTGACCGCACTGGTCCCTGCGACGGATTCGCGACCAGCAGGAGAGGATCGTCGCGCAGGCTCAACGTCTCAACCTCAGGATGATGGAGGGAACGCGCCAGCCCGATTTCCGCCTCTTCGCCGAGCACCATCTCCAAGACCTCTTTAGAGTGTCCGGGGCGAATACTGATGATGACGTTAGGATGCGCCCGCTGAAAGCGTTTCAACACATCGGGCAGGAAGTAGACCGAAATGGAAAGCGCTGCCGCAATCTGGAGCGGGGTTCCGCTGGCGGGCTGTAACTCGTGAACCGCCTGCCGGGCCAGCGACGCTGTCTTCAGCAATTGCTCGGCATGGGGGCGAAAAATGCGGCCCGAGTCGGAAACGGTGAGCCCGCCGCGAGAACGGGTGAACAGCTTCACGCCCAGAGAATCTTCCAGGGCCTTGATGCGGGCGCTGACCGCGGGCTGGCTGATACGCAATGCTTCGGCCGCGCGATGAAAGCCGCCGAAGGTAGCCACGGCCAGAAAGGTCTCAACCTGGTCAATTTCCATCGTTTACCTTGACCGAAACCGCAGCACAATGCCACTAACAATAACTTATTATCGGAATTCTGTCACTGATAATAAAATATTATCAGCACGATAGAAAGGTTCAGTTTGACTGAGTTTATGGGCTGGCCCACAATCCAGTTGCTGCAAGGCTGCGGCAGACCGTTCAGTGCGGATTCAGGTAGCGATCAACGGCGATTCGAACCCGAGCTTAAGCTCAGGCTACGTTCCAGGAGTTCCCCCCATCTTAGCCACGTCGGAAGCTGCGTGTTTTGGCGGGTCAAATTACCTATAAGGACAACGAGAACAATGGCAAGCAACGGCAAATCAAGGACTTCCGGGCAAGTACAGGAGTGGCAGCGGGCCCCGCGTTGGGCAGGGATCTGCCGGCCCTACAGCGGGGAAGATGTAGAACGCTTACGGGGATCAATGCAGATCGAATACACGCTGGCCCGAGCAGGCGCCGAGCGGCTGTGGGATCTGCTTCATAGTGAGCGTTACGTTCCTGCGCTGGGGGCGATGACCGGCAACCAGGCGGTCCAGCAAGTGAAGGCGGGCTTACAGGCCATTTATGTAAGCGGATGGCAGGTCGCAGCGGACGCCAATGACGCCGGGCAGATGTATCCCGACCAGAGCCTCTATCCAGCCGACAGTGTGCCGAACCTGGCGCGGCGCATCAACCAGGCGCTGATGAGGGCCGATCAAATTCATCATGCCGAAGGCCAGAACGGTGTTTACTGGTATGCTCCCCTGGTCGCCGACGCCGAAGCCGGTTTTGGCGGCAACCTCAACGCATTTGAGCTGATGAAAGCCATGATCGAGGCAGGCGTGGCTTGCGTCCACTTTGAAGACCAGCTTTCTTCCGCCAAGAAGTGCGGACATTTGGGCGGCAAAGTGCTTGTGCCGACGATTGAGTTCATACAGAAGCTGGTGGCGGCAAGGCTCGCCGCCGATGTGATGGGCGTTCCTACACTGGTGATGGCGCGTACCGATGCAGACAGCGCTCAACTGCTTACCAGCGACGTTGATCCGCGCGACCACGAATTTCTGACTGGCGAGAGAACTGCGGAAGGATTTTTCCGCGTGCGCGGCGGGACCGAGGCCGCCATTGCCCGCGCCATTCACTACGCGCCGTATGCCGACATGATCTGGTGCGAGACCTCGCATCCTGATCTCGAGGAAGCGCGCCAATTTGCCGAAGGAGTGCATGCGAAATATCCGGGTAAGTTGCTCGCGTACAACTGCTCGCCGTCGTTCAATTGGAAGAAGAAACTGGACGACGCAACGATCGCCAGATTCCAGACTGAGCTGGCGGCTATGGGCTACAAGTTCCAGTTCATCACGCTGGCGGGTTTCCACGCTCTCAACCTGAGCATGTTCGAACTGGCGCGAGGATACAAGGTGAGCGGAATGACCGCCTACTCACGGCTGCAAGAAAAGGAATTCAGCCGCGAGTTCGAATACGGCTATGAAGCGGTCAAGCACCAGCGCTTCGTGGGTACGGGCTATTTCGATACGATCACGCAGGTGATCGCGGGCGGAACATCGTCGGTGACTGCGTTAGCGGGATCCACTGAAGCCGAACAGTTTGCCGGGGTGAAGATCCAGGTTCATTCCAAGCATGGTCCAGACGCGGCCTGCCAACCTATTTTGGGTGAGTGCCCGTCCGAGAACAGACTCGATCCGACCGGTTCGGACCAAGCTCCTGAGTTGGTGCCTTCCGGAGACTAAGCCGGGGCACGAGCCTTCGATCGTTGTTCCCAAAAGCCGCTTTCCCGTTGCTAACCGGCGCGGGAAGGCGGTTTTGTGTCGTAATCTTCCAAAAGCTGGACTGAAACCGGATGCAGAGGCACCAAATCCAGCATCAGGCGCGGATTTTCACAGTTGACAATCACTTTTGGTCAGGCGCTAAATAGGGCCGACGGGTTTCTAAGCTCAGGGGGTGCTCCCTCCCCGCATGCCTTGAGAACAAAGGAACCTGCCAGGAGCAACGATGAATAAAGCCGATCTCATTGACCGAATCGCAGCCGGGGCCAAAATCAACAAGACCCAGGCTGCCGGTGCAATTGACACGGCCGTGGACAGCATTACCTCGGCCTTGAAGAAGGGCGAGCGGGTGGCCTTGATTGGTTTTGGCACCTTCTCGATCTCGCAGAGAAAAGCCCGCAATGGGCGTAATCCGCAGACGGGGGCGACGATCAAGATCGCGGCCCGCAGAGTAGCGAAGTTCTCGGCAGGAGCGGAACTGAGAAAAGCGGTCAATCGCAGCAAGTAGAGGGTTCCCAGGGCTTGATTTCATGATGCGGTAGGGTGGCGGCCCTGCCGTTTTTCGTTTCCAGGACGTTCATCCAAGACGGGGAACCAGAAATCCGGTGTGGCGGCGATAGTTCTGAAATTCCTCCCCAAACTCGCCCGACAGCAGGGCTTCTTCTTTGGCCGCTTTGCGAGAAAGCTCGAAGGTGGCCATGATCACGCCCACAATGCAGCGCCATTCTCCGATCAATAGAGCTGTACCGGCCAGGGCCAGCAGCAAGCCAGTGTAGATGGGATGACGAACATGGGCATAGGGGCCCGATGTGATCAATTTGTGGTCGTGTTTCAGCCCGACCCGGCCACTCCAGTACTGGCCGATGTGATAGCGGGCCCAGATAGCGATGGCCACCCCAAGGTATGTAAGAAAAACGCCAAGCTCTTGCAAGACTCTGCTTTGTGGTACGAAGCGGCGGCCCAAGATGCCCACGCCCAACCACCGGGCGAATATGAGATAGAATGCCGCCGCCATGATAAGAGCGTGAACCAGCCGGCCAGATCCCTTTTCGACGACTCTGGCCCGTTTCGCCGAGAACGCACTTACCAGCCAGTACAGGCCGCCGGCATACCAGGCGGCGACATTCCATTGCCATAGATTCATGTGCATCACGGTTTGACTCCCTGCTTGGACTTGCTGGAGCGGCGCAAGCGCCGGACCCAGTTCAATTCGGATTGAATGCGCCGCGATAACTGCCCGACGACCTCGCCGCCGTATGCTCCGAGGTCCAGCTTTTCTTTCAGTAGGTTCAAATGCCCGGCTTGCTGGCGCAAACGGCCCTCTCGCGAGTTGAGAATTCTCTCGCGGACCGGTGGCTGCAGCAGATCGAACATCCCCACGCGAAGAATGAATGCTTCAAAGGAGCGGGCATCCTGTTCGGTGAAAGCGGCAAGGCGCTCGGTGAGGGTTTTTCTGCCCAAAGGGGTGATGGCATATTGCTGGCGGGTTTGGCCACGCTGGCCGGGAAGGGATTTTTTCGTGACCCAGCCTTCGCCGGTGAACCGCCGCAGCAGTGGATATACAAGATTGTTGTGCAGGTTGTCCTGCCCAAAAATGAAGCCGGCCTCGCGCTTGAGCTGATATCCGTGGCGGGGGCCGTCAAATAAGGTTGCCAGCATTATTAGATCAATCATGACAGTGTCATAAATCACATAATATTGCGTCTTTTGTCAAGCTCGGAATTGCGGTATGGCCAGACAAGAACGGGTCCCGCGGTTGAGTTCGAGGTAGCGAGAACACCAAACCGCTCAGAAGCAATCACTTGCGGGTTGCTGAATCCGCAGGCACTCCGATAGAATCAAATGGTTCCGAATCGAGGTCAGAGATCATGAAAGCAGCCATTCATCCCGCTTATAACGAGGTGCGCGTTTTGTGCGCCTGCGGCAACAGTTTCACGACACGTTCCACGCACCGGGGCGAAATCCACGTGGAAATCTGCTCGAGCTGCCACCCGTTCTTTACCGGGAAGCAGAAGCTGGTGGATACGGCCGGCCGCGTTGAGCGCTTCCGCCGCAAATACGCCAAAGCAGGAGAAACCGCCAAAAAGTAAGCGAGGATTGTTGCGATCAGGGCCTCCCGCGTCGGGAGGCCCTTGTTGTTTTTTGCGGGTCTAATCGTCTTCGGCCGGGCTAATCGGCTCGCCCACGATGTTGTACATGACGTCCTTGGGGGGCTGGGGTTTGGCAGGCGCGGAAGCCGCTGCGGGCTTGGCGGTTTCTGACGGCCCTTCCGCCGATACGGAGGGCGCAGTCAGAGGTTTTTGTACGGGAGCGCCCGGTTGGCTCGTTCTCACGATTCGTCTTACCACTTTTACCTTACGCCGTGAACCTGACCAGTAAGCCAAGGCTGCAGCTAGCAGTCCAGCGAGAAACAGTTCAACCACGGAGGAAATCAGTGCGTCCCCCTCGGCGGCCCCTTTTGCCGGAAGCGAAGAGGCTGTGCCATTCCCCATCGCCCCGGTCAGCCACGGAAGCAACGCATCGTTTGTAAGCGATACTAGGAATCCCCAGATGGCTTGAGCCAGCAGGAATGCCATGACCAGGCGTGCAATGCCCCGGGGAGAGGTCCAGGATTCGGGGGTAGGTGGTACAGATGAAATATCAGCCATGATGGTGTGATGCAGATTCTAAACTGGGTGAATGGTCCATAATATGGCTCCCGGTTTCGGTCTGCACTTGTGCCACAGCAAAATCGGGTCCGCACAGTAGAATACTAGCGTGCGCAAGCAATGGGATATTTCGGCGAAATCCGCGGGCGAGGGCACCCACGCCACACCGGCGCTAATACCTGTCCCGGCACAGCTTTCGATCGGGAATGTAACGATCGCGCCCGCGACAGTCCTCGCTCCCATGGCGGGCGTTACTGACACGGTTTTTCGACGCTTCATCCGCAATCTTGGCGGATGCGGCCTCATCATGACCGAGTTTACCTCGGCCGACGGTGTTCTGCGGGCCAAAGACAAGAAGGCCAAACGCTACCTGCACTTCTACGAAGACGAGCACCCGATTTCGGCGCAGCTTTTTGGCAGCAATCCGCAGGTTATGGCCGATGCCGCCCGTATGGTGGAAGACCTGGGTTTTGATCTTGTGGATTTGAACCTCGGATGCCCAGCCAAGAAAGTCGTGAAATGCAACGGCGGCTCTGGTCTTTTGCGCGATTTGCCCGCAATCGGCGAAATTTTCAAAGCGGTGCACGCGGCGGTGAAGGTCCCTTTTACGGTCAAGTTCCGCGCCGGATGGGACGACGAAAACATCGTGTGCGTTGAGCTAGCCAAAATGGCCGAGGGGTGCGGGCTGTGCGCCGTCGCGCTCCATGCCCGCACCCGCGAGCAGGGCTATAGCGGCGAGGCGAGATGGGAGTGGATCGCGGCGGTGAAAGACGTGGTCAAGATTCCGGTCATCGGCAATGGCGACATTCGCAGTCCAGAAGACGCCTGTGCGATGGTCGCCGAAACCGGATGCGACGCGGTTATGATCGGCCGGACAGCCCCGTCGAATCCGTGGATTTTTAGGCAGATTCAGCAGTATTGCGCCGTCGGGGCTTCGGCGCGACGGACAGGCGAGGGCGGCTGTCCCGACGCGAGCGTTGAGGAGGGCCCCATGCGCGCATCGTATGGCGAGCCCAGTGAGGCCGATCGTTATCGAATGATTCGAACCTATTTTGAGATGTTGATCGAAGAAGAGCTGCCCGACGCGCAGGGGAAGATGAAGCAGTTTGCCTCCTGGTTCACGCATGGGGTTCCGGGTGGGGCCGCACTGCGCAAAGCGATATACGAGTCGAAAGAGGCCCCTGAAATCCTGAGCCGTGTCGAGGAATTTTTTGAAGCAAGGCGCGCGGAACCTGTTACCTGTACAACCTAGCGGCGTACGTAAGTGGATATCGAATTCGTGAAAAGAAGAAGAGCCCGTGATGGCGCAATGCACACATCTCGATCAGATCAAAATGACCACTACGAACACGCGAGTCTGCGAAGGCTGCGTGAAACTTGGCGACACCTGGGTCCATTTGAGAATGTGTCTCGAATGCGGGCATGTCGCCTGTTGTGACTCCTCGAAGAACAAGCACGCGACCAAGCATTTTCATCACACCAAGCACCCGCTCATGCGGTCGGTCGAACCGGGCGAGGCGTGGGCCTGGTGCTACGTAGATGAAATCTCCCCAGGGGAAATCCAGGGACACAAGTTGGTAGCCGCCGGGATGTGATGCCGCAGCCGGGAGCTCAAGGACAATTGATGGCGAGTGCGGCCACAGACCAACCGGCGTGCTGGCCGGCGCTACATCTCGACGCGTGGAAAGACACCTGCGCCACGCTGCACATGTGGACGCAGATCGTGGGCAAGGTCCGGCTTGGTCTAACGCCGCTGGTGAATCATTGGTGGAATGTTCCGCTGTATGTGACTGCACGCGGTTTGACCACATCCCGCATTCCGTATGGAGCAAGATCATTCGAGATCCGGTTTGATTTCTTAGGGCACCAGCTTGTGCTGGAGACGAATGAGGGGCTGGTCAAGACTTTGCCGCTGGTTGCTCAGTCCGTGGCTGCTTTCTATGCAGAATTCCTGAACCTGCTTCGATCCGCGGGTATCGAGGTGAAGATTTGGCACATGCCCGTAGAAGTTCCCAACGCGATTGCTTTCGATCAAGATCGCGTGCACGCGTCTTATGACCGGGAAGCGGTTGAGAGGTTCAGGCGAGTTTTGCTGACAGTAGATGCCGTGTTCAACAAATTCCGGGCGGGTTTTGTGGGCAAATCCAGTCCGGTGCACTTTTTCTGGGGAAGTTTCGATCTTGCCGTGACCCGCTTTTCGGGCCGCCGAGCGCCGGAACGCCCTGGAGCTGACCCCGTCACGCGAGCAGCGTACTCCCATGAAGTAAGCAGTGTGGGATTTTGGCCCGGCGGCGGAGCAATCCAGGACGCCGCTTTTTACTCCTACACCGCGCCCGAACCACAGGGCTTCAAAGAAGCAAAGGTGTGCCCGGATGCAGCCTTCTACAACCGGCAAGTAGGCGAATTTCTCGTGATGTACGAAGACATTCGAAAGGCAAAATCTCCTACCTCTTGCTTGCTCGATTTTTGCCAGAGCACTTATGAAGCCGGAGCCACGCTTGGGAATTGGGATCGCGGCGAGTTGGAAAGGCTGGACAGGGTGTAACCTCAGCCGCTCCTTTGCTGAGGTTCGCTCGCTGTCGCTACGCGGAACCTGGGGCACCAAGTTATGGTCTGATATCGAGAAGCGACGAGTACGTCAGAGGAGTTTGTCGCCAACAAATCTGGCAAGAGCGTTGAGACTAGCTCAGCCCAAGCGGACGCTTGCGGTCAACTTCCGTTTCTTTGACTGGTTTGAAACGGTGCCAGAAGTAGAGAATCACAGCCACCGCCATTCCGATTGCGGCACTGACGAGGAAGAACCACCGGTACGCGGGCCAGACGGCGAACAGCAGCACGATGACCGCTACTGCCACGAGCAGCCCGGCGATGCCTTTGAAGCGGCGCATACAAGCCCCGGCGGGGGGGTATGCCTGGGAACGCATTATTCTAACTCCAGGCATTCTACCTACGGGGGAAGCCTACTGATGCGCAGCCGGTCCTTCGGGTGGAGGAGGCAGAGGAGCGAGCGGCTCGCTTTCAACCCCGATCTGCGGTTCCGGCAGCGGCTGTTCCAGGGCAATGGCAAGCACCCGGTCCATGGTGTCGACGAAATGCAGCTTCATGGCATTGCGGAGGTTTTCCGGCACTTCTGCCAGGTCTTTCTCGTTGTCCTGAGGCAGGATGACCTCGAACAAACCAGCGCGGTGCGCTGCCAGGAGTTTTTCCTTCAGACCGCCGATGGGGAGCACTTTGCCCCGTAAGGTGATCTCACCTGTCATGGCAACATCACGGCGAACCGGGATCTTGCTCAAAGCGCTGGAGATCGCGGTGGCAATCGTGATGCCGGCGGATGGGCCATCTTTCGGGATGGCGCCCTCGGGAACGTGAACGTGGATGTCGAGGTTGCGGTAAAAATCGCGCGTCAGGCCCAGACGCTGCGAGCGAGAACGTACATATGACATTGCGGCTTGAGCGGATTCCTGCATCACGTCGCCGAGCTTGCCGGTGAGGGTTAATTTGCCTTTACCGTCCACGACAGTCGCTTCCGTGCTAAGGATGGACCCGCCGACTTCTGTCCAGGCCAGGCCAGTAACCAGCCCGACTTCGCTCCGCTCGTGGGCGAGCGTGTCACGGAACTTGATGACCCCCAGAAAGTCGTTGACGTTCTCCGCGGTGATGACGACGTTGTAGTTCTGGCCTTCTTTCACCACCTTGCGAGCGACTTTGCGGCAGACGTTGCCGATTTCGCGCTCGAGGTTGCGCACGCCCGCTTCGCGGGTATAAGAGCGAATCAGCGTGGTGATCGCGTCATCATTGAACTTGATGTGGTTGGCGGTGAGGCCGGCCTGCAATAGCTGTTTCTTAACCAGGAACTGTTTGGCGATTTCGACCTTCTCGTTCTCGGTGTAGCCATGCAACCGCAGGACCTCCATGCGGTCCTGAAGCGCGGGAGGAATCGTGTGGAGGACGTTGGCGGTGGCGATGAAAAAGACCTGCGACAGGTCGTATTCCACGTCGAGATAATGGTCCACAAACATGAAATTCTGCTCGGGATCGAGAACTTCGAGCAGCGCGGCGGATGGATCACCACGGAAATCCATGGACATTTTGTCCACTTCATCGAGCATGAAGACGGGATTTTTCGTGCCCGCTTTTTTCATCATCTGGATGATCTGGCCGGGCAGAGCTCCGATGTAGGTGCGGCGATGGCCGCGAATTTCGGCTTCGTCGCGAACTCCCCCCAACGACATGCGGACAAACTTGCGCCCAGTTGCTTTCGCGATGGACATGCCCAGCGAAGTTTTGCCGACGCCGGGAGGTCCGACAAAACAGAGGATAGACCCTTTGGGGTTTTTTACGAGCTGGCGGACGGCGAGAAATTCCAGTATCCGCTCTTTGATTTTCTCGAGGCCGTAATGGTCTTCATTCAGGACTTTCTCGGCGCGGCTGATGTTGCGGATTTCCTTGGACCGTTTCTTCCACGGGACGGCCAGGAGCCAGTCCAGATAATTGCGCGAGACGGTAGACTCGGCGGACATCGGCGGCATCGCTTCCAGTTTCTTGAGTTCCTGGATGGCCTTTTCTTTTACGTCGTTGGGCATCCCCGCCGATTCGATCTTCTTCTTCAGTTCGTCGAATTCGCTCTTTTCGCCTCGACCGAGCTCCTTCTGGATGGCTTTGATTTTCTCGTTGAGGTAGTACTCTTTTTGCGCCCGCTCCATCTGCCGCTTGACCCGCGACTGGATGGTGCGGTCCATGTTGAGCTTTTCGATTTCAACATCCAGCACGTCTGCAATGCGGGTAAGACGCTCGGCGGGATCGAAAATCTCCAGCAGTTCCTGCTTTTCCTCGATGGAAAGTTGCAGGTTGGCCGCGATCGTGTCGGTGAGCTTGGAAGGCTCTTCCATACGGACGGCCGCGATCATGGTTTCGTAATTCAGAGACTGGCAGAGCTTGACATATTGCTCAAACAAAGAGGTGACCCGCTGCATGCCAGCTTCGATCTGAGCGGTGGTTTCCACCGGATACCGGGCCAGCCGTACGCTGGCCTGCATAAAGCCTTCAGTTTCAGTGATTTGCAGGATCTTGCCGCGCTCAATGCCTTCCACCAGAACCTTGATGTTGCCGTCGGGAAGCTTGAGGCTCTGAACGATATTGACGACGGTTCCTACCTGATAGATTTCATTAGGCTTGGGCTCATCGATGCTGGCGTCGTGCTGGGTGGCGAGGAAGATTTTCTTGTCGGCGGCCAGGGCTTCTTCGAGGGCACGCACGCTGGATTCGCGGCCCACCACGAAGGGGGTCATCATGTGAGGGAAGATGACTACGTCCCGGATGGGCATCATGGGCAGCTTGCGAGTCTCGAATTTTTCTTTGGATGTGGTCACTACCCTGCCTTCTCCATCATAGCGAACGATGCGCTGTGTTTTTCGACCATTTCCCGGGTCACTTCGAATTCCTTGACTTTCTTCTGACTCGGGAGATGATACATCAGGTCGAGCATCAATTCCTCAAGAATCATGCGCAGCCCCCGGGCGCCTACCTTACGGGCCATTGCCTGGCGGGCCACGGCGCGCAGGGCTTCGTCACTAAACTTCAGCCGTACATTCTCAAATTCGAACAAACGCTGATACTGCTTGACGATAGCGTTTTTGGGGCGGGTGAGGATTTCGATCAGGGCGAATTCATCGAGATCCTCCAGCACGCCGCAGACGGGCAGCCGGCCCACAAACTCGGGGATGAGGCCAAATTTGATTAAATCTTCTGGTTGAACATCACTCAGCAATTCGAAGTTGCGCTTGCGGTTAGTCGGCTCTTCGGCTTCGATGTCTTCGCCGGCCTTAAAGCCCAGCGATTTCTTGCCCACACGGCGGCCGATGATATTCTCAAGACCTACGAATGCGCCACCGCAGATGAAAAGAATGTTCGTTGTATCTACGGGGGTGAACTCCTGGTGAGGATGTTTCCGTCCGCCCTGGGGGGGGACATTGGCGATAGTGCCCTCAAGAATCTTTAGTAATGCCTGCTGCACGCCTTCGCCGGAAACGTCTCGCGTAATCGAGGGGTTCTCGTCTTTGCGGCCAATTTTGTCCACTTCGTCTATGTATATGATGCCGGTCTGGGTGCGTCCGACATCGCCGTCGGCTGCCTGAAGTAGCTTAAGGATGATGTTTTCTACGTCCTCGCCGACATAGCCGGCCTCGGTGAGCGTGGTGGCATCCACAATCGCGAAGGGCACGTCCAACATGCGCGCCAGAGTCTGGGCGAGCAGCGTTTTCCCAGTGCCGGTGGGGCCGATGAGCATGATATTGGACTTGGTCAGCTCAATCCCGTCGCCAGTACGCTGCCGGTTCATGTAGATGCGCTTGTAGTGGTTGTATACCGCGACGGCCAGCTTTTTCTTGGTTTGCTCCTGCCCGATGACATACTCGTCGAGGAAAGTCTTTACTTCCTGGGGCTTGGGCAACTGATTGGGAGCACTGGCTGGAGGGGTGGCGGCACGGTCATCTTCGAGGATGGAGTTGCAGACCGCGACGCACTCATCGCAGATATAGGCACGAGGATAATCGCTGGGGGACGAGATTAGCTTGGCCACGGCGTCCTGCGACTTATGGCAGAACGAACAGCGGAGAATCTCTTCGGTGCCGGTACGGTTTTTCAATCAGCTCAACTCCTGACTGCCAGAAGGGCGATCATACCTTCTCTCTGGTCTTGTAGATGATATCGTCTATGATTCCGTATTCCTTTGCCTGCTGCGCGTTCATGATGAAATCGCGCTCTACATCCTTTTCTACCTTATCCAGCTTCTGTCGGCTATGTTTCGCAAGTAACTGGTTGGTGATTTCCCGCATGCGGAGGATTTCCCGGGCATGGATATCGATATCGGTAGCCTGGCCGGACAAACCGCCCATGCTGGGTTGGTGGATCAGGATGCGGGAATTGGGCAGGGCCAGGCGTTTTTTATCCTCCCCGGCGGCGAGTAGTAAGGCAGCCATGCTGGCGGCCTGGCCGATGCAGATGGTGGTCACGTCATTCTTGACATATTGCATGGTGTCATAGATGGCCATGCCGGCCGTGATCGAGCCGCCCGGAGAATTGATATAGAGCTGAATGTCTTTCTCCGGATCTTCCTGGGCCAGAAACAGCATCTGAGCAATCACCAGATTGGCGATGTTGTCGTCAATGGGCGTACCGATGAAGATAATATTGTCGCGCAACAGGCGGGAGTAGATGTCATAGGCCCGCTCACCTCGCCCGGTCTGTTCGATGACCATGGGTACCAGCATCATTCGACCTTCTTTCTATATTCGTGTTCCATTTCGACGGCAGGTTAGCCTGCCACATTTCTGTCCGGGCTCAAACCGCGGGGAGGATCGAAAAGGGCCGCTAGGCAGACTGTTGATACAAGAAATCGAGGGTCTTCTCGTTGCGGAGTCTATTCCGGATTCTATCCAGCGCACCATCCCGAGTCAAACGCGCGCGAATCGCCTCCGGAGCTTGTTTTGACTGCTCCGCCAACGCTTTCACCTCGCGATCAATTTCGTCATCTCCGACTTCGATTTTTTCCTCCGCTGCAATTTTATCCAGCAATAATGAGGCTTTGACCTCCTGCAACGCCTGATCGCGCTGACCGGCGCGCAGCCGGTTCAGGTCCATCTTCTTAAGGTCTTCGGCTTTCATGCCTTGCGCCGCCAGCGCGCGCAGCCCGCGCTCCAGGCGGAGGTCGATCTGGCGGTCCACCAGCGCTTCCGGCACTTCAAATTCGTTGCGTTTGATCAGTTCGCCGACCAACTTGTCTTTGGCCTCACGCTCGGCGGTTTGTTTGCGCTCCGCCTCCATCCCTTCCCGAACGCGCTGCCTCACCGTATTCAGATCGGCAAATTCGCCCAGTTCTTTGGCGAACTGATCGTTCAATTCGGGCAGCGTCTTTTGTTTAATTGCCTGGACCTTTAGGTTGTAGGTGAAGGTTTTGCCGGCAAGGCGCTTATCAGAAAAATCAGCAGGATAAACCACGTCAAATGTGCGTTCGTCGCCGGAAGCCGCACCCCGCAAGTTCTCGGTAAATTCCGGCATGGTATTCTTGCCGGCGATCTCGACCAGGACATCATCCATGTGGACGGGCTTGGTACCAGCCGCGTCACTCCCTGTGGGCACGCCATCGAGCGAGACCTCGGCAAAATCGCCATCGTTCAAGCTGCTGCCTTCAATTGCGGTGAACGTAGCGCGCTGCTCCTGAAGGTTCTTTAGCGCCTGCTCGACTTCTTCGTCGGAAACCGAGATGGAAGGTTTGTCAGCGCGCAGCTCCTTATAGCCTTCGACTTTGATCTCGGGCATGATCTCGAAGCTGGCGGTGAAACGAAGGGGTTCTCCCTCGTGCACGTGCAGATCGGTAACCCGAGGCTGTGATACCGGGAACAGACCCAGCCGGTCAGTCTCTCTGCGGAAGTATTTTGGCACCAGGCTTTCGACCACATCGCTCTTCAGATCCTCGGCGAAGCGTTGACGAATAATGCTGGCCGGAATGTGGCCGCGGCGAAAACCGGGAAGGCGGGCAAGCTTCTGGTACTTCTGGATGAGCGTGTCTGTCTCGCGGCTGACCTCCTCGGCCGGAACCTCAACCTGGATTTCACGCTTCGTGTTGCTAGCAGTCCCTGTGGAACTCACATTTACCTTTCGATCCGCGATGCGAGCCGGAAGGTTTGCAAAAAGCCAGCCGGCAGAAAATCACAGCGCGTCAAAGTCGAGTGTAAAGAGGAAAGCAGAACATCGTCAAACGACAGGGATGACTTTGGTTACCTTGGAGTGGGGTTCAGAAGGGGCCGAATTGGAACGCAAGTTCACAACCGACCTGAGGGGCCAGCCGCGAAGGCGGCGGGTTAGATTCAGTTGGAATCCGCATCAGCGGCGAAAGGCTGAATCCTGTTGATTGGCGGCGTACTCGGCTTCCGCTCGTGCCTTCTTGATCGAGAGGACCTGGATTCGCCGGTCCTCTGCGTAGACACGACATTTAACCGTGACCAGTTGCCCTTCGCGGCCTTCGAGCGTGTCGGCGTTGCCGATCAGCCAGACGTCCTTCCGGCCGATTGCGAGGGACATGCCGTCTTCACTGACTGTCCCCGAGAGAGTAACAGTTTTGCTGGAACTGTCGCTGGCGACTGATTTCTGGTCTTGTTTCTGGTTTTGGGCGGCGGAGATCAGCGGACATACAAGCGCCGCGAGAAAGACGACGGTAAGCTTTTTCATTTCGCTATCCTTAAGTTTGGGCTGAACGGCATAGGGCCTTATCTGGGGCAATGCCCGATTGTCCGTTCGAGTTGAGCTACCTTACTGTGCGATGCAGATTTTAGGAAATTCAAAGTTTTTATGAGACCTATCAGCAATACGCCGGAGGCGGCTGTTGCCATGGAAACGTGTGGTTGCGTGCGGTTCTACGATAAAGGTACATGGGATGGCGAAAGACTGGGTTGCTGAACTTAACTCCGAGATTATTGCCTGCACCCGTTGCCCTCGCCTGGTCGAATATCGCGAGCGCGTTGCCCGCGAAAAACGGCGCGCTTATCTCGACCGCGAATATTGGGGCAGGCCGGTCCCGGGCTTCGGAGATCCAAACGCGCGCGTCATGGCGCTCGGGCTGGCGCCAGGAGCACATGGGTCCAATCGCACCGGCAGACCGTTCACGGGAGACGCCTCAGGGAAGTTCATGTATCCCGTGTTGTACGAGACCGGCTTTGCCAATCAGCCGAACGCGACTGATCGCGACGATGGGCTGAAACTGCGCGATCTATATATCACCGCCGCCGTCCGATGTGCTCCGCCCAATAACAAGCCTCTGCCCCAGGAATTGGCGAAGTGCGCGCCTTATCTGGATCGCGAAGTGGCGGGATTGAAAAATCTGAAAATTATTGTGGCTTTGGGCAAGATCGCGTTTGACGCTTACCTGAACTTTTGCGGGCGCTGCGGTGAGATTACCAGCAGGAAAGCCTACATCTTTCAGCATGGGGCCAAATATAAGATGCCGAATGGAATGATGTTGCTGGCGTCCTACCATCCCTCGAACCAGAACACTCAAACCGGGAAACTGACGCGGCAAATGTTCAAGCGAATCTTTAAAGAAGCTGCACGAATGGCCGATGAGTGAAAGGAGGCGGCGCTGCCGGCGCTGGATCGTTTTACCCACCCCATGCACGGGGACAATCATACCGGGTAGCAATCTGGGGCGGCGCCGCCTTCGGGTCAACGTAACCGCGTGGCCGTTACCTCGAGTTGGAACTGATGATTGGAATTGGGATCGTCCACACTGCCCACAACCAACGGCTTACCAGGCGTGATCACCGAACTGGCATTGATCTGAAATTGTCGAACCAACGGCATGGTGGTCGATTGTGCCGCCTGTTCCGGAATGGCGAAGCTGCTGATTTTGCATCGAACTGTGAACACAAGGCCGTTATCGGGATCAAGGCTATGCTCGTGGCCTCTGAACTGCGCCCAGATGCTGGTGCCAATGTCAATATATTCAAATTCTCCCTGCTTGGCCTCGACCGGGACGCGCGTTCCAATCGAGAGCTCGTTCGAGTCGCTGCTATTCAAATTCATGGAATATTGCCGGCTGTTAATTTTCTTTCCGGCCTCCAGTTCATTGATTGAGAAGTCGAGACGGTAAGCAGCAACCGCCTTTTCTGGAGCATCCGCCGGGCTGGCGGGCTTCGACGGTTCCTGGGCGCTTGATGAAGCACCCATACCAAGCGTGAGCAGGATTGCAAGCAGTAATCTCTTATTCATAGGGTTCTCCTCATTGATTTTGTTCTTTTGGATTGTTGCGCAGCCCTTTACGCGCGGCTTCCCGGTAAAGTGCTTCCTCGCGCAAAGACTCTGTTTGTGCCCGCGCCATCAAGGTGGCTTCGTGCGGAAACCGCTCAACATAGCGGGCCAACAATTGCTCCTGCTCGCTCAACGGCCGCGGTGAAGGAAATTGGGCAAGCCGCGGGGTGGAAGCGGCGGCAAGATGGCGGGCAGGGCGCACTCGGGCGGCCGGCCTGCTGACTGGAATGCTGGACGTCGCAGACTTCCTGGGCTCTACTCCAGCACCCGAGATGGATTCGTGATTTGCGACTGATGTGCGAGGCGTTGCCGGATGGTTATTTGGGCGAAACAGGACCGCCGCGATCACGACCGCCACTGCAAGCGCGGCCAGCACGGGCCGCCAGGCAAAGGAGGGCGCAGCAGTCCGCTCGCTTTCACGCAGTTGGGTGAGGATGCGGTTTTCGAGACCCTGCCTCGGTTCGCCGACGCCGTACTGTTTCAATGCCGTATCCAGCCATTCATCCACGCGGCGATTTTTATGCTCCATGTTTTGCCTCCAGCAGGGCGGTCAGGCGTTCGCGCAGGATGTCCCGCGCCCGAAACAAGCGAGAGCGGACGGCGGCTTCGCTGACGCCCAGCACATTTGCGATATCGCCTGGCGACATTTCCTCCACGGTGGCAAGCCGCAGAGGATCCCTCAGCTTCCCCGGCAATGCCGCGATAAGGTTTTCGAGCAGACCGCCAATCTGGGTACTCAGCACAATCTCCTCGGCACTCGCCGTCTGAGAGCGAATCTGCTCCACGGCCTCGCCGATCTCATCCGCAGCGATGGCCTGAACGTTTCTTCGCCGGTCCACGGCAACCCGCCATGCGATCCGCGCAAGCCAGGCCCGTGTGTCTAGAATGCCGGCCAGTTTCTGGCGATGCCGGTACACCTTTACGAAGGTTTCCTGCGCCGCGTCTTCGGCATCGTGATGGTTGCGCAGCACCGAGTAGGCGATGCGGTAAACCAGGCGAGCGTGATCGTGAACTGCCTGGTCCAGAGCATCTTCACCGGTTTGTGCCATCGAAATGAGTTCGTTTGGCATTGCCTGGGCAATCACCGCTTAGCGACCTCAACTATGAAGACGGGCTGAAGGTGCGTGTTGTTCAGGAATTTTTCACGAGAACGCAGAGGAGCCAACGTCTTGCGGGAAAACAGATATTTTCAATCAGAGAACGGCCTAGAAACCCACAAACACCGGTTCCGGCTGCAATTGGACACCCCAGACATCTTGCACGCGCTGCTGGACCAAGTTCTTGAAGGCGAGGACGTCTGCGGCGGTGGCATCGCCGCGATTCACGATCGCGAGCGCGTGCTTGCGGGAGATGCCGACGCGGCCGCTGGCGAATCCCTTGCTGAAGCCGGAGTGTTCGACCAGCCAGGCAGCCGAGATTTTCTTCCGGGAGGCGAGGGCTGGGTAGGCGGGGATTTGCAGATTCCTGCTCGCCGCGCGCGCCGCTACCTCGTCATACTGACGTTCGGAGAGCACGGGATTCCTGAAGAAAGACCCGGCGCTGCGGCAATCGTCATCTTCGGGGACGATCAACATCCCCTTGGACAGGCGAATCTTCCGCACTGCATCACGGACATCGGCAAGTCTCGGCGGCAGGTTCCATCCGGCGAAATAGCGCTTCAAATCGGCATACTCAAGTTGCGGCTGACCGCCGGGAACGAGCGCGTAACTGACGCGCAGGATGACGTAACGCCCCTTGTGAGTGGTATTGAAAACGCTGGTGCGGTATCCGAATGCGCAGGCATCATTGCAAAACTCGTGAACCTGCCCGTCGGCGAGATCGAGAACGAGGACCGAATCTATAGTTTGTGAAACCTCCTGACCGTAAGCACCGACATTCTGCACGGGAGTGCCGCCGACGCTGCCGGGAATTCCGCTAAGACACTCGATGCCGGCGCATTTGTGCATGACTGCGAGGGCGACGAATGCGTCCCAGTCCTCGCCGGCCCCGGCGTCGAACACTACGCGCTCTTCTTCATGGTTATGCTTGATGCCGGTAATACCGATCTTGAGTACCAGACCTGGCCAGCCGGCATCGGAGATAACAAGATTGCTCCCACCGCCAAGCACGAACAAGGGAAGGTTTTGCGCGTGAGCGACGTTAACGGCCTCCGAGACTTCGGAGACTGATTTCGCCTCCACAAAAAAACGCGCCGGGCCGCCAACTTTGAGGGTCGTCAGCGGCGCGAGGGGAACGTTTTCCTGGAGCAGCATGAGTGAGCTTCAGTATATATTCGCGGTGAGTTGGGACTCGGTGACGCGGTTCTCAGAAGTGCTCCCGCAGAGCAGAAAAAGTTTTTACGACCAGCAGGCGGCTGGGCGGTTGCGCCTCTTGAATCTCATCGTGCTCCAAAATCCAGGTATCGCCGTGGGGCACGAAGACTGCATTCAATCCCGCGGCCAGCGCGGGATTGATGTCCGACCTTGGGCTGTTGCCGACCATCCAGGTAGAGTCTTTGTCGAGGCCGTATTTCTCAACCACGGCGTCATAGGTGGAAACATTCTTCTCGGCGACAATCTCTACCGCCGCGAAATACTCTTTCAATCCAGAACGCTCCACTTTGCCGGTTTGTTCGGCGATGGCCCCTTTGGTCAGCATGAGTATGTGATGGCGCTGGGATAGATAGTCCAGGGTTTCGGGAACCTCGGGCAGAAGTTCGACCGGGTGGTCGGCAATGGTGTGAGCAAAACCGTGAATGGTCTCGTGCAGCGCCGGGGTAAGCGGTTCCACAGCCAGACGCTCGAAGGTCTGCACCAGCGCATGGGAGAAACTGTGCAGTCCATAGCCGTGAGAGATGATGCACTCCCGCTCGACGTCATTGAGCACTTCGCGGACCTGCTGCGGCGAGTACTCGTGATGGTTAAGAAACGAGATGAAGTTGGCAATCGCACGCTCGAAATAGATGTTGTTCTCCCAAAGCGTGTCGTCGGCATCAATGAGCAAGGTTTGGGCAGCGTTGGATTGGGAAGCTGCGGCCATCACTGGCACTATGATAGCGAATGTCCGCCAGGAGGGCCGCGCGGCGCCGTTCACAAAAAATTGCTCTGCTAAAATCGAAGCGGCATGAAGCATCCGGTTGCGCAGGTCGTTCTACTCCTGCTTGCTTGCATGGCTTCCACTACTCCGATCCAAACTGTGCGACCCGCTGGCGAGGCGGCTGCGAAAAGAGGACCATCCGTTAATCAGCATGTTGCGGCAGATCTGGAGCAACGGCTCGGGAAGTTCCGTGAGGTCAAGATGCCATTTCATGGCAACGGCCTTACCACACGGCAGCGGAAACTGGTGGCCAAACTGGTGGACGCTTCCCGCAACCTGGAAGAAATCTACTGGCGCCAGATTGATCCGGAAGGGTTGACCCTATACGAATCGCTCAAAGACAGCGCCAACCCGGGCGACAACGCGCTTCGCCAATATTTGTGGATTAACGCTTCCCGGTTCGATCTGCTCGACGACAATAACCCGTTCGTAGGTACTGCCCCGATTCCGCCGGGCCGGGGCTTCTATCCTCAGGGACTGACGCGAGAGCGGATCGAGGCATACGTGAAAGCGCACCCGGATAAGAGAGAGGAACTTTACAGCCCGACCACCATCGTGCGCTGGCATGACGGACAGCTTGAGGGGCTGCCGTACCACATTGCCTATCGTTCGTTCCTGGAGCCGGCAGCGAAAGACCTGCGGGAAGCCGCGGGCCTGAGCGACGATCGCGTCTTTGCCAAATTCCTGTTATTGCGGGCAGACGCGCTGCTTACAGACGATTATTCTGAGAGCGACCTGGCATGGCTGGAATTGAAGGACCCGGAGTTCGACGTGATTTTTGCGCCGTACGAAACCTACGATGACGGCCTGCTGGGCGTGAAAGCTACTTACGGCGCAGCGGTGCTGGTTCGCAATGCAGAAGAAAGCCGCAAACTGGCACTGTTTGAAAAGTATGTCCCTGACATTCAGGGCGCGCTGCCATTGCCTGCCGCCGACAGGCCCTCCAAGCGCGGACTGGAAACTCCGATGGAAATCATGGAAGCGCCTTTTCGCGCCGGCGACCTGAACCACGGGTACCAGGCGGTGGCCGACAATCTGCCGAACGATCCCCATCTGCATGAACAGAAGGGGAGCAAGAAAATATTTTTCAAGAACTTCATCGATGCGCGCGTCAACTACGTGATTTTGCCGGTGGCAAAGCTGCTGATGGTGCCTGCGCAGGCGAGTAAAGCATCCGGCGAAGGCTACTTGCAGACCACCGTTATGCATGAGATGGCGCACGGGCTGGGGCCGGCGTTTGCGCGCACGCGGTCCGGCAAGGTAAACATCCGGGAAGCGATTGGCCCAGCCTACAACGGACTTGAGGAAGCCAAGGCAGACGTCGTCGGCATGTTCGGTTTGAAGTGGCTGGTGGACCATGATGTCTTACCGCAAGAACAGCTCGAAGAGTACTACGCTTCGTATGTCGCCGGAATTTTCCGCACGGTACGTTTCGGGGCGGCGGAGGCCCATGGTCAGGCCGAGATGATGGAGTTCAACTATCTTTCCGAGCATGGCGCGATTAGACGGGAGAAGGCAGGAAGATACGCGATTGACTTCGTGAACATGCCGGATGCGATCAACCATCTTGCGAAGGAACTGCTCGAGATCGAGGCTACCGGAGATCGCAAGCGGGCAGAGATTTGGTTCGACAGATACGGAAGGTTGCCGGTTGAGCTCGAAACTTCATTGAAAGCGGCTGCCGAAGTTCCGGTGGATATTGTGCCGAAGTTCGATTTCAGCTTCTGATTACGCCGCAAAATCCACTCGCGCCGGCTGTGGGATTATTCCCGCCTTGTGGCCCATTTCCAGCAGGCGGCGGACCGCTTCGCGGCCGTCCGGGCCGTAATCGAGCGTGCGCTCGTTGACGTACATTCCGATGAACTTATCGGCGAGCTGGGTATCCAGATCGCGGGCGAACTGCATGGCATAACTCAAGGCCTCCTCACGATGGTCGAGGCCATATTGAATGCTGTCCTTAAGCGCCGAGGCAACGCTGGCCATTACCTGTGGCCCGAGGCTGCGGCGAATCACGTTGCCTCCCAAAGGCAGCGGCAGCCCGGTGACTTTGTTCCACCACTTGCCCAAGTCCACGATGCGGTGCAAGCCTGATTTATCGTAGGTCAATTGGCCCTCATGAATGATGAGGCCGGCTTCGCGTTTGCCTTCGACCACCTGCGGAATGATCTGATCGAAGGGGACAATCTCGGTCTCAATTCCAGGAGCGAAAAGGCGCAGCACCAGGCAGGCTGTAGTCAATGTCCCAGGCACAGCAATGCGCTTGCCCTTGATCTCATCCGGAGAAACCGGGCGGCTGGCCACGATCATCGGCCCGTAGGAATCGCCGACGCTCCCGCCGCTGGGCAACAGGGCGTATTGATCCTGAATGTAGGGATAGGCGTGAAAGGAGATCGCGGTTACGTCGTAAACCCCTTCCATGGCCTGACGGTTCAGCGTCTCGATGTCGCAAAGCGTGTGGGAGAAGCGGATGCCAGGTACCCGGACCTTCTTCGTAGCCAAACCATAGAACATGAAAGCGTCATCGGAGTCGGGGCTGTGGGCGATGGTGATTTCTCGAACCGGGCCAGAGATACTGCTCGACATGGAAGGCTTATTTTCTCCTCTTGGAAGGGGCTGTTTCTGATCGGGGAAACCGGTGAGGCTCATGATCGCGCCTTCTGTCCGCGGCGCAATCTGCTGACCAGACTCGCAGCCAACATAAGCTTAATGACTTCGGCAAAGATGAAGGAATAAAGTCCCCAGCGCAAAGCTTGCGAGAGGGAATGCGTAAGGATGAAAAGCCACGACAGACCGGCGGCGAACAACAAAATTTCAGCCAGCAGGCCGGCCATGGCTGCCCGCGCGAAAGTTGGTTTGCCGCGTTCGAGAAGCCAGCCCGCCACTGCGGCAACGAACGGATAAGCCAGGAGAAAGCCGCCGGTAGGGCCGAGCAATTGGGCTACACCACCGGGCCCTAAAGGATTGAACACAGGCGTTCCCAGGAAGCCCTCGGCGAGATAGAGAATCAGAGCCGCAAAACCGCGGCGGCTGCCTAATGCCATACCCACGGCAAGGACGCCGAAATTCTGCAGGGTCAGGGGAACCGGCGTAAACGGCAATGGCAAAGTGATTCGCGCACACAGGGCGACAAAAAGGCTGGCGCCGGCGACGATGGCGACCTGCTGCAAGGCCTGCCGGACACGGTTCTGATCTTTCGCCTGCTCGTTCCTGCCATCAAGCATGCGAAGCGCAGATTTCGCGGCATGTTCCCAATTCACAAAGCTAGAGTCCATTCGCCTTTTCCTTGGCAGAGGGTCTGGCCGCAAGAACGGGGTGCTTCAGGTGCCGCCGGACCCGGACGTATGCCGCAATCGCAACCCACACAAGCGCTCCTGTGCTGAGAGCCAGGATTAAAAACCACCAGAGCATCCGCACGACGCACTAGCATACCAAACCCATACGCAAAGCGGATGACGAGTTCTAAACGCCGACGGGGAACGGTTTGGTGTGCCGCTCGCCGCCAAGGGAAAGGCCGGCCAACCTTCCCTGCAGCAATGACATGAGGCCGGTGTACCAATATCCCACCACGAAGAGCACGAGAAAAGGGACGGTCAGATAATTCTCATTGTCCACGGCATAATAGGTCGTGACTGCAAAATAGCCGCCAATCAGCAATTCGAGCCAGGGGACCCATCCCAGTCTTTTCCGGTATGGGTTTGCCCGAACTTTGTCTTGTTTCGATTCCACGCGATACTTCGGCGTGCGCGCGAACGCAGTTTGTTTACCGAACAATGCCTCCAGAACCGCCCTGGTATTGGTGATGGTCAGACCTATGCCAAGCGCCATAAGAAAAGGAAGGTATAAGAGCGCGCGATACCAACGTGTGGGAAATAACTCGCGCTGTGATACCAGGTAGAAACTTGAAATGGAAAACGTGGAGGCAACAAACAGGGGCAGGTCAATGTAGAGCATCTGGAACCAGCCCTGATAGAAGCGGATGATCATGGCCGGCAAGAGGAGCACAGAGAGCAGGACCATCAATGGATAACTGAGATTCGCCGTCAAGTGATACCAGGCTTCCAGTTTCACGTGGAAGGATTCGTTGCTTTTCAAGACCTTGGGCAATATTTTTTTGCTGGTCTGAATTAATCCCTTGGCCCAGCGGGCCTGCTGGGTCTTGAAGGCGGTCATTTCCACCGGCAGTTCCGCCGGGCACTCCACATCCTGAAGGTAAATGAATTTCCATCCTTTGAGCTGGGCGCGATAGGAAAGATCGGTGTCTTCGGTCAACGTGTCATGCTCCCAGCCGCCTGCATCCTCGATCGCCTGCCGCCGCCACAAGCCAGCCGTGCCATTGAAGTTGAAAAACACATGGCTGCGGGCGCGACCGGAATGTTCGAGCACGAAATGCCCGTCAAGCAGGATGGCTTCGACTTCGGTGAGAAAGGAATAATTGCGGTTAATGTGGGTCCAGCGGGTTTGCACCATGCCGACTTTGGAATCGGTGAAATGATCGATCGTACGCGAGAGAAAATCGGGCGGAGGGACAAAATCCGCATCGAAAATCACGACGAATTCCCCTTTTGCGGTCTTCAAGCCTTCGGCCAAAGCGCCGGCCTTGAAGCCGTCGCGGTTGAGCCGGTGATGGTAAGTGATGGGGTATCCCTGGCTCGCATAATGTTCAACCAAGCCCCTTGCAACGGCCACAGTTTCATCGGTTGAATCGTCCAGCACCTGGACGTCGAGCTTGTCGAGGGGGTAATCCAGCCTGGAGATCGCCTGGAGTAGACGCTCCACCACGAATTGCTCATTAAAAATTGGCAGCTGGACGGTGACCCGTGGCAGCCCAGTGAATCGGGCCGCGGGTTCTTTGGTGCGGTTATTCTTATTTTTGTAATAGAGATAGACCAGCATGTAGCGATGCGCGCCGTAGCCTGCCAGCAGGACGAGCACGATGAAGTAAGGCGTAAGCAGCGCCAAATCAAAAGCATTGACGTGGTAAAGCCCCTGAAAGGTCTTGTCGAGAAAATGTTGCCGGAGATACGTACCGATTCCCCGGGGAGCTACGACGATCGCGAGTGAGAAAAGGGAAAACATCGAGTAAGAAGTAACCGATCCCAGTGACAACCAGAGGTCTGCTCGAAACCTCCATTGTACCTGAGACCGTCACTCTCTCGTGCGAGAGAACTGCCAACCGTCTCTAGCGGGGAAGAACCTGGTTCCAGCCTGCGCAGTAAACCATTCAATCAGTACATGATACGGGTTTCACAAGGGCAAGTCTGTCGACTGAACGACTGAGGCCCAACGAGCTTCAAATGAGACTTACGAATAACAGGTTACGAGAGGGGCAAGCGATCCAATAAAGTTATTGGACGCATCTAACGTGATTGATCTATAGTTGATCCCAAGTCATACCATAGTCATCGTATGTCTTATGACGTGACATTACTGTCCGGCAAACGCTATCACTGGTGGCAGCTCGCGGTCATTCTGTTGGCGGTGGTAGCGCTGACTGGGAGCCTCGCCACACGGACCTTCAATGTCCAGATCACAAACAGCCGTGCTGCGAAAGCAGTCTCGGCGGACTCCGTGCGCCAGCACATGGACCGCGACGCCGTCGGATGGATGTCGCCGGCCCCGCGAGTTGTCACTCTTCACCTGCCTGTTTTCTCTCCGCATTTGCCGTCGCCGGAGTCACGGCCGCAACGCTTGCTGCTGGAAGAGAATTTCTATAATCGGCCTCCGCCCTTCTGCTGATCATCCTCACTGGCTTGACGCAGTTGGGGTTCTGATGGTGGCTTAACCCGGATTCAAGCTCTTTTATTGACGGGACGATTCTCGTTCGGCGCATGGCTACATGGGGCGAATCCGAAAAGCAACGCTACGGTTTCGATGAAGCGATGGTAGTAGTTTGCGTTGGCGCTGTCTTATGAAACGACCCGAAAGCGGCAAAAATGAAGAAAAGTTTGGCGCTCGCAAGGCTGGGGTCCATGCTGGCAGCAGCCCTGTGCGCAGATGGAGAACAAGATCTGAAACAAGCCCATCAATCCTCTGACCTGATTTCGATCCAAAGACTAAATAACGACGCGCGCACCTTCGCTTTCAGGGAGATTCTCCTTTGATACCGGCGGAGCAACTCGAGGCGCTTCGACGTCTGGATACGTGTGTGGTCGCCAATGCGATCGAAACTTTCAATGTCAGGCTGAGGAACGCAGGCTTCGCCGATGCGCATATTCGCTGCATGTTTGAAGACCTGCCGTCTCTGGCCGGATACGCTGCGACGGCACGACTGCGTACCGGCGAACCGCCAATTACAGGGCGCATCTATCACGAGCGTTCGGATTGGTGGAAGAGCATTCTTCAGATACCCCCGCCGCGGGTCGTAGTGGTCGAAGACGTTGACAAGCCGCCGGGGTTGGGCGCGTTTCTCGGGGATATGCATGCCGCCATCCTCAGAGCATTGGGCTGTGTAGGTTTCGTTACGGATGGGGCAGTCCGCGACTTGCCCCGCGTGCGCGATATGGGATTTCACCTGTTTGCGGGAAATGTCGCGGTATCGCATGCGTATGCTCACATCTTCGATTTTGGAGCCACCGTCAAGATTGGAGGCCTGGAAGTAAGACCCGGCGACATCCTGCACGGCGATCGCCATGGGATATTGACGGTCCCACAGGGAGTTGCCGGCAAGATTCCGGCAGTTGCTGAGAAACTGCAGCGGGACGAGCGGAAGATCATCGAGTTTTGCGAGTCCAAGGAATTCTCGGTGGAACAACTACGCCGGATGATGGAGGAGTTGAGCTAGTTGGAAATCGGCGGCAGGGATGCGAGGGCACAAAAGCGTATGAAGCAAAACCCCAACCTTAACACGAGAATCCGGTTGCGAAACTGCGCCGGCGTCGTTGGAGCATTTGTTGTAGCACTGACCATGGGGCTTTGCGCCTGTTCAGGGCATAACGCCAGCGTCAATGCAGATACGCAACCGGCAGTGACTGTCGGTGTAGTAGGCATGGTCAAGAAAACCCTCAGCAGGAAGATTACGTTGTCCTCCGAACTCGTGCCTTTCCAGGAAATTGATGTTTACGCCAAGGAATCCGGCTATGTAGAGAAGTTGAATGTTGACTATGGAACCCACGTGAAACAAGGCCAGATGATGGCTACCCTGGAGATTCCTGAGCTCGAGGCACAACTGCAGGAGGACCAGGCCGAGATCAAGAACGCGGCCGATGAGGTGACCCGGGCAGAGCATGAGCTAAGCCGCGACGAGGCACAGTATAAAGCGCTGCATTTGGAATATACGCGTTTGAACGGAGTTTTCGAGACCCAGCCCGGCATCGTGGCCCAGCAGGAAGTGGACGACGCCCAGGGGAAGGACCTGGCAGCTGCCTCCCAAGTGGACGCCGGAAAGGCGGCCCTGGATGCATCCCAAAGCAAGCTGGTTGCGGCGAAGGCCAAGCTGAGCCATGACCAGACGCTTTATGACTACTCGAGGATTGCTGCCCCGTTTAGCGGCGTGGTCACCGAGCGGTACGCGAACCTGGGCACGCTGGTCCAGGCAGGAACCAGTTCCAGCACGCAAGCTCTGCCGATCGTTCGCTTGTCGCAGGATGATCTTTTCCGGTTGGTGATTCCGATTCCAGAAGCTTATGTCCACTACATCCGGGTTGGCGATCCAGTGAGCGTGCGGGTGCCTTCGCTTGATCGCAGCTTTCCCGGCAAGGTGGCGCGTTTTTCCGTCGATGTGAGCCAGGACACGCGCTCCATGCACACAGAAGTGGATGTGCCCAATCCGCAGCGGGTGCTCATGCCGGGTCTCTACGCGGAGGCCAACGTTTCGCTGGAGCATCGCGACGACATTCCCACGGTACCCTTGCAGGCGATCAATCACGAAGGGGACAAGACCACGGTATTCGTGGTGAATCGTAACGGGGAAATCGAAGACCGGCCGATTGTGTTGGGGATTCAGACCGCCTCCGACGCGGAGGTAATCTCCGGACTCCACGAGGGCGAGCAGGTGGTGGTCAGCGACCGCAGCGGATTGAAAGCTGGCCAACGAGTTCGTCCGGAGGTCGTGCAGGTGTTGCAGTATCAGGAACCGAAGAGCGAATAGAGGCCGCAATTGGCGGCCAGAGCAGAGTGAGAGCACATGTCGGGTTTTTCCATTCGCAATCCGTATTTCATCGTAGTCATCTGCCTGGCGCTGGTGGTAATTGGGGTGACCAGTCTGGACCGCATGCCGGTGGATTTATTCCCGCCAATAAACCTGCCGGAGGTTGTAGTCGCGACGTTTTATTCGGGGATGCCGCCGCAGGACATTGAGACCGATATCACCGATCCTCTGGAGCGCTTTTTCACGCTGGCGAGCGGAATCGATCACATGGAATCGCGCTCGTTGTTGGGCGTGAGCATCATTCGCGTTTATTTTCAGCCGGGGACCAACGCGGACGCAGATGTCACCGAACTGTCGAACCTTGCGCTGGCGGATCTGAAACGCCTGCCGCCGGGCACGCTGCCGCCTGTGGTGCTGAAGTTCGATGCGGCCAGTTTGCCGGTGTGTCTGGTCACGCTCAAGGGCGACAACCTCACGCAGACACAGCTGCATGACATCGGCCAGTTCGCGATCCGCAATCAGATCGCGGTGGTCAAGGGCGCGGAGATCCCTCCGCCGTTCGGCGGCAAATACCGCCAGATCATGGTGTACGTCGATCCCTACAAGTTGGCTTCGCGGCAGTTGAGCCCGATGGATGTGGTGAGCGCGGTGAACGGCTCCAACCTCATTCTGCCGGCGGGCGACGTGAAAATGGGGCCCTACGACTATTACGTTTACTCCAACAGCCTGGTCAGCAACATGGATCAGCTGGGGAAAATTCCGATCAAGACGGTCGGAGATTCGTGGGTCTCGGTGGACGACGTGGGCGAAGCCAAGGATGCCAGCCAGATTCAGTACAACATCGTGCGGGTTGACGGGCAGCGTTCCGTGTACCTGCCCATCATGAAGCAGGGCGGCGACACCAACACGATTGAAGTGGTGAACGGCATTCGCGACATGATTGGCCACCTGTTTGACATTCCCAAGCAATTGGTGGCGACGGTGGTTTTTGATCAATCGGCTTTCGTGAAGGAAGCCATCCGCACGCTGCTGCACGAAGGATTGATCGGCCTGCTGCTCACGAGCCTGATGATCCTGATTTTTCTGGGCAGTTTTCGCGCGACTACCGCGGTTTTTCTTTCCATTCCGCTCTCTGCTCTCGCCACATTTGTGATTCTGGACATGTCGGGAAGCACCATCAACACCATGATCCTTGGCGGGCTGGCGCTGGCGTTTTCGCGCATCATCGATAACTCGGTCATCTCGCTGGAAAACATCTACCGCCATCTGGAAATGGGATCGGAACCCCAGAAGGCATCCGAAATCGGCGGGAATGAAGTCAACCTTGCGGTGCTGGCGGCAACGCTGACCACAGTGGTCGTCTTTTTCCCGGTGACGTTCCTCTATGGTGTGAGCAAGTTCTTGTTTAGCGCACTGGCGCTGGCGGTGGTGATTTCCCTATTCGCCTCGTACCTGGTGGCGATGACGGTGATTCCATTGTTCTGCGCCCGGTATCTCAAGAGCGTGCCACATCACGAGCATGGGGAAGGGGAGCAAGCCGGCGGCAGTGACAAACTTTCCTGGTGGTCGCGCTTCAATGCCGGATTCAACCGCATGTTCACGCGCATGCTGGATTTTTATGAGTACTGGGTGCATCGCGCGTTACTGCGGCCGGGACTAACCGTGGCCGCTCTGGGCGGGTTGTTTGTCCTCAGCCTCGCGATTTATCCATTTCTTGGGCTGGCGTTCTTCCCGCAAACCGATGCCGGCCAGTTCACGATCAACCTGAAGGTGCCGACGGGCACCCGCATCGAGGTGACGGAACAGTACGTGGCAAAAGTCGAAGACCTCATCCACAAAGTGGTCGATCCCAAAGATTTCAAAATGGTGGTATCGAACATCGGAGTTGTACCCGACTTTTCCTCGCTGTACACCACCAATGCCGGGCCATACACAGCCACGATTCAAGTTGCGCTGAACGAACCGCATCGGCTGAGCAGTTTCGAGTACATGAGACGGGTGCAAGCGCAGCTCAATACGCAATATCCCGAGGTGCGGGCCTTCTTTTCCAGCGGCTCGATGGTGGACGCAATTCTGAACATGGGCATGCCGGCGCCGATCGACGTGCAGGTGAGCAGCCCGGATGTGCGGCAGATTTACGGAATCGCGCAGAACCTGGCAAGCCGCATCAAGCAACTGCCCGGAGTGGGCCAGGTGTTCATCCCCCAGGATCTGAATTATCCCGCGCTGCGGCTGGATGTGGACCGTGTGCACGCGAGCGAACTCGGCCTTACGCAGAAGGAGGTGGTCGATAACGTTATCACCGCGCTCAATTCGAACTACATGATCGCGCCCAATTACTGGGTGGACTACAAAACCGGCAATGACTACTACCTGACCGTGCAGTACTACGAAAAGGGGCGGCCGGCGATCAACAACTTCGCGGATTTGACCAACATTCCCATCCGGGCGCCGCACCTGCAGCAGCCGACCACACTGGATTCGGTGGTGAGTCTGCAAAACGTACAGACTCCCACTGAGATGGACCACTACCAGATTCAGCGCGTGACGGATGTGTACGTGACGCCAGCCGGGGAAGACCTGGGAAAGGTTGCGGACGCGGTGCGTGGGGTGATCGCCAAATCGAAACTTCCTGAGAACGTGCGCGTGAATCTGCGCGGCATGGTGCAAGGAATGCAGGCTTCATTCCAGAGCTTTGCCATCGGTCTGTCTCTTTCTGTCGTGCTGCTCTACCTGATTCTGGTGGCGCAGTTCAAGTCGTTCAAGGATCCCTTCCTTATCATGCTCGCCATTCCTATGGGCTTTATCGGCGTGCTGGTCATTCTGCCGCTCACAGGAACCACGCTCAATGTGATGTCGCTGATGGGTGTTCTGATGCTGGTGGGAATCTCAGCTTCGAACAGCATTCTGATCGTGGAATTCGCGCACCGGTTGGAGGAACAGGGGAAGGGAGTCGAAGAAGCAGTGATTACGTCGTGCCGGGTGCGGCTGCGGCCCATTCTGATGACCTCGCTGGCGACGATCATCGGCATGGTGCCGATGGCGCTGAAACTGGGAACCGGGAGCGAACAGTATGCCCCGCTGGCGCGCGCCATTATCGGCGGACTCACGGCCTCGGTGGTGCTCACCGTGTTTATCGTGCCAGCCGCGTACCTGCTCGTGTATGGCAAGCGCGAGAAGAGCATCGCCACGGCGGAGTCAGGCGAGGTCTAATGCCGGGATTCTCCATTCGCAACCCGTATTTCATCATCGTCGTTTGCCTGGTCCTGCTGGTAATCGGCGTGAGCAGTCTGGCGCGGATGCCGGTTGATCTGTTTCCTCCCATCAATCTGCCGGAAGTTGTGGTGGCGACCTTCTACTCCGGCATGCCGCCGCAGGACATTGAGACCGATATTACGGACCCACTGGAGCGGTTTTTCACTCTGGCCAGCGGCATTGATCACATGGAATCGCGCTCGTTGCTGGGGGTGAGCATCATCCGGGTTTATTTCCAGCCGGGGACGAATGCGGATGCCGACGTCACCGAGCTCTCCAATCTGGCGCTGGCCGATCTGAAACGCCTGCCCCCGGGCACGCTGCCGCCCGTGGTTTTGAAGTTCGACGCATCGAGCTTGCCGGTGGCATTGGTCACGGTGAAGGGCGAAGGGCTGAACGAAACCCAGCTGCACGACTACGCACAGTTTCAAATCCGTAACCAGATCGCAGTTGTGCCCGGAGCCGAGATTCCGCCGCCCTTTGGCGGAAATTACCGGCAGATCATGGTGTACGTAGATCCCTACAAGTTGCTCTCGCGGCAACTGAGCCCCATGGACGTAGTCGGGGCGGTAAACAGCTCCAACCTCATTCTGCCCGCGGGAGACGTGAAGATCGGCCCGGACGATTACTACGTTTATTCCAACAGCCTGGTTGACAACATGAACCAGTTGAATGCCGTCCCGGTGAAAACCGTGGGTGACTCCTGGGTGTCGGTGAGCGATATCGGCAGGGCGGAGGACGCACATCAGATTCAGTACAACGTGGTGCGAGTGGACGGACAGCGGTCCTGCTACATCCCGATCATGAAGCAGGGCGGGAACACCAACACCATCGATGTAGTGAACGGCATTCGCGGGCTGGTGGGACATTTGTACGACATTCCCAGGCAAATGGTCGCGAGCGTGGTTTTCGATCAGTCGGTATATGTGAAGGAAGCAATCCATACGGTTTTGCATGAGGGATTGCTGGGGCTGATTCTGACCAGCTTGATGATTTTGATTTTCCTGGGGAGCTTCCGCGCGACCTCGGCGGTTCTGCTTTCGATTCCGCTTTCGGCGCTGGCGACGTTTGTGGTGCTGTACATGATGGGCAGCACGGTCAACACCATGATTCTGGGCGGGCTGGCGCTTGCCTTTTCGCGGGTGATCGACAATTCCGTGATCTCACTGGAGAACATTTACCGCCATCTCGAGATGGGGGCTGCGCCGATTGTGGCGGCCGAAGCGGGCGGCGCGGAAGTGAACCTGGCGGTGCTGGCGGCAACGCTGGTGGACGTGGTGGATTTCTTCCCCGTGGTTTTTCTCTATGGAGTGGCGAAATTCCTCTTTTCCGCGCTGGCCTTGGCCTTTTGTTTATCACTGTTGGCGTCGTTCGTGGTTGCCATGACGGTGATTCCACTGTTCTGCTCGCGATTCCTCAAGGCGGTTCCGCATGCCGCGCAGCAGAACCCAAACGAAGAATACGAGGTGGAACCCACCTCAGCCGCGGGGCAATCGTGGTGGGTCCGGTTTAACGCGAGCTTCAATCGGATGTTCAACCGGCTTCTCGATTTCTATGAGTATTGGGTGCGGCGTGCTTTGCAGCGTCCCGGGCTTACCGTCGCCGCGCTGGGAGGGCTGTTTGTCGCGAGCCTGGCCATTTACCCGGTGCTGGGACTGGCGTTTTTTCCTAAAACCGATGCCGGCCAATTCACCATCAACGTGAAAGTGCCAACGGGAATGCGCATCGAAAATACCGAGCAGTACGTCGCGAAAGTTGAACAACTCATTCGCCAGAAGATCAGTCCGGCTGACCTCAAGATGGTGGTTTCGAACATCGGCGTGGTTCCGGATTTTTCCTCGCTCTACACCACCAATGCGGGGCCGTACACGGCGACCATTCAAGTGGCGCTCAACGAACCGCACCAAGTTTCCAGCTTCGAATACATGGATCGTGTGCAGACTGCGATGGCGAGGGAATATCCCGACATCCGGACTTTTTTCTCCAGCGGTTCAATGGTGGACGCCATCTTGAACATGGGCATGCCGGCCCCCATCGACGTGCAGGTCAGCAGTCCGGACTTACACCAGATTTATGGCATCGCCCAGAACGTGGCGGCGCAGATTCGGGAGGTGCGCGGGGTAGGTCAGATCTTCATTCCGCAGGACATGAATTACCCAGCGTTACGACTTGACGTGGACCGGGTACATGCGGGCGAGCTTGGGCTCACGCAAAAAGATGTTGTGGACAACGTCATCACGGCCCTCAATTCCAACTACATGATCGCGCCCAACTACTGGGTGGACCGCAAAAGCGGCAACGACTACTACCTGACGGTTCAATACTTCGAGCACGGCCCGGCGGCGATTCAGAACATGATCGACCTAGGGCAGATTCCGCTGCGCGCTCACCGTGAGGACAATTCGAGTCAGCAACCCTGCGCTGCCGCGGGAAAGATGCGGCTAGTAAGCGCAGGCCGGTTTCCACCGCGGCAGGCAAAGCCGGAAGTTCCGTGCATGCAGGACCGGGTTGGCCCGAAGCTGGTTCGTGCAATGGGCAAACGAGTGCGGCCAATCACAGTTCTGAATAACGTGGCGAAAGTGAACTATGTGCAAACCCCGACCGAGGTAGATCATTACCAGATTCAGCGCGTCATTGATTTATACGTGACGCCTTCGGGCGAAGACCTGGGGCGGGTTACGCATGCGATTCAGAATATTGTCGGCGAAGCCCACATCTCTTCCAATGTGCGAGTCAATCTTCGCGGAATGGTGGAGGGCATGCAGGCTTCGTTCGAGAGTTTTGCTCTCGGTTTTTTGCTTTCGTTCGTCCTGTTGTTTCTGATTCTGACGGCTCAGTTCAAATCCTTCGTAGATCCGTTTTTGATTATGCTTGCCATTCCGATGGGATTTGTGGGCGTGTTGATCATCCTGCCGCTTACCCACACCACGCTCAACGTAATGTCGCTGATGGGCGTGCTGATGCTGGTGGGGATCGCGGACTCGAACAGCATCCTGATTGTGGATTTCGCCCACAATCTGGAGCGGCAAGGATTGTCAACCCTGGACGCGGCAGTTACCGCGTGCCGGGTACGGTTGCGGCCCATCCTGATGACTTCTCTGGCTACCATTATTGGAATGATCCCCATGGCGCTGAAGCTGGGGACCGGCGCCGAGCAATATACACCCATGGCCCGGGCGATTATTGGAGGTCTCACTTCGTCTGTGCTGCTTACTATCTTCATAGTGCCAGCCGCTTATCTTTTGATTTACGGCAGAGGCAAGGGGCAATCAAAGCCCGAATCAACGGCGCCAGCGCAGCCGAAGGAATGAAGTCAGGTTGAGGCGGTATTCCCGTTGATCCTTTCCATGAGAGGGCAAATCGGTGAGCAAAACACGCAAGCTGTTCGCTTTCAGCTTCTGGCTAACGCTGGTTTTAGGCCAATCCTGGGTTGGTCTGGCTCAAACCGTGGATGGTTCCTCCGATGCGGCCCTGCCGGCTGCGCCCAGCCCGCAGCCAGAGCCGACGGGGGCCCCTGGCGGCCATGCTGCTCTGATGGAACAAGCCGAGCCGGTACTGGCTGCGACATTTCCCGGACCCGGAAAGCAGGCGGGTGCGCCTGGCGGCCATGCCCAAACGGGAGCGGGAACGACGACACCGCTGGGTACAATGCGGTTGACGCGCGCGGAAGCCGAGCAAATTGCGATCAAGAACAACCCCAGAATCAGCGTGGGGCATTTGCTTGCCCTGGCCCAGCACCAGGTGTACCGCGAAAGCAGGTCGGCAGAACTGCCAACCTTTAATGGAAATATCACGGCGACCGATGGCAATGAAGGAAGCCGGATTGGGGCCGGATCGCTCAATGCCCCGCGTCTGCTCGATCACGCCGGAGCGGGGGTCACGGTCACGCAATTGATCACAGATTTCGGACGGACTTATAACCTGGTGGCTTCCTCGAAACTCCAGGAAAAGGCGCAGGACGCGAATGCGCTAGCCACGACCGAAGACATCACACTGGCTACGGACCAGGCATTTTATAACCTGCTGCAGGCAGAAGCCCTTCTCAAAGTGGCCCAACAAACGGTGAGCACGCGGCAGTCGGTGGAAAGCCAGGTCCAATCGCTGACCGAAAACAAGCTGAAATCAACTTTGGACTTGAGTTTCGCCCAGGTGAACTTGTCGCAGGCCAAGCTGCTGGAACTCGACGCGCAAAACAATGTCGAATCCACACGCGCCGCGCTTACGGCGGTATTGGGCTTCGATAAGCTGGTGAGCTATGAATTGGTTGAGGAGAACGCGCAGTTGCCGGCCCCGCCTCCGGATGTTGACGTGCTGACCAACCTGGCGTTGTCGCAACGCCCCGACCTTCAAGCTCTGGGCTATGACCAACAAGCGGCAGAAAAATATCGCCGGGCGCAGCACGAGCAGCTATTTCCCACAATCAGCGGCCTGGGAATTGTGGGAGGCATACCGGTCAGGCCTGATTGCGTGAATGGCTGCTTCCCCAACTACTTCACTTCCAGCTGGTACGGCGCGATCGGAGTCAATATGAGCATCCCGATCTTCAACGGCTTTCTGTACAGCGCCCAGGCCTCGGAAGCGAATTACCGGGCGAAGGCAGCGGCGGAACACGCGCGCGACTTGCGCGACCAGGTCGTGCGGGACGTCCGGACGGCTTGGCTGGCTGCCAACACGGCATTTCAGCGCGTGGCAGTGGCCGCAGAGCTCTCCAAAGAAGCTGACTTAAGCCTCAGCCTGGCGCAAAGCCGATACCAGCTTGGCCTGGGCTCGATCGTCGAACTAAGCCAGGGACAACTCCAACAGGCTGAGGCTGCCATCGGTTACGTCAGCGCGCAGTATCAGTACCGCGTCGCTCTTTCGACTCTGAATTTCGAAATCGGAGCGCATCCGTAAGCGCCGCGCACGCGATATCTCCTTCGAGAATACGTCCGGCACGCGGCTGAGCTTTTGAGTTTCGTCCCTGCTCAATGGATTCACAGGAACCGCAAGAAAATGCGTTTGAGCCCTCCTGCCGCACAGTGCGCGACCGCGCTATGTGATTGATTCCACAATCATTGCTTTGGAGATGAACAATTGGCCATTATAATGCTTACTTAGTCCATATAGTCTATTTATACAATAGACATAATACAGTTAATGAATAACAAGGCGGAGAGGCAACCGACCGGCTGCTTCACCGCGATTGGAAACCAAAGCCAACAAACTGTGGAGGGGAGCAAGACATGCAACGGGGCTTCAGATTGGCCGCCCTCGCGATTATCGTGATGAGCGCCGGGTTATTCGCGCAGGCTACTTCGCCGTCAGCACCTGCACCCAAGAAAAGACATGCAGAAACCGCTCCGGACCAGGAAGTGCAGCGCCTGAGAACCCTGGTGGAGGCGCAACAGCAGCAACTCACGCAACAAAGCCGGCAGCTGGATGAGTTGCAGACGGTGGTTCAGCAATTGCTTCAGGCGACACAACAAGCCAATGCAGCTGCACTGAAAGCTCAATCCGGCATGGACGGAGCACAAAGTGCCGCCAGCGCGGCACAACAAGATGTGGCGGCGGTAAAAACCGACGTCGCGGAGCTGAGGAGCAACGTGACTAATACCACCTTGAGCTTGGAGGAGAGCCAAAAGAACCTGCAGGGAGAAATCGACAGCCCGCTTGCGCTGCACTTCCGGGGGATCACAATTACGCCGGGCGGTTTTATGTCGGCTGACACGGTCTGGCGCCAGCACGCGCTGGGGGCCGACATCAGCACGCCTTTGAACACAGTTCCATTCTCTGGAGCGTCGCAGAGCGCGATGTCGGAATTCTATGCCTCGGGCCGCGCGACCCGGCCTTCCGTGCTGGCAGAAGGCAAGTTGAAGAGTGCGACCGTCCGGGGATATGCGGAAGCCGACTTTCTATCTTCAGGCATCACCTCGACCAGCAACACCACCAACAGCTACACGCTCCGTCTCCGACAGGGATGGGCGCAGGCGGCGCTGGGGAGTGGCTGGACTTTCACCGGCGGGCAAATGTGGACGCTGCTTACGGAGACGAAGAACGGAACCGATAATCTTACCGAAGCTCCACCACTCACCATCGACAACTCCTACAATGCGGGGTTTACCTACACGCGGCAGTTTGGGTTCCGCGTGTCCAAAAACTTCAGCAATAAGATGTGGCTGGCCTTCTCGGTAGAAAACGCACAGGCTACGGTAGGTGGCCATGGCAGCAACACGAATTTCCTGGTAGGCCAGCAGGGTACCAGTCTCGGGTACTACAACCCCACTTCAAACTACTCCTATAATGCGACCCCGGATTTTATCGGCAAGTTCGTCTTCCAGCCCGGCCACGCGCACTTTGAAGTGTTTGGGCTGCTGAGCGATTTCCGTGACCGCATCTTTCCAGGGGAATTGCAGGCCACGCCGACAGCCTCCGGAGCTTATAACAACTCAAGCAAAGGCGGAGGGGCGGGAGCCAACGCTCGCGTCGCTATCGCTAAACACCTGGACGCCGGGCTGCACTTCTTCGGCGGAGATGGAGTGGGACGTTACGGCACTTCGCAGATTTCCGATGTGACCGTGCGGCCGGATGGAGTTCTGGCGCCTATTCGCAGCTACCAGGCCTTAAGCACGCTGGAATATCATGCACGACGCTTTGATGTGTACTTCAACTTCGGCGGCGAGTACGGCGGACGCACAGCGTTCGGAGACACGGTAGGCTACGGGGCCAGCGGATTCAAGAATTCGGGTTGCTCTACGGAGACTCTTCCTGCTTCCACGACGACCAGCGTGACGACCTCCAGCGGATCAACCGCCAAGATTCCCAACGGCGGCGCGACTGGTTCGCCGTTAAGCAACGGGTTCGATCCGGGTTCGCTCTTGAATTGTACGGGCGATACACGCGCAATCTTCGAGGGCACACTAGGATTCTGGTACCGCTTTTACAACGGGCCGAAAGGACGCATCCAGTGGGGACCGCAGTACTCTTACATCTCGCGCAATGCCTGGTCGGGGGCTGATGGCCTGGCCGGCAAGGCGACAGAGAACATGGTCCTCACTTCCTTTCGTTACTACTTGCCGTAAGCTTCGCCTCCCGATGGGTGGTCGCAAGGCCGCTCCATGGGGGACGTGGATTTTGCTCTTTTGGTCTTGGCTTTGTGTTAGGGAGACTCTGATTAAGTGCTCCCTTTCCACAGGAAGTATAGATAAAGTCGTGCCAGCATGAACTCTCTCGGCAAGCAGAGGACACTGGCGATGATGACGGGATTCGAGCGCTACACGAAGAAG